>ERZ651776.3370-NODE-3370-length-15985-cov-4.627294_pt1 | contig 15985 bp, 13 predicted proteins | sample MGYA00514761_ERZ651776 | MGnify/ENA metagenome assembly ERZ651776 | reverse complement strand
GACGCATTGACATGGTTTTTAAGCAGTACGATAATAAAAGAACCAGAAAATCAGAATGTTGGGGCAGGGAAAAATTTCCTCTCTGCTTTTTGACAATTATTTATTTATTATTATTTTTTTAGCGTTATTATCTAACAGGGGCGTGAGTTACTATTATTATCTAACAGGGGTGTGTGTGTCAGTTGGTTTGTTATGTTGGGTTTCGACGAAAAAGAACTGGACCTCTCTGGCTGGGTATCTTTCTTTCGATTTTGGGTCATTTTGGTTCTTTTGTGCTCTTATTTGTGCCATTTGTGAGCTATTCTCACTCCGAAGGTCGAAGTGTCAGGCAAGGAGGGGGAAATTCCCCTTTCCTGCTCTGAGCTGTTTTTGATAATTTAACATAAACACTATTTGGTATTATTTGGCCGCACTGGCCGCACTGAATCCATCGGTGAACAACTTTTGAGATTTAGTCCAGCTCAACCTCCCCCCATATTAAACTAGCTTGTAATGACAACAACAACAACACAAGCATATAGTAAAAACCTCTCTATTTATTTTCATTCATTAGCATCTTCCTCATCATCCTCCCCAAAAGGGTTCTCAATCTCAGTTCTGCCTTCAACCGGGCTGACTACCTGAACTTGTGGTCCTCGAATAACGCAGAGGCCAAGTTGTCTTTCCTTGCCGACACGGGCGTAAATATCGCCGTTCTCAAGATCACGCAACGATTCCCAAGCCTCGTCAAGCACCAAATTCACCAATTCATCGTAGCCCCTCAGCTTGCCCACGACGACGCGCCCTCCGGTGAGGGACACGCGGACGGGCGTGTCCATTAGCGGGTTCAGCTGCAGGATTGATGGGGGTTTCTGAGGAGGAGCCATGGTTTTTGATGTTGGTTTTGGGTTTTTGGACGTGCTTGTGTGAGGAGCTCTGTGGAGGGAGGACCTTTTGGTGTTAAAAAGCTGAGTGGGCTGAGTGGGGGGTTATGCTATTCGAAGTGTCGTGGATACAGAAAGAAGATCAAACAAGGCAGAGTGAGACAATTGGTGTGTGAGAGCGAAACCTGGAAAATCCGTGGCAGATACCAGCCTAAATCGCTCGATACTTTCATTTTGTTCGTTCACAGACCAGACCAGATCGGCTTCTCTGAACACCAAACTTTTAATCACCACAAAACCCAGCATTTGGTCCGCAAGACCCCTCTCGTCTCTCTTCGTTCCTTCCACCTTCCACCTTACCCCTCCCACCTTACCTTCCCTTACCTTACCGTATCATTTCTCCCCCCCCCCCTTGCGCCCCAATCCCACCTTAAGTTCCCACACACTGGCTATGGCTTCCTTGAATTACTTCCCCCGCCTCGGCGAAGACACCTGCGCCGTGATCCTCCTCTTCCTCTCCACTCCCACGATCCTCTCCACCTGCGGCCTCCTGGACAAGTCCTTCCTCGGGATCCTTCTGGACTCCTTGGAGCTCTGGATGAATCTGCTCGGACGAAGGGACTGCAGGGTCGGGGGGATCGTAGAGGAGAAGGGGAGGGAGGGGAGGCGGAGGACGGGGGCCAAACGTGCAAGCGGCCAAATGGAACGAACCAAACGGCAACAGATCCAACAGCTCAGGAAACTCCACAAAGAGGTCTTTTTATTGAATTTGAATTCGAATGCAAACGCGAATGTTGCAAATGCGAATGCGAATGCGAATGCGAATGCGAATGCAAACGCTTTCTCTTTAAAGTACAACAGTCGCCTCCCCCCCCCACTTTCACTCCACGGCTGCCTCCCCTTGCACGGCCACCGTCCCGTCCAGTTCAGCCGTTCCTCCTCCTCCCTCTCCCCTCACTTCGCCGTCGCGAGCTCCACGGACGACTCGACCCAGTCCGTCTACAACTGCCTCCGACCGTCCCTCCTCCTCCGACCGTACGACGAGAAATCCGGAACCTGGGGGGACGAGGTCAAATTCAACAGCGAGAGGTACCGACGGTACAGGAGGCTCAGGGGCGGGTGGACGAACACGCACGGGCTCGACGGGCAGCCGAGGGGACACGACAACAGCCCCAGCAGCAGTATGGGCTTCTGGAGCTCGAAAGGGAGCGTGGAAGGTAGCGTTGACGTTGACGATGACGTTGACGTTGACGTTGACGTTTCAGAAAGCGACGTGCACGAAAGCGGCGGCGTCGGACGACCGAACGAAGAGATCTCCCTCCGCCTCATGCAGCCGAGCGTGATCTCCTCCGTGGAGATCCGCTTCTACCGGGCCTTCTACCTCACCGGCTCCCCGACCTTCACCTCGAGAATGGTGAGATTCGGGTTCAGCGACGACCCGAGGTCCATGAATGGAAACGTCAAGATGGACGGGAAGCAAAAGGGAAAGCAAAAGGGGAAGCAAAAGGGGAAGCAAAAGGATTCCCACTCCGATTCCCACTCCGATTCCCACTCCGATTCCCACGGCATTTTCAAACACGTAACCGATCCCTTTCTCGTCAGAGCACACGACCCGAACCTGCAGGTCTTCACTCTCCCTTCGATGGTATTTGCCAAGTTCGTCCGCGTCGAGTTCATCGGCAAGACGACCCGGCAGCCCACGGACGATTTGTATTACTGCTGCGTTGGGGACCTTAGCGTGGAGGGGTACGGGGCGGGGATGATAACCCTGGGGGGGTGGGAGCTCGGGAGGCTGGCTGGGGTGGAGGGTTACAACGAGGAGAACCAATGCGAGGAGGCCATGAGAAGGTGCAAGGACTTTGTGGTGAGAGAGGAAGCGAGGATGACACTGCGCAAGAGGATTGAAACACTTACTTTAGGAGAAACTTTAGGAGAAACTTTAGGAGAGAAAAAAAGTTTCTCCAACTCGATGGAGGGTTTATTGCATCCATCGATGACATCCAATGCATCCATCGATGCATTGATCGATGTGTTCATAGATGCCCTTGATGAGACTAAATATAACGACCAAATGGAAATGGCCATGCTGGACTATGAGGAAACGTTACTGTTTGCAAAGTTTCTACTAGGCCTAAAGATAAAAAAGAAAGAGGAGAAAAAAACAAACAGACCGGACGATATTCGATCTGTTTCGTTTTCGTTCTCGCTTTCTGTCTCGCTTTCGGAGGACGAAGAAAGATTCGGCAGGCGGATGCGTTCAATGCGGCCAGACCTGCACCGCGGTGGCAGAGCCGAGGACGGGGACCCGATCGAGGACGTTTCGTATTACTTTGCCAGATTGTTCAGAGATGGGAATGACAGGCGCACCAAATTCACCTACTCGGCCGAGCTCGCGGAGCTCCTATCCACGGACCCCAATTTCGCGCCGTGCGCGCTCAGCATCTACCACGACCTGTCCTCCATTGAGTCCATGATTCAAATGATGATCAGGTCGCAAATGCACGACCAGCTCCTGATGGTCTCGACTCAATTGGTGGCCTGGGACCCTCAGATGACGCTGCTCACCGTCCTGGATTGCTTTCGCAACGAGTGCTTCTTCGACGGCGAATCACAAAGGAGTCACTGGGAGAACAGCAGACTCAAGTACAAAGCGGGGGAAAAAAGTTACTGTGCAAGACTTGACGCCATTTATTACGTTAAATCTTCCCATAAACTTGGCAGGCTCTTGGAATATACAAAGCGGGACGTCGTCAGCGCCGTTTTAATCGACACCGACCCTCTAAGGATTCAGGAGAGCTACAGCGCTCGCACATTTGAAGGTACCGATGAGGAGGTGAATACAATCTATGATAAGCTGTTAGGTTTATGATAATGACAATAGAAGGCCAAGGGCGAAGACTTGGGCGCATAGCAGGTTAAATGATATTAAAAAAAACCAGTAGACTAAATGCTAGAAGGTTTGCTTCCCAAACTCCGACAAATCCGAAATATTCGCCAAAAATTCTATCCTCTAAAACTACTTTACTTTCTAATTTCATCTGGTTGCCGGGTAGAGCACTATATATCGGTCACCGGTTATCGGGCCGACTTATTCCGTGCTGTGGCTGCGTCCCATATGTCCTCACTGTCCTCCCCGTCCTTGACGACATTCCTATTCGTTCCCGGCTTGTTCTTGGCAAAACTAGTCATTTTTTCGACCCTAGCTATCTCATCTTTTGTCGGGATCAGTTGGTGTTCTCCTTCCCACACTAGTTGGTTCTGCAGACTAGGGAACTTCCTGTAGATCCTGGCCCTTATACTTAGCTTCCGAGCGTGTTCCTCGATATCCTTCTTCTTCGTCTTGTACATAGGCTCGCCGGTTGGGGAGATACCAGTCAATATTGTGGGTTGAATTACTTGAGGCTTTCGCATCCAAGTAAAGGGGTTGTACATGGTACTATGGAGGTCACGTTCGTACCTGATATCTTCGCAAGGGCTAGAGTACTCCACACTCGACTCAAAATTGACAGACAAAGAACAAACAGACCGACACAGGAGCTAGGAGCAGGCCCTTAACCAAAGATTGACACAAAATTTTTTCAGGTACCCAGGGGACTGTGTATTTTTTTCACTTATATTATTCTGCTTTTGGGGATATTGGTAGATATTTGCCCTCTTGACACACTTTAAAAGTATTAAAGTTTTTACTAGACAGCAGATAGAGTGGTACAAAAATGGGGAACTTACTTCAGTGAGTTTTTCCCGGTTCCCGGTTCCCGGTTCCCGGTTCCCGGATCTGCGGATTCCTGGAGACCCTATCAAATCAAGGCAGGATGCCGAAGCCACATCAATGACAAAATGGGGTCTTGCAGCAGCTCGAACGAGTACAAGAGATTAACTCCAGAAGAGCATAAAGCTAGAAGAGCTGAACTCATTTCCTTCAGAAATCGCTACGCACAGCGAGCGGAGAAAGTACCATGCAACAACCAAAGGGTAAAATTTGTGGTTGAAGTTGAACCATGGGTTGCTGCTCCTGAGGGGGTGAGGGGAGTTGACGATGCTTTGGCGAGTTTTCAGAGGGGTAGCCATACAAGCACGAGGGAAATTAACATGGCTCTCAGCGGTTTACCATCCGTCGACAACAAGTATGACTATAGAAAATCAATCGTATTCAGTCTGAAGGAAAAAAAAACCGGCGATGTGCTCTGTGCTGCTTTGGTTGTTGAGCATAACTTTGGCAGTAACGTGGTTTTTGAAGTAATTTGGTTTGTGACACGAAGGAAAGAGGAAGGAAAGAAACTTGGAACGACTCTTTTCAATTGTATCAGAAAGCTTTGTCAATTGTCCCCTGGACCGGGAGGATCATCCGGGCTGAAGGCCATGCTCATTACCAGCACTCCTCAGGCAACAGGATTTTGGCTGAACTTTCTCAATAAGGTCGATCCAAATGATAGGTTCAATTCTCCCGTCATTAGATCATCTAAGCTGGATAGCAAAGTTGAAAACGCAACGAAACAGTTGAACGACCGGCAGAAAAAGCACCTGAAGGAAGGACTTCGCCTTTTCAACGTGACTCGGGAGCCTCATAGAGAAATGAGGTGTCTTTACAAAAGCTACAGCGGAAAATTCAAAGGGAGCCCGTTCAGGTATGCTATTGACTCATGCACTCACATTTGGTTTAATTTAGATTCCCCAGGGAATAAAAAGAAACCTTCCTTATCGAAGCAGCGCACGGCAACGAAAGTTATGAAGCAGGCAACGCCCATGACCTCAGACGTCGAAAAGAGTAGGAAGAAGCTGGGAAAAATACACGCAAAGTAGTCGTATAACAAATAAATGTGAAGAAAAGTAACAGCAGAAAACAGGAAGTTCATTTTTTTGCTTGTTCTCGCTTCTCTTGTTTCTGGCAAGCCCAGAAAGAAAGTAGCACTACTCCATACATAGCCACGGCAACACCAAAGAAAATAGAATTGCCCAACCTTTCCCTCAAATCCAAAAAATCGTAAGGCCATTTTCCTAGGCTCAAATAGCATTGCCAGATCCAGCAGTAATATGCTGTGCAGAAGAACGTGACGTCCTTCAAAATTAAGCGTAGTCCAGATTCAAGCACATAGCGGCGCAGACCGGGACAGAATAGTACCATGATTAGGTGCAGAACCTGCGTGTAGACGTGATTTATGTATTCGTTCCAACCTAATCCAAATATCTGTCCATGTGTGAACACGGTAAAGTAAGCCACGGTCACAACGGGATACACCATCAAAATTCGCGGCAAGCTACCAGCAGGGCGCTGTAATGAGAGTTGCGTTAGTGTGCGGAACGGAGTGGAGAGGCAAGTGCAAGGTATTATGCTTTACTCATTACTCACGTTCCAAACCAAATTCGAGTAATTATAGCAGTAAATTGTTGAAGTTACGAAGGTGATCTGCTGGTAGACAAAATGGCTATCTGTCTCATGCCACATCCGCCACTTAGTATCATCGTTAAAAAGCCCAACCAGGGAAGAAAAATGGCCGAAGAAGCCGACAAACGCTGCAAAAGCAGCATACACTCTCCACAAGGGTGAGATTGCAAAGTGTTCAAGAGCTGATCCCGCACTAATGTTGCTTCTCGACGGTTTCTTAGGTGTTCTGGATAAGTTACGAACTCCCTTGCCGACAGCCTTTACCCTCATCCCGACTTTTTTGATCGGTGAAGACTGTGGAGGTGCTTCTTCACTGTTGTTGGAAGTTTTTCTGGAAGACACAGAGCGTCTTCGAGGATTATCCGAATTATTAGATTTACGACCACGCGAGCTAACTCTTCGCCCCGTCGACGGAGATCTTGTTTTTCCTCGCGGCATTGCCTATTATTCTTCTTCGGTTATCCGCCATCCGCCATCCTCATTATTATCCCCGTATTGCCCGTAAAGCTTTGTTAAACATGACAATCTAACATGCAAAAATTTATAAACTTGATAAAGAGGCAGAAAAAAGATGCCGTCGCCTCTTCTGAAAAAAAGAGTGCTGGTGAAGGTGCAGTTGATGAAAAAACGGACCCAACGCCAGCAACAGAAACAACTACTCCACCCCCCCCTGAATCAGCTCAAGAGTCCACAACGACGGCTCCCGGTACGACGACATCGACAGAAACCTCTCTCCCTCCTCCATCGTCTCCCGGGAAATCCGAGAAATCAGCAGAAGCTATATCTGAAACAACGACTGACAAGTCACAGTCAGGTCCTGGCTTGCTTGACAGAGTCATGGCCATAATATTATGTAAACCTTGTATCGACGCTGTGACAACCCCCGTTATAGCCCCCGAAGAGACAGAAGAAGAGGCAGAGCGCCGGATCAAGAAGGAGAAGAAATTACAGGCCCTGAAAGTCGAGCTTGAAAGAAGGGAGAAGGAAAGTATTGCCAATTCAATTGAGACCGTAATTTTCAATGAGAGTTTGGTGGAGGCCACCAGATTGAGGATACTGGGTGCGGAGGTAAAGAATGAGACTGCAGAAGAAGTTATCCAGCCTCCGGAAATAGGCCCAAGTACTCCACAGGAAGGAGAAACGTCTTCAGTTGCCGAGCCTTGTCCATCTCCTGGTCCATCTCCTGGTCCATCTCCTGACCCTGCTCCTGATCCATCTCCTGCTATAACTACAGCTCCTCAAGAAAAGACTAAAGAAGACTCTGAATATAATGAAGGCGATACCGAAAAGAAGAAAAATAAGACTGAGGAAGAGCTAGAGAAGATCCGAATGGAGGAGTTGCTAGCAAAATATGGAAACGAATTCGCAGAAAACACTCTTGACTCCGCCTCCGACTCCGACTCCATATTTTCCTCCAATAAATATACAGACCAGACTATTGAGACGCAGTCGAAAACGAAGCAGCAACATACATCAGACACGCTCTTCTTTAATGACGTTGAGAGAAAACCCTCTGATGTGAAGATCCAAATTTCATCCCTTCATACCCCTCCCCGCGCAGCGAAATTGTATAGCGCCGCTATTTTATCCTACACTTCTAAATATGTTGCTGCAAAGAGATATATGTTTGCTGCCATTATAAAAATCCAGTGTCAGCACCGAATCAATATCGCTCTCCAATGTGTTGAAGTCAGAAAGAGGGAGTATGCCGAGGAACTTCTCTATGAAGAAAAACTCTTCCTGCAAGAGAAGGAGAATTGGAATAGAGGCTATGATCGTTTTCTGGATTTGTGTCACCACAATGCGAGGCGGGTAGCCCATGCCGCGACGAACTACTGGCGGACTCCCGCGGCTGCTGTCATAATCCAGCGGTACTTCAGGGGTTTTAGGGTGCGGTTGCGAATTTCAGACTTCCGCAGGAGGGTATTGGCGCAACGAAAGAGAAAGTTGGAGAGGGCACGTTACAATCACGCTCTCAGTATTGTTTACAGCGGGAGAGAGGAGGATAACAGGAGGAAGGAGGAGATAGATCGACGCAAGTATGCTCGGCGCAGCGGCGACGGTGAAGAGCCTAGTTTCTCTGTGGATCGTGGAGGTTGGAAACCAAGCTTTGTTGGAGAAGATCTTAACTTTTGGACTCATATCTGGAAGCCCCCTAAGGGTGGTGGGTACGGGATAAGGAATCTCAAAGTGAAGTTGCCCTGTTCTGGCAAGTGGGACACCAAGATAGCCGCAACTGATGAGAACGCTTGGCTTGGTATTCCAGTGATGTGCTGCGAGCGGAACGAACATTGGAGGAATTTGGGTCCCCCGGAGAGGCAAGTTGCCGCAAATTTGCTCAAGAAGCCCGCCATCAAGAAGAGGGGGGGAGGCGGGGAGGGGTGTATATACGAGACAAAGTATAACTGGGTGCCAGCCCCCTTTGTGCAGCCTAGTGAGATACTCCAAGAGCAATATCGGAGGGAGGAGGAGCGTTGATTAGTGAATTTTTTGCAATGTAGGAAACACACTTTAGTAGCAATAAAACGGATTAATTTGCCAAATAGCTTTTCCTTTCTGCTACCACCGTCATTCGGTTTAATGCGGTGACAAAGACACCAGCATTGCTATCTTCTGGAAAGTTTTCCAAAAAAAGCTCGATTACTCGAATTGCCTCTTTCAAAGCCTTTAGATATCTCCCCTCGTCTCCCAAAGAAACCTTAGGGAGGCCGTCTTGTTGTTCCGCCTCACCGCTTCGCAGATTTAGCAACCTTCCCTCCTCCAGACTCGTAACGAATCGCATGTGAGAAAGCGCCGCATTTTTGTACAAATCTCCTTTGGGGTATGAAAGAGGTCCACCCTCCAACTCCTCATAAGCGTCCACACACTCAGAAAGCAACGCAGAACTCATGCCAAGCTTCTGGATGTAGTCGGGCAGCCTTCCCTCTTCCTTTGTCTCAATCGCATAAGTCAGCAACGTAAGAGCAAATTGATAGTGCGAATCGTAGTAGATCGAAATTGCAGCAAACTCCCAAGTACCTGGTCGCATCTTTGTCCTCGGATTCTTGAAATTCGCGACGACTTGTCTGTGTTGCTCATAGCTAAGGGGAAAGTAGCGAGAAGCCTCGCGAGGGTTCTGAAAACGAGGGACAATCCTGTAAACAAGACCGTGAGGAACGAGAGCAAAATGACGCCACACGCCAGCGGTACCAATCTCCGCGTCGTTGACTCCCTGCATGTCCAAATACACCCCCCCCTTGAATTTATTCAAATTAGCACCCATAAAATTTGACAACAAGACTGCATTCCCTTCTTCATTTTTGTTTGTGCTCACGCCTGCCTCAATAGGAGGGAATATTGCCTTTCCAAAAAGTTTTGCGTTGACTTGTCGCTGGAACCAGGGATATGGCAAAAGTTGCGCGGAGATATGAGTGATTTGTTTTCGTTTATAGTGGGGCTCACAGGTGCGTAAAAAGCGGACCGAGTTCCAGTCGATGTCCGTGTGGCTAATTAGGAGGGATCTCGAGGGGATGGCATCAATTATAATCGACCCATGAGCTGCAAAGAATGAATTATTTCTATTGTTTTCGATGAATTCCTTGTTCTGCACGGTCATGAAGCTCAGTAGAAGCGCTATTGCGACCGTCCCAACAGTTTTTCTCCTATTATTTCGGAAGAAAGACTCGAAAGACGAGAAACCCACGCCGGATAATACGCAGACGATTATATTGGGCTGCATCCAGAACCTGTGATAGTAGACCAAGAAATGGAAGAGTTGGCGTTAGGGAGGATTTGTCAATATAGAGGACATTTTTCGCGGTCGCCCGCTTCTACACCGCTTCTACACCCTTCCTCTGCTCACGCTCACCTCGAATGAACTTCGAAAGCCATCGGTACGCTGTTATCGAGGGGCAAATTACTGAAAACAAAATTCCAGATCACTGTGTAGAACACAAGGGTGAGGAGAAGTGGAGTCAGCTGCTTGCCGAGTTGCCTATTAACCGCCGACCGCGACAATCCAACGACAGCGGCCGCGACCCCAATGTAACCAATCTGACGGCTTCGTAAATCGATGAGCCAAATCCAAATCCTCTCAAGGGGAACCTCCTGCGCCCCTCTGTCAGTGGGGGCTAGTTTTAGGCTGCCGTACTCTGAGCGAGTCAAATGTTTTATGAAGCCATCGATCGAGCTTAGATCACCCCAAGATCCATCGTGAGGTGAAGAAGCATAGCAGAGGTAGATATACGGAGAGAGACCAAGAAGGAAGAAAAGGGAAAGAGTTTTAAGAGTGAAGATAGCTGGTTGGATATCATAGATTTTTGAATATACCACAGGGATCAAAACGAGAAGAAAGAGCAAGCTGGTGTGCTGGTTCGATAGGCATAATCCGGAAACAAATGCACCCAATTTTGCGCATCTCAGTTTGTCTTTATTATCGTACTCGTTCGAGCAGATGCAAGTTGTCAGAAAGATGACGACTGAGATCAGAAGATTGTTCAGACAAAATACCTCTGCGCCGACACTGTATTCCCAAGTTAGCGGGCTCAGTGCAAAGAAGACTGCAGCAAGAGATGAGGCGGCCCCTTCTCGTCCAAGCAGCACCGAAACTGTTCGACCAATGAAGTAGGCTGCAAGAGCTCCTTGGAGGCAGGAAATCAAGTTGGCAGTTGTGGCAGGAGGGAGAGGAGAAAGTCGCATAAAGAAGTGATAAAGAATCGTAAATAGGGGATATCCTGGGGGATGCGCAGTACCAAGATGACATGCTTCAGCTAAAAGCTCCCCAGTGTCACCGCCTGGGAGGTGAGGAAACCTTGAGTATACATAGATGCCAAGTATGAGAAGGCAAGTGTGCGGAAGTGACAAACCAAAGGAGACATCACCAGAGCCTACTGGCAGATATTTCTTCTTTTTTCCTCTTCCCATAGGTACAAAAAGCTCAAATAAGAAAAAAAATGGATTCTACCGTTCGCCGGTTCGAAATTCGAAGAGTTGTTTTTTGTCAATTTTTTGGACACTCTAGTGTTGTACTTAGTGTTATGGCTCCTACTTTTCCGCACGCACAACCTTCTGTCACGCCAAAAAGTATATACCGTCGACAATCAATCCCCCATGGGCTTCTTAAAACTCGACGCTCCTCCAATGAGAGCGACCAGAAGCATACCCACGAAGCTACAAAGCCCCAAAAAAATGGAATCGCGGTGATTCTGCTTCCGATATTTTGCAAATATGAAGATGTTCGAGACGTTCATGCAACCGAAAAGGACGAATGTTCTCCCCTGCAGCACGAGAGCACACCACAGAAAGGCTTGCAACATAACTGCGAAGATATAAAAGGAGTTAGCGAGTTACTCCCAAACAAACGAGCACACCCTGAGAGAGGTGAAGCACGCCCTGAAGCAAACTTCTTGCCATTATTCTTACCCGCAAAGACGGAGATCAGCCTAGTTGTTTCACCCTTAGAAGATGGATCACCGAATCTTTGGCCCGCATAGATAATTATCGAGTGGAGTGCCATGAAACCAAGCTGCTGATATTGGTGACCGATTAAGGAGTCGTAAAAGTCAACTGTATCGAATATTGTCGACTCTTTTGGCAAGACTAACATTGACTTTGATGTTGTTTGCGTTGCAGTCGTAACATTTTTCACAAACATGACGTAGTCATCGAACTTGAAGCGATTGCTGATGCTATTTCCTGTCAAGTGCATGCTCTGTCCCTGAATGAAAATGAGAGCTCCCAAACAAAACAAGCAGCACAGGTCGGGACTCTGGTTATAGCAGATTCCTGAGCGGAGAAAATAAATCACTAGCAAGCCCGTGGTAAAATATGGCGTTAGCCAGTCTATAACATCATTCCAACCGATGGCAGTTGCAAGGGGAAAAGGTTGAGAAGAGAGCATTGAGGGCGTGAGGAAGAAGAAGAGGTTGACGAGCGAGTAAATGATCTCCACGGCTACATGGGGATGATCGATAAATCGAATTAAAAGGGGGGGATGGTGAGGTAGATCGCTCTTGCTCATAAGTATGGGCTTATCTGCGAGAGAGAGGGGGGGAAGGGGAGGGAGTGATGCAGTTGACATAGTGCAACTACTGTAAATCTGAAGGTTTTCGAGCCGCTAAAACCGACAACTGTCCGTTGCGACGTATTTTGGTTCTAATCACTCCAAAATTTGAGCGTGGGGGCAAATTGTATCTGCATTCATTGCTTCTTTTGGAATGGAAAGCCTCTCTCTTGTTAATTTGTCGTTTACCAATTCAATCATCCTAAATTACTTTTATATTCCTAGAGACGATGAAATTTACTTCGATTGCCGCATTGACAGCTCTTATTACTTCAGCAAGTGCTGGTGATGGCATGTGCACAACCATTGGTATCGGTCCCGCCGCCACCATCGATGGCTCAACTATGGTCACTCACACCGCAGACTGCAAGGATTGTGACTTCAGGATTGCCAAGACCCCTCCCAAAACACACGATCTAGAAGCCAACCCCGACAGACCAATTTATCGCTACCGTCGTCAGTATCCTCGACTTGTCGCGTCAGAAAGGGGCTCAACTTGGAGTCCTTCAAACCTCGAGAGCGAGTTTGCTGACGAATGGGCATCGAAAGATTACACTGACTCACAGATTGTCGGCTACATCCCACAGGTTAAAGAAACGTACGGGCTCTTTGAATCTCTGTTTGCCATAATGAATGACCAGCAGGTTGCCATTGGCGAATCCACGTCTTCAGCTCGCTTTGGGGAGAACGCTGTTCCTCGTTCGTGTCCGACGTGCGATGGTCCTTTGGTAGATGTCGCTGCAATCTCACTCATCGCTCTAGAGAGGTGTGATACGGCGAAATGCGCCGTCCAGATGATGGGAGACCTCGCAACTACCTATGGTTATTATGGTGCCGAGACAGGCGAAGGAGACCGAGGCGAGGCCCTTACCGTCAGTGACCCTAAGGAGGTTTATATGATGCACCTAACTCCAGATCCCACCTCACTCACCGCCGTTTGGGTGGCTAGAAAGGTTCCAGACGGTCATGTGACCGCTGCTGCGAATGCATTTGTTATCAGAGGGGTCGATCCTGACACTGATCTATACTCTTCTAATCTTTGGTCCGTTGCCAAGGACGCCGGAGTGGATCAGTACGACGAAAATGGTTTGCTCGATTTTGCAAAGACCTACGGACCGGACGAGTTCACGAAGGGGCTGATGAAAAAACCGGAGTATTCCAATGATCGCGTTTGGCGCGTTTTTTCGCTGCTAGCACCAAGCCGGGGCTTCAAGAGGGAGACGGACTTCTGGGGATCAGATTTCCCCTTTTCAGTGGAAGTCGAGAATAAGGTTAGCGTCGCCGACGTTATGAGACTGAACCGCGATCATTACGAGGGTAGCGAATTCGACCTCACCCAAGGTTTTGCTGCTGGCCCGTACAACAACCCGGTCCGTTACGACCCAGGCTTTGGCTGGCCCGGCCAGACTGGTAACGCCCCGAACGAAAACAATTTGACGACTTGGGAGCGTATGCACGGTGCATTTCCTAGGGCTATCGGAATCATGCGCACTTCATGGCACTTTGTCGCCCAGGCGAGGCCTAATATGCCAAACGAGGTGGGAGGCATTTTGCACTTTGCGCAGCACCAACCGTTGACCGCCACATACGCACCGCTCTATGCCAGCATTGAGGACGTCCCCTCCTATTACAAGACCGGTTCTCTTTATGGCTTCAACGAAGACAGCATGTTCTGGGCTTTTTGCAGTTTGGGCAATTATGCACAGCTTGCTTGGAAATACATTTTTCCGGATATTCACGACGCACAAAGTGATATAGAGAACAGCTTCTTCCAAGAGAGGAGCGAGATTGATGAGAAAGCGATGAAGATCCTAAAAGACGATGGCCATGATGCAGTAGTAAAGTATTTGACAAATTATGTGGACGATGCTGCCGACAATGTCTTCACCTCTACCAAGCGAATGTTCCACCACATTCTCGGGAAATTTCACGACGGAAACATTGCACTCGTTGACAAGGACATATTCGATGCCAGTGAATATTTTTACCCCCAGTGGTGGCTGAAACACACAACATTTTTTACCGCCGTTTTGAAGGACAAAGATTTCTCATTGGAAGGAATTCCCGTTGCGCTAAACCACGTTTACACAGATTCAGTCGCATCGGCATTGGGAGGCGGAAAAGGTAGTAGTGGGGGAGTTTGGGGAGTTTTCGGGATGATTTTTTTTGGGTTATGTTGTGGTTTCATGGGGGGCTTCATTGGAGTTCGGCTTTGTGGGAAGAATGGCGGTTACCAAATTATCGCTGATTGATAAATACCTTAGCAAGGCAGGAGAGAGAGCTATTTAAAACCGTATTGCGGCCATTGCGGACGAAAAGAAATTTTTACTTAGATTTTTGTATTTGCATCTTACCGGTAAAGGGATATTGGTGGGAGGTTGCTTTGATCATCTTTCTCTGGTCTCTGGTCCATTCCAAACTGAATCCATGAAAAATGGGACTGGGTCCCTCCCACATACATTTTGACAAACTTTGAATAATGATCCAATTAATAATATAAACCATTATACTAAGTCACGTACCGACTCATCATAGCAAAATCTAAGACCTCAGGGAACATTGTCTTTATCTCATCTTGAAACAACTTGCTCCCGACTCCTCTTACTCTCCCTTTAGGCGAAACCTAATTTAGAAATAGGAATCGCTGGAAGAGGTGCACTGTTCCACTTCCTCAACTTTTGCACGTCCCATCTCTTAAACAACACAAATTTAACTTTTCATCCACATCAAGAAACCAGATTTCATTCACCCTATCAAATATCATGGACGACAAATCGAAGCGGGGCAACCGACCGCTCGCATTTCGTACAACATTCCGGAATGCAATTTACGAAGCCCTGAAAAGGAGGGGTTGGCGTGAAACAGAGGGCGATGACTGGGATCTACACTGGGTGGAGCGAGATTGGATGGCTGATGTGTTCGACTCGCTGCATCTATCCCCGTGGCAGAGAGTCAATCATTTTCGGAACCAGCGCGAGCTTTGTCGCAAGGACAACCTCGTGAAAAACCTCAAACGATACAAAAAGCAGCTTGCAAAGGAAAATTCAAAGGATCTGGCTGACTTTGATTTCTGGCCGCTCACGTATGTTCTACCCGGCGACTATAGCCTTTTTGTTGAAGAATTTAAACGAAACGACAGCAGCCAAATGTGGATAATGAAGCCAGTGGGCCGTTCACAAGGAAAGGGTATATTCTTGTTTACCAAACTGAACCAGATTAACAAGTGGAAGTCTGATTCGCGTTACAAACCAGAAAACAACGATGCCGAAACTTACGTAGTACAAAGATATATCAACAACCCGTATTTGGTGGCAGGGCGAAAATTCGATCTTCGCCTCTACGCACTCGTGACTTCCTACATGCCTCTGACTGTGTGGCTTTACCGCTCTGGATTCTGTCGCTTCAGCTCCACGCGGTACTCATCATCAGCATCTACCATGGGCGATCAGTCGATTCATCTGACCAATGTTGCTGTGCAGAAGAAGACAGAGGGATACGACCAGGACACTGGGGGAAAATGGTTGTTAAGAGACCTCAAACTCTATCTCATGTCTCGCTATGGCACCCAACTGGTCGATAAATTGTTTCTGGATATGCAACAGGTAATCGTAAACAGCTTAAAGAGCGTACAGGGCATCATGATGAACGACAAGCATTGCTTCGAGTTGTACGGTTACGACCTGATCTTTGACGACAGCT
>ERZ651776.3368-NODE-3368-length-15989-cov-4.051219_pt1 | contig 15989 bp, 11 predicted proteins | sample MGYA00514761_ERZ651776 | MGnify/ENA metagenome assembly ERZ651776 | reverse complement strand
AGGCCATTCATTATTCCTAAGTCTTTTAGTTGCTTATGTTTAAATATCCTGACGTGCCCTCCTGGAGTTTGGGAGTATTCTTTGCTCAATTTCCAACATATCAATTCTGGGAGATATCTTGGTACGCTTAATGCCAAGACTCCACCAGGCTTTAAGACTCTTATTAATTCTTTGATAGATTCTTCTGGAGAATCAACATGTTCTAATACTTCACTACAGATCACAGCATCCAGAGAAGAGTCAGATAAAGGAATAGAGATTATATTGGCAGTAGCAAATTGGCATATGGTTTCAATTTGTGAAGTATCAAAATCATTAAGCCTTTCCTTGGCTATTTTTAAATCTTTGAAGGAAAGATCAAACCCTAGAATATTTGCTTCAGTGCTTATATGCGCTCCTATTGAATGTCTCCCTTCTCCACAACCCATGTCGAGTAAGAAATCCTCATTCGAAAGGTTAAGGCGGTTAAATTTAATTGTCTGCATGATTAAATCTTTGAATTATTTCTTCAAAAAATCCAGCGTAATTTTTTGCCGCAATATTCCAATCAAACATTTCTTCCATTCGTTTTCTACCTTTAATTGCCAGTTGAGTTCGTAGTTCATCTTCGTTAAATAATTTCAATATACCTTCTTCTATCTCTTCAACTGAGCCTGGTTTTATCTTCAAGGCAGCATCACCTATGACTTGTTTAAGGCCTCCAGAATCAGTGCTAATTAGTGGTATCCCACAAGCCATAGCCTCGCCGGCTCCAAAACCGAATCCTTCGTATAACGATGGAATCACTGCAAGATCTGATCGATGGTAAATTTCTACTATCTCTTCTTCAGAAACTCCTGACTTGAAGATAATTCTATCTTCTAACTCAAGATCGTCTATTATTTTATTTAATTTACTTTTCTTTGGAGACTTTCCAATAACAGTAAGTGTAGTAAGTGGAAATTTTCTTATTATTCTAGGTAAAGCCGATAAGAGGTGCCTGAGTCCTTTCAAGGGAATATCAGCGCTGGCCGTTGTAACAATTCTAAAATTTAATTCTTTCGTTAATCCAGAAGGCTTAAAAGTATTAATATCTATTCCGTTCGGTATTACTCGTATATTGTCTTTTGCAGCTAGAAATTCATTAATTACATCTTCTTTAGAAGGTTGACTTACACAGATAATATTTTGCAGTCTAGGCACAACTCTCTTTTGCATAGGCAAGAAATTATGCCATCTAGTTGAAGAGAGTCTTTCTTTCCAGTTAGATGCGCTTTCCATCTCAAGTTTATAATCTTTTGTAATAGGGTGATGAATAGTTACAGCGAGAGGATAAATCTTTTGAATGCTCAGCAGAGATCCAGACAAAGATTGATTATCTAAAATTATATCGAATTCTTTTTGATTTTCCCTTAGATATCTTAAAACTCTCTTACCGTAGGTGTAAGGTTCAGGAAAACCTCCTGTCATGACTGTTATCCATTCATAAAAATCAATAGGATTAAAAAATAAATTTAGATTGAATTTCTTCATTCTGTCTTCTGTCTCAAAGAGTCCTAAACTAGGAATCTTTATAAGTTCAATCGATTGATCTAATTCGGGATAAGGGGGTCCGGAAAGAACAGATACTTCATGGCCTAGGCCCTTTAAAGCTTTACTCAAGTGTTTGATATAGATGCCTTGTCCACCAGAATAAGGATGGCTCCTATAACTCAATAGTCCAATTTTCAAGGTTAACTCCGTAGTAATCTTTTAGATAACTTTGATTGTACTTCGTTGATATCATCTAAGCTTCTAAGTATTCTCATTTTATCGCGATAGATTGCCCTTTTATTAAAGAAGCTAGAAAAACCCTTCCCTGCTATATCAAGATCAAATACCACTAATCCTTTATGATCTATAAAAAAGTTTGCAGTTTTTGCATCTCCATGTCGCAATTCAACCCAGCTCATTCTTTTAAAAAAAGCTTGAATCTTAGAAGTAACAAAATTTATATTGATACCTTGCTCTAGTGCTTTATCTAATCTCTTACCCAATACTTCTTCAGTAACGAAGTAAGAAGTCTTGGCTCCTAGTATTCCATTATTTTCGAATAGTAAAACCGGTTCAGCAGTCCTTACACCTAAAGCATTAATCCAATGAGAGGATATCCAGGAATTATAAGCCCGAGTTCTCTTGAATAGCCTAGATACTCCATGCAGGAAACCTTTTATTCTATATTTCTTAATATAATAATTTTGATCTAGCACTCTTACTTTAACTATTAAATGTCCCTTTTCATTCTTAATTACTTCTCCACTTTTAAGCAATAAACTTTCATCTGAAAAAAGCTTCATAAAACTTTCAATTTGTATGTTTCTTTTGGATATCCATCTATGAGATTGCTCTACCTTTTTGAGATAAGGGCTGTTTTCAGATATTTTCTTAGAAGATCTTAAAGAAAAATCTTTAAGTAAAGGATTCAGATACATAGAAAATGATCTTTTTAAGATTTTAGTAATTAAGTTTTGATGATTTTTTATCAACTCTCTTAAAGAACATTGATAATAAGACATCATGAATCTGTAAAAATCTTTCTCAGAAAGATTGAATTGCAAGATTGAGTGAACAAAACCACCCAAGTCCTTTACTAGCCATCTTTCAGGGACTTCAGAACGAATCTGGGCGCGATGAAGATCAATGAGATAAATCTCGATATTATCAAAATTAATTTCTTTTTTTATGTGGAGATGACAAAGATATAGATCACGATGATTTAGTCCACTTAAATGCATTCTTCGAATTAAATCTGCCGCAGACTCTATGAGCTTCCTCTTTTGAGGAGGGGATAATTGTTTATGAAGTCCTTCTAAGAAAAAATCTTCAAGAGAAATGGTGTCATAAAGTTCTTCAGTAATAAGAAAAGAAGAAGAATTTGCTGGATTAAGACCCGTATTTCCAAAGCCTTTTATTTGGGGAGCCTGTATTTGATTCTTATCTAAATGGGATAATGCTTCATATTCCCTCAAGGCACCTATAACGGGTGTTTTTAGTTGTATGAGATTCTTAAATATTTCTGCCCACCCAACTGGACCATGAAATTTAAGGAAATAATTTTTTTGAAAATTTTGAAATCTCTTAGTAGTCCTATTTTCATATTTTCTATAAATTTCTCCTTCTAAATTCTTAGCAAAGAAGAATGGTTCATTATCACCAAAAAAATCTACTAAGCTTTCATCTATAATTTTAATTCCCTTCATCAGAACCTTTCTTCAATAAAATTAGCAATAAATCTAAATCTAGAGAAAAAATAATCATCATCTCTTAAGCAACTAATCTCATTCTTTATAAATGATAGTCTTTCATCTTGAATAGTCTCTTCAAGGAGTTTATTAAACTCGTGTTGAGAAAATAGATTATCTAAAACTGCTCCGGCATTGAATTTTTTCACCTCACTTGAAAATCCAACCTCTTTTGAAACTATAGAGGGCAATCCAGAAACCATCGCTTCAATTATTATATTTCCTGCTGCTTCTTCTCTAGCAGGATGTACTAATAAATCAGCTGATTTCATGAAGGAAGCCACATCATCTCTAGGTCCAAGAAAGAATACCTTATTATTTAGTGAGTGCTCTTTAACAGAATTTAAAAAAGGCTTCTTATCGTCATCACCTATAACAATTAGCGATGAGTCAACATTAATGCTTTGTAAATGATTTAAGCCCAATATTGCTCTATCAAGACCTTTTCGTGAAAAATCTGATCCGACAAATAGAATAATTTTATCCTCTCTCGGTATTCCAAATAAGTTATGTAAATTAATATTTTTCTCATGATTCCAATTGCTAGCGATCCCCGGCGGGATAATTGTCATCCTTTCTGATTGTGTTGAATAGATGGTTTTAAAGTCATCATATTGATTCTCGTTAAGAAGAAGCGTTTGAGTATTGGATGCTTTAGAAAATACAAGATTTTCATACTCCAAAGATTGTTTAAATCTTTTTGTATACTTTTGAAGGGTATTTTTATTATGAGCTTGCTTTGCAAAACAGGTATCAGCAGCAAAATATAAATCAAGGCCTGGTATCTTATTGAACCCAAAAATAATCTCAGGTGAGTATTTATTAATTTCGTCAAATGCTTTTTTTACAAATTTTTCATTCCTCGAGTGATTTGTAAAACCAGCTTCTCCCAATTGCATTACATTCAAGCCTTCTGGAATATCACCTTCCCAACTTCTGGTAAAAATCTTTAATTCGTGACCCCTTGAAAGAAGTTCTTTAGCTGTTGCCAAAAAATCTTTCTGCAACCCTCCATAAGGAAAATATCTATATAAGAGAATTGCTATTTTTTTCATGAGTCCCAAAGCCCTTTAAGAGCATTCATAACTTCATCAGGTTTTATAGATAAAAGAGAGGAATGATAGCCTGATTCTAAGCCTCCACTTCTGGTTTTATCATAGCCATCCATTTTTCTTAATACCACTTTTTGATTTATTAAAGGGGGAGTATATTCAGGCGATGAGGGTCCATAAAGAGCTACTAAAGGAGTACTTACAGCAGCAGCGATATGCATTAATCCTGAATCATTAGTGACAACAATTTTACAAAATGATAATAGATCAATCGCATCCAGAAGATCTGTTCTACCAATAATATTATGGAAATTTTCTGATTTTGATAAATCATTCTCTTTACATATCTCTGCTCCAGTTTGTTTATCATTTTCTGAGCCAAAACAGATAACATTCCATCCCTTCTCAATGTAATTTAGTGCTATATCGGCATAATATGAGGCAGGCCATTTCTTAGCCGGTCCGAATTCAGCACCTGGGCAAATACCAATAGTAGGTAATTCAGGATTAATATTGAATAGTTTGAACTTCAACGCCTGATTGCTTAAATCAACTGCAAGTGAAGGAAAAGATAAATTAGCTAACTGATAATCAATCTTGTTAATTGATAAAGCTGAAAATTTTTCGATCATTAAATACTGAATATTTTCATCCAAAACTCTAATATCGTTTAGTAAACCATATCTAACTTCTCCTAACCAACCAGTTCTAATAGGTATGTCAGCAAAGAAGGGTATCAGGGAAGATTTTAAAGAATTTGTTAAAAGGATGGCTCGGTCATAACAAGATTCTTTTATAGTTTGTGCGAATCTATATCTAGCCAAAGGTTTGAAGTCTCCATGAATAAAAGGAGATTTTATTGAATCTTTTACTTCGGGCATGCGACCCAATAGTGGCAGTGACCAAGAAGGTGCAAGTACATCGATCTGACAAGAAGGATCTTCGCTCTTAAGTCTTTTATAAAGGCTTTGAGCCATTACAGAATCTCCAACCCAGGATGGTCCTATGATTAAGATCCTCATAAGTTCTAGTCTATAAAGGTATGCCAGGTAAGGTTAGAGTCCCTGTTTCCTCTTACTTGCTCAAAGTATGTTCGCTGCAGCAATTCCGTAACAGGGCCCCTTGGGCCAGACCCAATGGCCTTATTATCAAGTGAGTTGATTGGAACAACCTCAGCAGCGGTCCCAGAAAAGAAAGATTCATCAGCCTCGAGAACATCCTCTACAGTCAATTTTCTTTCTACAAAATTAATACCTAATTCATCGGCTAGGGAAATGATGGTTCTTCTGGTTATGCCATCCAGGCATGCATCCAATTTAGGAGAGTAGACAATATCATCCTTCACTATAAAAAAGTTTTCACCACTTCCTTCAGCTACAAATCCTTCAGCATCAAGCATTAAGGCTTCATCAAATCCACCCTCCAGAGCTTCATTTAATGCAACTATAGAATGGACATAATTACCATTTACTTTGGCGTTAGATACTGGATTCCCTACTTGTCTCTTATAAGATGATAATTTTACCTTTATTCCATTTTCCCGAGCTTCAGGTTCCATGTATGAAGGCCACTCCCAAGCTGCGACCATAGTATGCACTTTTAAATTATCTGCTCTTAAGCCCATTCCTTCAGAACCATAAAAACACATTGGTCTGATATAGCCCTCTTGCAGCATATTCTCTTTAACGACATCAACATGGGCTTTATTGATAATATCTTTTGAATATGGAATTTCCATATTTACCGTAGCGGCTGATTTAAATAGACGATCTGTGTGATCTAAAAGTCTGAAAATTGAAGGACCTTTATCAGTATCATATGCCCTTACTCCCTCGAAAACACCGAGTCCATAATGAAGTGTATGAGTCAATAAATGCGTGTTCGCATCTTGCCAATCAATCATTTCACCATCGAACCAGATTTTTCCATTTATTTTTGAAAGATCCAAAATCAATACCTCTTTTTTTCTATATTCTATCTATATAAATTATTTTATATAGACAAAATAGATTATTGAGCAGATATAATCATGCCGTGCAATTAAATCAAAATATATTTAGAGCGAATGACATAAGAGGAATCGCATTTAAGGATCTTTCTGAAGATGTAGTTTTTAATCTTGGCAAGGCACTTGGATCAGAGAGTTTAGATAGGGATGAAGATCATTTCATAATAGGAAGAGACGGAAGACTCTCAAGCCCTGAAATTTTTAAATGGCTTTCAGAAGGAGTTCTATCTACCGGATGTAATGTAGTGAACATAGGAATAGTTACAAGTCCCATGTTTTATCATGCCACTTTTGAACTTAACTCTTCGAGTGGTGTGGTGATTACAGGAAGCCATAATCCGGGAGAATACAATGGCTTTAAGATTGTCTTCCATAATCATTCAACTTCAACTGAAGAAATTCTTTTATTGAGAGATAGGATGTTGAATCAATTCTTTCTGGAAGGACATGGTGTGTTAATAACTAAAGACATCAAAGAGACTTATATAGAGAGAATTCTTAAAAATATAGAGTTAAGTAAAAGTCTAGATATTGCAATAGATTGTGGAAATGGAGCTGCCGGTGTTGTAGCCAAGGAAGTTTATGAGCGATTAGGCTGTAATGTTACTGAACTCTTTGGTGCTCCTGATGGAAATTTCCCTAATCATCACCCAGACCCTTCCAAACCAGAGAATGTAAAAGATCTCATAGAGGTAGTTAAAGATAATCATTTAAAAATAGGACTCGCATTCGATGGCGATGCTGACAGGCTTGGAGTTATATCTTCCAAGGGAGATATGATTTATCCGGATATGCAGATGATACTATTCTCAAGACAAATAATTAGTGAACACCCTAAGGCTAAGATTGTTTTTGATGTTAAATGTTCAAAATTACTTTCTGATGAAATTGAAAGTCTAGGTGGGGAGCCTATAATTTGCAAAACTGGTCATACCTTCATTAAAAAAGAAATTAGAGAACAGGAAGCTTTTCTGGGAGGGGAAATGAGTGGACACATATTTTTTAATGATAGATGGCCTGGATTCGATGATGGAATTTATGCTGGAGCCAGAATGCTTGAGATCTTAGCAAATTCAGAAGAAGACATTTTTGCATCTATTCCCAGTATGGTTTCTACTCCTGAAATTAATATTAAATCTACAGATGAAGAAAAGTTTGAGATAGTTGAAAAGTTCAAAAGTAATTCTAACTTTGATAGCGCAAATATAATTTCTATAGATGGAATAAGAGTTGAATTTGATAGAGGATGGGGCTTACTCAGAGCATCAAACACTTCCCCTGTATTGGTACTTAGATTTGAGGCTGAGACTGAACATGATTTACATGATATTAAAAAAATATTTTCAGATAATCTCAAAAAGATAAAAAGTGACATTGAAGATTTTTAATTATGACAATTTCAAGAAAACAAGCAGAAAACATAGCGTCCGTCTTAAGCGAAGGACTGCCATATATACGTAAATTTAAAGATAAAATTATTGTAGTAAAGTATGGCGGGGCTGCGATGACAGACCGGCTTCTAAAGGAAAACTTTTCTAGAGATATAGCCCTTATGAGACTTGTGGGCATGAAACCTGTAATTATTCACGGCGGAGGTCCTCAAATAGGAGAAGAACTCAAAAAAGCAGGCATAGATACTAAATTTGAAAATGGATTAAGAGTAACAAATAAAGCCACAATGAATATTGTAAAAAAAGTACTTGGGACTCAGATTAATAGTGAGATAGTAAGGCTTATCAAGCAACATGGGGCTAATTCAATTTCCTTTAATCATAATAAATATCAAATCATTAGAGCATCTAAAAAATCTTTTCAAGATGGAGTTGATTTAGGTCTGGTAGGTAACGTTGATAAGGTCATGACTAGTGAACTTAAAACAATACTTAACAAGGGTCTTATTCCAGTAATTGCACCAATAGGTAAAGCAAAAAATAATGAATATCTAAATATAAATGCAGATGAAGTAGCCGGTGAAGTTGCTCAAGCTATCAATGCTGAAAAACTAATACTCCTAACTGACGTTAAAGGTATTGGAGATTCAGATAATAAATTGATCTCAAAGATTTCATTGACCAAAGGTCAAAAAATTCTTAAAGAAAAATTTATAAAAGGAGGCATGACTCCAAAGCTTTCGGCGGCACTTGATGCAAGAAGAAATGGGGTTAAGTCATGCCATATCATTGATGGAAGAGTGCCTCATGCTGTTCTACTAGAAGTCCTTACTGAGGAAGGCGTAGGAACTATGATAAGCTAATTTGAGAATATGGAGCAACTCAAACCTCGGCAATTAGATATCATGCAAAACTTAGCAAAGATGCTAGGTGAAAAGGGCCCTGTAAAGATTACAACTTCTCTACTCTCTAAAGAGTGTGGTATTACAGAAGCAGCCATATATAGACATTTTCCTAGTAAAAGAAAAATTTATTCCGGTCTAGTAGATTTTTGTGAAAAAAATATTTTTGATTTAATTGCTAACATTAATTCATCTGATGGAGATGAATTAGAGAAAACAAAAAAAATACTTATTCTCTTAGTAACCTTCAGTGAAAAGAATCCCGGATTAGCAAGGCTGCTCACTCGAGAAGCTTTTTCAGTTGATGAAACGAGCCTTGATGAAAGAATAGGACAAATGATGTCCAAAATAGAATTACTTATTAAACAAAACTTGCAAAAGTACGAACAAGAAACAAAAAAGAAACTGGAATTACCAACTGCATCTGCTGCAAACTTACTTCTTGCTTGCTCTGAAGGCATTATTCAGCAGTTTGTAAGATCTGGATTTCAAGACTCCCCTTCTAAGAGAATAAATGATCAATTTACATTCTTAATCAATTCTTTAGCAGCTAATTAGGCAAATTCTCCTCTAAAAAATATTCAAAAATAGGATCACTACTTTCGTCCGATGCTAAACCTCCTGATACTCTGTCAATTTTAACTATAGATAATCCTTGTGGTGGCATAGTGTTGGTTATTGGGATCAGATCGATAATTTCTTTCTTATAATCCATCCAGATCGGAAGAGCTGTTGAAGAGCCAAATTCTCTGTCACCTAAGCTTTTAGGTTGGTCAAATCCCATCCAGACCGAAGTCACTATTTTTTCATTGTAGCCTGTGAACCATGTACTTTCGGCTTTATTAGTTGTCCCTGTTTTACCAGCAAAATCTTTACGATTTAATGCGGAAATCTTCTTAGCCGTTCCTCTGGCAGCTGCTTCCTTTAAAATATCCGTGATAATGAAGGCTATCCTGGAGTCTATTACTTGCTGTGTTTCTTTTACTTGTTTTTTAAATAAAATCTTACCCGCTCTATCTACAATTCTATCTATCACATAAGGTTCAATTTTTTTACCGCCATTTGCAAAGACCGCATAGGCAGCAGCATTTGTTAAAGGATTTAATGATGCAGTCCCTAGAGAAAGAGATAAATCAGCAGGAAGCCTTTGCTTATCAAATCCAAACTTTTCGGCATATTCTCTAACTTTATTTACACCCACCTCTCTTAACAACCTAACAGAAACAAGATTTCTACTTTGAAGTAAACCTTCTCTTAGCCTGGTTGGGCCAAAAAACTTCCCACTTGCATTTCTTGGTTTCCATTTTTCTTCTAAAGCATCATCTTCAAAGATTATTGGAGCATCATTAATTAACGTGGCAGGCGTGAAGCCTTCAGAGAAGGCCGCGGCATATAAAAAAGGTTTAAAGTTAGAACCCAAAAGTGGAGAAGCTTGTTCGGCTCTATTAAATTTGCTTAAAAAGAAATCATATCCTCCAACCAAAGCCAGAATAGATCCTGTATTGGCTTCTAAAGAAATAAGTGCACTTTGCGCTTCTGGCACTTGAGTAACAGATATATTATTTGTTACTACATCTCTCTTTAACCAAATTAAATCCCCTTCTTTTAGAATATCCTCAAAGCCTCGAGGTTTGGTTCCTCTTCTATTTTCACTAATGTAGGGCCTTGCCCAACTCAACTCATCAGACCAAGAAATATTTATAATTTTTCCTGTTTTAGTTAGAGCTTCAAGGGTATCTCTGGGATTTATAACAACAGCCAGGAATCTGTCTTTATTTTGAACATATGATTCTAGAGATTTAAAGACTTCAGATAAGCTCTTCTCATCAACAGTATCTATTGAATCCGCATTAAGAAAGCTTTCAATTTCTAATAGTTGAGACTTTTTAGGCAAACGAAAGAAATTTGCTGGAAATATGTTAGAGATATTTTTTGGTTGTCTAAAACCATGACGCCTATCATAACTCTCTAAACCCTCCTTAACTGCTTTAGTGGCAGAATTTTGGAACTTGGAATCTATAGTTGTAAAGACCTCCAGGCCTTCAGAATAAGCTTTTAGACCATATTCCTGAATCATATATCGCCTAACCTCTTCAGCAACATAAGGAGCTTTAACTTCCGATACTAAACCGAAATAATTTGCCGTCAGAGAAGCATTTACTGCTAGTTCAAACTGCTCAGGATGAATATATTCTAGATCTAGCATTCTTTTTAGGATCCAGTTTCTTCTGATCAACGCCCTGCTTGGATTGACCAAAGGATTTATGGAAGAAGGTGCTTTTGGTAATGCGGCAATCATAGCCCATTGTGCTAAATTAAGCTGCGTTAAGGATTTGCCATAATAAACTTCGCTAGCTGCAGCTATGCCATAAGCCCTATTTCCAAAGAATATACGATTGACATAAAACTCAAAAATTTCTTCTTTTGTATAAGTTTCTTCTAATCTATAGGCCAAGAAAATATCTTTTACTTTTCTAAAAAGACTTACATCCCTGCTGGTTAGATAATTGCCAGCGACTTGCATGGTTATTGTGCTGCCGCCTCCCTGTATTCTTCCAGCCTTGACTAACCTGTATACCGATCTCAAGAGGCCTGTGTAGCTAACTCCTGAATGTGAAAAGAAATCATCATCTTCGGCTGCTAAAACTGCATTTACATAATGAGTTGGTATTTCGCCAAACTTTAAGGCAGTTCTTCTTTTTTCTCCAAATTCTCCTATCAGCTTTTTATCAGAAGAATAAATTTTTAAAGGGATTTGTAGCTCGATATTTCTAATCAACTCTTCATTAGGCAACTTGCTATCTATATAAATATTGAGACTAGAAAGCGTCATAACAACTAAGCATAGAAAAATTAGTAATAATTGCCCTAATCTCCTGTTTAGCATCCAACTAAAATATCTCTTTAAGTTTAGTAACATCTAGGAGTTATAATAACTCAATGAGGCTAATAATTATCGGGCCTATGGCTTCTGGTAAGTCCGTAGTTGGAAAAAAATTGTCAAAAAGATTGAATCTTAATTTTTTTGACACAGATGAAGAGATAGTTAATAAAACTGGGGTAACTATTTCTCATATTTTTGATGTGGAAGGTGAAGAGAAATTCAGAACTAGAGAACTGGATATATTTACAACTTTAATAGAAAACAAAGATTGTGTAATCTCAACTGGTGGCGGCATTATTTTAAAAGAAGAAAATAGAGAGCTATTAAAAAAAGGTACAGTTATTTATTTAAAGACTTCAATCCAGACTCAATTAGAAAGAACAATGAATAACAATGAGAGACCTTTATTGCAAGGAGATGGCGATAAGGAATTAATATTAAGAAACATCGCTAAGTTCCGCAATCCTATCTATGAGAAGCTTAGTGACTTAGTAATAGATGAAAAAAACAATCCAAATCAGGTAGTTGAGAGCATACTTAATAAAATTGAGATCATAAAATGAAGGAAATAAGTATTAGTACAGCTTCAAAGAATTATTCGGTCATTGTCGGTTCAGATATTTTGACAGTGGATAATGTGAAAGAATTTTATGGAAAAGAAATTCTACTGGTCATAGATCCCAATATTGAAATGTCTGTAAAAGAAAAATCAATTGGAATACTCCAGGACATGTCGTCAAAATTTTTGAAAATTGAAATTGAGGCAAGTGAAATAAATAAGTCTAACTCCTCGCTAGGATTGATCCATGACGCATTAATTGAAAATAATTATAGTAGGGATTGTATTCTCTTTGCTTTAGGTGGGGGCATCATATGCGATCTTACTGGCTTTGCTGCAGCAACCTATCAAAGAGGAGTTGATTTTGTTCTTATACCTTCGACCCTTCTATCCCAAGTCGATGCATCAGTAGGCGGAAAAACAGCTATTAATCATCCAAAAGGGAAGAATATGATTGGAGCATTTCATCAACCTTCTAAAGTTTTGAGTGATACCAATTTGTTGCTAAGTCTCGATGATAAGCAAATTAGAGAAGGCTTGGCTGAGATTATTAAACATGCACTGATAATAGACGATGGTTTCTTTGATTGGTTATCAGAAAATATTGATGCCCTGCTTAAATCAGACCAAGAAAAACTTTTAAAGGCGATCGCTAGATCTATTGAAATAAAATCTGAGGTTGTTGCAAAAGATGAGACAGAACAGGGAGTTAGGAAGTGGCTTAATCTGGGCCATACATTTGGCCATGCCATAGAGTTGTATGGCGAATATAGAGACTTCTCTCATGGAGAATCGGTTGCCTTAGGAGCAATAATGGCAACTAACTTATCTGAGCGAGTTTTAAATCTGGATAAGAAAGAAGGACAAAAAATAAGGAAACTTATTTCATCTATTCTTACTGAAGAACTGCTCAATTCATCATTTGATGAAAATAAATTATTACAATTAATGTCTTCAGATAAAAAAAGAAAGGGTAATGATCTCAATTTCATTCTTATAAATAAAATAGGAGATCCTCAGATCGTCTCAAGTCCTGAAAAATTACAGATTCTTGAGTCAATAAAAATAAGCTAGTCAATCTTCACAGAACTACCAACAAAAGGTACAATCACTGCCCTGCGCAGCCCTCCGTTTTATTTTTTAAGCTAACTAAAAGCTAAAAAAGTAAATTAAACAATATGAAGAATTTAACACTTAAAAATAAGTACAGGTTTGGTTTCCCCAAAAAAAGTGGGTTATACGATCCTCAGTTCGAGAAAGATTCTTGTGGTGTTGGCCTTGTAGCTAATATCAAGGGAATTCCTTCGAGAGAAATCATGGATGATGCTTTTCATGTAAATTCACAGATGGATCACAGGGGAGGTTGCGGCTTTGAAGAAAATACTGGTGATGGTGCTGGTATCTTGATGGCTATTCCGGATAGTTTCTATCGTTCAGAAGCAGGAAAACTTGATATAACTCTTCCATCGAAGGGCCAGTATGCTGTTGGTAATATCTTTTTACCAGTTGATATTGAAGAAAGAAAACACTGCATAAAATTAACTGAAAAAATAATTGAAGAAGAAAATCAAGTATTTTTAGGTTGGCGAGAAGTTCCCGTTGATCCAGAAAAAGCAGATGTAGGTCCCGCATCTAGGCGTGCTCAACCCTACATATCTCAACTCTTTATTAGGTCTGAAGATGGTCTGCCTCAAGACGATTTTGACAGAAAAATATACTTAATTAGGAAGCGTTTAAGCCACGCAATTAGAAGCAATCAGACTTTAAAAGAAGCAAAATTATTCTATGCTTGCAGTTTGTCCTCGTCGGTTATTGTCTACAAGGGCATGCTTACACCTTCTCAGTTATTTCCTTTTTATTCCGATTTAGAGAATAAGGAATTTAAAACTCATTTGGCAATGGTTCATTCTAGATTTAGTACGAATACTTTCCCCTCATGGGACAGAGCCCAACCGAATAGATTTATGTGTCACAACGGAGAAATCAATACCCTGAAGGGTAATATGAACGCTATGAAGGCTAGACAAGGTCTGGTCAAAAGTGATTTATTTGGCAGTGATATAGAAAAGCTCTTTCCTATTACCGAACTTGATTGCACTGATTCTGGGAGCTTTGATAATGTACTCGAGTTTTTATTACTTTCTGGCAGAAGCCTGCAGGAATCTGTGATGATGATGATTCCGGAAGCCTGGCAGTCTGATGTAAATATGTCAGATGCAAAAAAAGACTTTTATCAATATAGCTCTTCTATGATTGAACCTTGGGATGGTCCAGCTTCAATCGTTTTTACAGATGGCAAAAAAGTTGGAGCGGTTCTGGACAGGAACGGGCTTAGACCAAGCAGATTTTATGTAACTAATGACGATAAAGTGATTATGGCATCTGAGGTAGGAGTTCTCCCAGTTGACAATAAAACAATAATATCAAAAGGACGACTTCAACCCGGAAAGATGTTCTTAATTGATTTTGAACAAGGAAAAATGATATCCGATGAAGATATCAAAAACGATATTGCTAACGGGAATCCTTACAAAGACTGGAATAAATCTATTGTAGATATTGAAGATATCCAAATACCGGAAGAAAAAGACAGCGTTGAGGCTAATCTAATATCCAGAATGCGATCTTTTGGCTATACAACAGAAACTATGCAATTCATGCTACTTCCTCTAGTAACGGAATTGAGAGATCCTTTAGGATCTATGGGTAATGATGCGGCATTAGCATGCCTATCGGACAAACCTAGAATATTATTTGATTACTTTAAGCAATTATTTGCTCAGGTCACAAATCCTTCAATTGATTCCATAAGAGAAGAGGTCGTCATGTCTCTTGAATGCCTTATTGGTCCTGAAGGAAATTTATTAAAAAATGATCCAGAAAATGCTCGAAGATTGAGAATTAAGAATCCTATTCTCTCTAATGCAGAGCTGAAGACTATAAAAGACATGTCTACACCTCACTGGAAAACAAAAATAATAGATCTAACCTATTCCAAAGAAGGTGGGCTTCAAGCAATGTTGCAAAGATTAGAAACAATTTGCCAAGAAGCAGAAACAGCAATTAAAGAAGATTTTTCTTTTCTGATTATCTCTGATAAAGATATAACAGACTCTCGTATGTCACTTAGTTCTTTATTGGCTTGCTCTTCAATTCATCATCATTTAGTTGAAAAACAGCTCAGATCAAAAATAGGTATTATCGTTGAAACTGGAGAGGCAAGAGAAGTCCATCATCATTGTTTGTTATTTGGATATGGAGCTGATGCGATTAATCCATACCTAGCTTTTGAAGCAATACTGCAATCCCTAGAAGACGGTACTTTGCAAGACGAAAATCTAACAACCGCAAAAGATATTGTTTCTGCATACAAAAAAGCTACGAAAAAAGGTATCTTAAAAGTTATGGCCAAGATGGGTATTTCGACCTTACATTCCTATAAAGGAGCTCAAATATTCGAGGCAGTGGGCCTATCAGAAGAAATAATCAAAAAATCTTTCCCCGGAACCGCAAGTAGAGTTGGAGGTATTAGTTTCGAAGCATTATTTAATGAGCAGCTAAGAAGGCACGACTTAGGATATCCGAAAGAAGAAATTAAAGTTACGAACTTGCCTAACCCAGGAGATTTTCATTGGAGGAATGGTGGAGATGCGCACATGTGGGATCCCAAAACTATTTCTTCCCTGCAACTCGCTTCAAGAACGAATGACGAAGACGCCTATTGGGATTTTGCTAATCATGCAAATGAGGTCTCAACTAAGCAAAGTACTTTAAGAGGATTATTACAATTTAAAAACATTAATAAACCTCTAGATTTAGAAGAAGTAGAAAGTGAAAAAGAAATAGTTAAACGTTTTGCAACTGGAGCGATGAGCTTAGGATCTATCTCAACTGAATCGCATGAATCATTAGCTATCGCAATGAATAAACTGG
>ERZ651776.3366-NODE-3366-length-15992-cov-3.133082_pt1 | contig 15992 bp, 14 predicted proteins | sample MGYA00514761_ERZ651776 | MGnify/ENA metagenome assembly ERZ651776 | reverse complement strand
AAAAATAGTAAGCTTTGCCTTGAAAGTCTTGACTTTCAGTCGATGCTGTAAAGGGTCCACTGTTTATGAACAGAGCATAGAGTAATATAAAAAAGGTAGTTTTCATTTGATTGCGCTATTTTGTTTAACGAAAGTACAAATAATTTAAACATAATGAGTCAAAAGGTAGAATTATTATCACTTAGAGACTTGTGATTATATTTAGAGAGAGTAAAAAGTCATTCTTATAAACAACAAAGCCTTTCAATAAGCTGAAAGGCTTTGATCCATTAACTAAATATATCTTAAAAGGAACATAAGGGAACTTTAAGATTGAGTAAATTTATATTGTATTGATTGGCCCACCAATAGTATTAATATAATGAGAGTTTAATTTTTGGGTTAGGTTTATTAGAAAAGACTCTTGATTTTACGAAAACCTTCTTTCTCTTGTTTCTTTGTAGCGGGAACAGGATTCTTTTTCTCGCGCTGCTCAAAAAAGGGCCTAAGGAGGGGCTTTACACAGTAAAACAAGAAAAGGCTTTGCCTTCTTTTTCTTTTTTAATCCTTATTACTTAAAAGCGTTACTTTACGCAAAGGCTTTAAAAAAGAAAAGCACCCTAATGGGTGCTTTCTTGTTTTGCTTTGTAGATAACTCTATTGAAATATCGAACATAAGTCTAACGCCAAGAGATATTTTAAACACAATCAAATCAATCAATTTTATTTTGGAAAGTTAAACTAATATGATTTTGATTTCCCCTCCCCCTATTACTAAAAGTTGCAGCACATGTAAGTCTATAATGACTTTAGGTTACTTTCTTCTGCGGTAAGGAATATAAATCTGACCTGTAACAACAAATACTAAAGTCATGAACCATATTACGATTTCCCACCAACGATTATCAAAACTGAATTCGGTGAAAAAGAGGTTGAAGGCTAGGGCAATTGTCCAAACAATCATGACGGTATAAATAATTTGATTACGTCGTTTCACAATGCGCATTTTTTCGGTTTGAAAATCAAATGATAAGATTTCTGAGATCTTGTTTAAGGAGTAAACAGAAGGTTCTACTTCATGATTTTCGATTCTTTGAATCGTACGTACTGTGAGTCCTGTTTTTTCTGCCAATTCTTTTTGGGTGATCCCTTTCTGTGTTCTGGCAGATTTTATTTTATCTCCTAAATCCATAGTGCAAAATTAAAATTTTTTTGAATTTTCAGCAGAGATGAGACACGTCATTGACACTACAATTGACTTTTATTCATAAAAAAACGGCTACAACTTATAAAAGTATAACCGTTTTATTGTTATAGTAGATAACTCTATCGAAATATCGAACGTTTATATATCTCGCAAGGAGTTTATAAATACCAGTAATTTGATTAGTTTCATTATTGAAGAATGAGGCGTTCAAGCTTTGATTTCCCTTCCCCTATTATTCAAAGTTACAGCAAAATTGAATCAATAATGCAACTAAAACCCTTATTCCATTAACCCAAGTTGTTTCATAAAAACATTATTGTCAAAATAATCTTTCTCTTGGAAAATTTTCCCATTTTTCATGACCACCAATGTAACACCATAAATATCTACTTTATTATTTGTTGCCGGAATTCCAAACAAATCTCCGTCATGAGTTCCTTGAAAACGCCAATGCTTTGTCATTAAATCACCTTGTCCATACAAATCAATTATAGTCATTTTGGCGTCAGAAAAACCCGTAAGATAACTGTTGTAATAAGCTTTAAAACCTTCAACACCTGTTATTGGTCCTGTTGCAGTGATAACGCTAACCTCAGGATCAAAACTATCTGTGTTAATTAAATCAATATTGCGTTCATTCATGATTTTATCCCAAACGGTTGAATACATACCTACATTGGTGTCTAAATCTACCTTAGCTTGTTGCAAAATTTCACATTCTGGATTAGATGTTTGATTACATCCAAACAAACTCATAGCAATCAGAAATACATAAAGTCTTTTCATAATAATAGTGTTAAAAATTAATTACTTTTGTTTTGATAGCAAATATAATAAAATAACTATCAAAACAATAGTAAAAATAAATAATTGTATGATCCATAAAAAATTTCGTTGCAACTGCCCCATAACTTCAGCTCTCGATGTCGTAGGAGATAAATGGAGCTTAGTTATAATTAAACAAATGTTATTACAAGACTGTCTAACCTTTAAGGATTTTTCTGAAAGTACAGAGGCTATAGCACCAAACATACTATCAGCCAGATTAAAAACATTAGAAAAGTTAAAATTCATTGAAAAGAAGAAAATTCCTCAAAATAAGAAAACCAACATTTACCTTTTGACACAGAACGGACTCTCATTAACCCCAATAATAGTCGAGTTAGCATTGTGGAGTGATCATAATTTGAGACCAATACATCAGAAAATGGATCTTCATCCAATTTTGGATGCCATGAATCAAAATAAAAATGAAGTTATTAAGAGACTACAGAAGGAATATAAAATAAAAACGGCTACACTATAAAAGTATAACCGTTTTATTGTTATAGTAGCGGGAACAGGACTCGAACCTGTGACCTTCGGGTTATGAGCCCGACGAGCTACCTACTGCTCTATCCCGCGATTTCGAGTGCAAATATACAACAGTTTTTAACCCTTGCAAGGTTTATTTCAATATAATTTTAAAAAAGGAAGATGTTTTTAGTTCAAACACAGAGCCTGTATTTGATGGTAATTCATAGAATTTTGTAGCACAAAAATCTAATACAGACTCGAGATCTATTTTTGTAGTTTAGAAATAGTTAAGTTTTAAATCAAAAATTTTCTAGTTGAATTTCTTATTATCAAGTCTACATCTAATATGATATCATTATATTCTATAACTTTGTTTTTCTTCTTTTTTTTAATTTCTTTATAAAGTAGTTTAAAAGCCTTTTTTCCCATTTTAAAGCCAGGTTGATTTATTGTTGTTAATGATGGTGAAATAACAGATGCCATAAACCAATTACTAAAACCAATTACTGAAATGTCTTCAGGCACTTTCACCCCAAGTTCTTTAAAACCTGTAATCGCGCCAATAGCAACCAAGTCTGTATTTATGAAAACACCGTCAACATTTTGATGATCCTTCTTTAATTGATGTGCAAGGGTTTTACCTTCATCAAAAGTTATATCATTGCAAATATATACAAGGGATGGATCGTAGGTTATATGATGATCATCTAATGCTTTTTTATATCCTAAAAAGCGATCAATGGAATTTTGAGGTAACAATGGACCTCTAAAATGTGCAATTCTTTTGCATCCAATGTCAATTAGATGTTGAGTTGCTTTAAAAGCTGCTTTTCTATCATCAATAATAACTTTGGAACATTTTACGGTTTTTGCAATTTTATCAAACATAACTAAAGGTGTTTCGTTTTCAATTACTTGTGTTAAATGTTTATAATTTGATGTCTCATTAGCTAAAGAAATTAAAATACCATCAACTCTTTTATTTACTAATAAATCCAACTGTTTTTTTTCTAATTCATATGACTCATTAGATTGCAGTGTTATTACCAAATATCCTTTTTTTTCTGCTTCGGCAACAATACTTTTCACCACACTTGAAAAAAAATGATGCATAATTTCGGGAATTATTAGTCCTATAACCTTTGATTCTTTAGTTCTTAAGTTTACTGCAAATGAATTTGGTCTATAGTTTAACATAGAAGCTGTTTCTCTAACTAATTTTCTAGTTCTATCGCTTACATCTGGATAGTTTTTTAAAGCTTTAGAAACAGTTGTTATAGATATGATTAAAAGTGTTGAAATATAATTTTTCATAAATGTTAGTCTAATAATTCTTTTAATTTTTTTTCCAATTCATATCCCCGCAGCCCTATATCAATTATGTTACCATCTCTTCCTAATAGAAATGTTTGAGGTATGCTTTGGACATTGTAAATTGCTGACCCTGCAGCTTGCCAACCTTTTAGGTCGCTTGTATGGTAAGGCCAAGTTAATCCATCTTGTTCAATTGCACCTTTCCACTTTTCAGCATCTTTATCTAGTGAATAGCTATAAATAGTAAAGCCTTTGTCTTTATACTGCTTGTATAACCGAACAACATTTGGATTCTCTGCTCTGCAGGGCCTGCACCATGAAGCCCAAAAATCAAGAAGAACAATTTTTCCTTTTAAACTGCTCAATGCGATGTTTTTTCCGCTTGGATTAGGGAAATTTAATTCCGGTGCTTTATTGCCGATAGAAATTCCTGCATTTGCAAAAGCTGATTTTTGCTCAGCAACCATCTGCTTTTGACGAGCTGCATTTGAAATAGCTTGATTGGCCTGAGCGATTTTTTGCGATACTGCATTGTGAAATGGAGAGCCGCTCATATGTTCAAACAGGGTTTTTTCAATTTTTTTTAAATAATCTATCTCATTAACAATGTCGTAAAGTTCCGAAGCTGCCATATAAACCGCTGGAGAATGAAGGTTCTTATTAATAAAGTTGTATGTAAATACGTTAAAACCTTGTTTCACTTTTTCTGCTTTTTGAATAATAAATGCTCTTTTTGCTGATTCTTCATAGCCAAGGGCTTCTATTTTCTGTTTATAGCTCTGCATTGTGTCGAAAAATATCTTTTGTTGAATAGAAAACTCATGCATAATCTTTGTGTCTTCAGATCCAGCAGTTTTAGCATAAATAGACATTTGATTGAAGTCAGAATTTAAAGTTATTTCTTCTCCTCCTTTTAATAAAAGTCCAGCTACGTTATTTACAGTGTTTCCGATACTATAGAATTTAAATCCAACTCCCTCCCCTTGAAGATTATATTTCCCTATTTCATCAGCTATATTACTGTCGATTTTAACAGGTACGTTACCGCCATATTCAAATAAATAGATTTTTTTTCCACCTCCATTGGTGATTTTTCCTTGAATCGTAAACTGTTTTGAACTAGCTATTTGACTTGTTTCGTCTTGTAAGTTTTGTGACGAATGGTTTTCTTCTTTGTTATTATCTGAACAAGAAAAAAGCCCAAAAACAAGTCCAAAAACAAGCAAAGTTAAAATAAGGGATATGTTAAACTTCATTTGCTAATTTATTCAAGAGTTGAGTAGTTGTTTTTGGATCAGCTGCACCTTTCATTTCTCGCATTACTTGTCCCATGAAGAATCCAGTTAATTTCTTCTCTCCATTTTTAAAACGTTCAAATTCGTCAGGGTTGTTTTTAAAGATATTAATTATTACGTTTTCTATCTCACTGCTGTCAGTCTTAGTAATCCAACCGTTGCTTTCTGCAATTTCAATTGGATTGCTTTCTGGGTTCATTACTAAGAAAGGGAATACCTTTTGGGTTGCAACTGAGTTATTAAGTTTTTCCTCATCAATTAATTGAATCAATTGAGCTATTTTTTCAGCTTCAATTGGAAAGTCTTCTATTTCAAGCGCATTTTGGTTTAGGTAAGATTTCACACTTCCCATCATCCAATTGGCAGCCGCCTTAAAGTTCTTAGTATGTGCTATCAATTCTTCAAAATACAATGCGATCCCTTTAGAGTCAGTAAGGTTATTTGCATCATAATCGGAAAGTTGTAATTTGATTACATATTTTTTATACAAATCATTTGGAAGTGCAGGTAAGTTTTTTTTCACTTCGTTTATGTAGTCTTGTGTTATATGTAATGCTGTTAAATCCGGCTCTGGGAAATAACGATAATCATGCGCATCCTCTTTTTTTCTAAGCGCAATTGTCTCTCCTGTATTAGCATCAAAGTTTCTCGTTTCTTGTAATACCTTACCTCCACTGTCAAGTACTCCAGCAAGTCGCACTATCTCATATTCAATAGCTTTTTCAACGTTGCTAATAGAGTTCATGTTTTTTACTTCAACACGTTGTCCAAATTCCTTACTACCTATTGGCATAATGGAAACATTTACATCGCAACGCATACTTCCTTCCTCCATGTTACCATCACAAATGTCAAGGTAACGGACTAATTTCCTCATTTCAAGGAGGTAGTTGTAAGCTTCTTTTCCATTTTTAAAAACAGGTTCTGTTACAATTTCCAAAAGAGGAACTCCTGCACGGTTTAAATCAATTAAAGTATCAAAAGGATCAATGTCATGAGAGCTTTTTCCCGAATCTTCTTCCATGTGAATTCGAGTCAGCTCAATCGATTTCTCATTTCCGTCTGCATCTTTGATTAAGACATAGCCTCCTGTGCAGATCGGAGTTTTATCTTGTGTTATTTGATATCCTTTCGGTAAATCAGGATAGAAATAATTCTTTCTGTCGAAATGCATATCTCTTGTGATTTCAGAATGACAAGCTAAGCCAAGCTTAACTCCATAATTAAGCGTTTTAGTATTAAATTTAGGCAATGTTCCTGGATGCCCTAAACTTGTAGGGCTGATGTTTGTGTTTGGAACTGCGCCAAATTCATTTGCGTCTCTACTATAGGCTTTGCTATTAGTAAGGAGTTGCGCATGAATTTCTAAACCGATTACAGGTTCATATTTTTTTAATACCTCTTCTAACGTCATTGCAATTACATTGTTTTTAATAACTCTTTAATTATAAGTGTCATTTTAGGCTCAGCCTCTCTTGCTATACCTTGGACAATTTCATGGGTCATTTCAATTATTTTTCCGGGAACACCTAGGTCAGTTACAATTGAAAACCCAAAACAAGGAATTCCCATGTGGCGTGCTGCAATTACTTCTGGAACTGTACTCATTCCTACAGCATCTGCTCCAATAATCCTTACGTAATTATATTCTGCAGGTGTTTCTAATGTTGGTCCTGAAAGACCAGCATATGTCCCCTTAGATACTTTAATGTTATTGTTCGCTGCAATTTTTTCAGCTCTCGCAATTAATTTTAAATCATACGGTTCGCTCATGTCTGGGAAGCGAGGGCCTAGTTCCTCATAGTTTTTCCCCATTAATGGATTGGTTGGAAATAAATTAATATGATCTGAGATAATCATAATTTCCCCAACTTCAAAATCAGGATTAACACCTCCACTTGCATTACTGACAAAAAGTGTCTCAATTCCTAAAAATTTCATAACTCTAACCGGAAAAACACATTCATTCATGTCATAGCCTTCATAAAAATGAAACCGACCTTGCATTGCAACAACTTTCTTTCCACCTAATTCTCCAAAAATCAATTGTCCACTGTGCCCTTCGACCGTAGATAACGGGAAGTTTGGTATTTCTTCGTAGGGAATAGCGTGTTCAGCTTTTATTTCGTTTCCTAAATTACCTAACCCTGTTCCTAATATAATTCCAACCTCAGGTTGGAAGTTCGTTCGTTCCTTTAGGTAATTTGCTGTCTGCTTTATTTTCTCTAACATATTTTAGTATCTCGTTGTCAAATTTTTCCTTGCCATCAAATATATCAATTTCGATTTCAATACAATATATAGGCAATTGTTCAAACCCTTTTATTTCCAGCAATCTAGATGCATCTTTCTCAGTGGTTAAAATGATTTTTTTCGAACTATCAAAAGTACCAAATATTTCAGAGACTGTAGCTACATCTTTTTCAGAAAATGGATAATGATCTCGATATGCTTTTTTACTATAGGTTACTTCCCTTCGGTTTAATTCTTCATAAAGTGGTTTCGGGTTTGCAATGCCCGTTAAAACAAGCGTCTCGAAGTTTGAAATTTCTCCTATTAATTCTTTATTTGTAAAGGGGTTGTAAATCCGACCATACAGAATAAAACTGAAAAATATTTTCTGATTTTTAGTAGGTGATATGCCTTTAATAATTTTATTCTTCCTTTCCAATGAAAGATCATGTGGGCATTTTGAAACAATAATAATATCCGCTCTGTTTTTTCCTTTTCTGAACTCTCTTAACTCACCCATTGGTAACATTAAATCATTGTAAAAGGGTTTGTTTATATCAGCTATTAAGATATTTAAACCAGCTTTTAATGATCGGTGTTGAAAAGCGTCATCAAGCAGTATGGCTTCAATTGATGGGTTGTCGTAAAGTAAGTTTAAAACACCTTTTACCCTTTTTTTTTCAACGACAACCTTTATGTTTGGGAATTTACGATGATATTGTGCAGGTTCATCACCAATATCAATTGCCGTTGAATTCTCATCTGCTTCGATGTATTCTGTAGTTTTTCTTCCATATCCTCGACTTAGTATGGCGAGGTTATATTCATCTTTTAATAATCTTGCGAGGTATTCTGTATGAGGTGTTTTTCCAGTTCCACCCATTGATAAATTGCCAATGCAGATTATTGGTAGGTCAAATTCACTTGATTTAAAAATATTTTTTTTTTATAAAAAATTTCTAAATAGTGTGATACCTCCATAAATTAGGGCAATTGGAAATAAGATATAGCGAAATACTTTCATTAATTTATTTTACTGATTACAAAAATCAATAATTTAGCGGAATGACAATACAAGAAGTAACAAATTATTTAGAATCGATAGCTCCACTTCAGTATCAAGAGAGTTACGATAACGCTGGTTTAATTGTTGGGAGTTATAAGGATGATGTTTCAGGAGTTCTAGTTTGCTTAGATAGTACGGAGGAAATTATTGATGAAGCAATAGAACGAAAGTGTAATTTAATTGTTGCGCATCATCCAATTGTATTTTCAGGATTAAAAAAAATTACGGGTAAAAACTACGTTGAAAAAACAGTTATTAAAGCTATTAAAAATGATATCGCTATTTATGCGATTCACACGAATTTGGATAACATGCTGAATGGTGTGAATGAAATTATAGGTAGAAAATTAGGGTTGATTAATACGCAGGTTTTGTCACAGTCTAGTAATAACCTCAGGAAACTGATAACATATGTCCCTCTTGAATATGTAGAGAAAGTCCGGGATTCTTTATTTGATTCTGGTGCAGGGAAAATTGGGAATTATGATGAATGTAGCTTTAGTAGTATGGGTGAAGGGACTTTTCGAGCTGGGGATAATACAAATGCATTTATTGGAGAAAAAGGGAAAAGACATCTTGAAGCCGAGCAAAAGCTTGAAGTAATTTACGCAATAGATAAGCAAAGTGCGATTTTATCCTCTTTGTCAAATAATCATCCTTATGAAGTTGTAGCTTATGATATCTTGCAATTACAGAATAGTAATTCAGATGTTGGAGCAGGCTTAATTGGCGATTTGGAAAATGGAATTGATGAAATTACTTTTCTAAAATCTTTAAAGATTACGCTGAAAACGGATTGTGTCCGCTATACTGAATTGCGGGGAAGACAAATTAAGAAAGTTGCTGTATGCGGTGGTTCAGGAAGTTTTTTATTGAAAGATGCTATTCGTCAAAAGGCGGATGTTTTTATTACAGGAGATTTCAAATATCATGAATTTTTTGATGCTGAAAACCGCCTTGTTATCGCAGATGTTGGGCATTTTGAAAGTGAACAGTATACAATTGAGCTTTTAGTTGATAAACTAAAGGAAAAATTTACTACTTTTGCGGTCTGTTTTACGGAGGTAAATACAAATCCCGTTAATTATTTGTAAATTATTATGGCAAAAAAGAAAGAATCTACAGCTGAGCAAAAGTTAAGAGCACTTTATAATCTTCAAATTATTGATTCTAGAATTGATAAAATTCGTCAAGTACATGGAGAGTTACCTTTGGAGGTACAAGACCTAGAAGATGAGTTAGAAGGAATGAACTTAAGGTTATCTAAAGTCGAAGAAGAGATTAGTGATTTGAATTTGCAAATCAACGAAAAGAAAAATGTTATTGAAGAGTCTAAGGCTGGCGTTGCAAAATACGTAGAGCAACAAAAGAAAGTTAGAAATAACAGAGAGTACGATTCGTTGACTAAGGAAATAGAATACCAAGGTTTGGAAGTGGAATTAGCTGAAAAAAGAATCAACGAGTATAAAGCAAGAATCGCTTCTAAGCAAGAATTGCTTGAGACAAGTGTATCTGAATTAGAAGATAAGAAAGGAGCTTTGGATGCTAAGAAAAATGATTTAGCTGAAATTGAAGCTGAAACGGCAAAAGAAGAGAGTCTATTGAGAGAAAAATCAAAAGAAGCTTCTGCCGGCGTTGAAGAAAGATTATTGAAAGCATACACTAGGATCAGAAACGCTGCTAAAAACGGTTTAGCTGTTGTTCCTGTTGAAAGAGGTGCTTCAGGTGGTTCATATATTAAAATTCCACCACAAAGGCAATTAGATATTGCAGCTCGTAAAAAAATCATCATTGATGAGCACAGTGGAAGAATCCTTGTTGATTTAGAATTAGCTCAAGAAGAAACTGATAAAATGGAAAAGATGCTTGCGAAGTTATTAAAGTAAGTTTAATTTATATGATATTGAAAAGGGGTTAATATATGTTAACCCCTTTTTTTTGTTTCCTATTTTAATGTATTAAAATTTACGCCCAACGGTAAATATCAAATTGGTGTTAGATTTTTTAATTGGTGTATTCTCTACTAATATTGGATCGTACATATAATAATCTTCCGTCCAAGTTGAGCTTTTAACAGCTAAGTCAATGTAAAAGCTTTTTACACGGTAACCAAGACCTCCAGAATACGTTAGTTTCGCGTCATTATTTTCAACAGCAGTAAGGTTATATGGGTTTTGATAATAGGCAAAACCTAATCTAGTATATACGGGTCCTGCTATTTTAATCTCACTCCCAATTCTTATGTTGTGCGTTGCTCTAAAGTTAATGTCTCCCGTGTTATTTTCGTTCGAAAAATTATAGCTACTTCCTGAAAAAGGATGGCTAGATAAAGCACTCCCTGCATAATCAATGTATTCATAGTCAGCGCTTATCATGGCTTTTCTAGCAATAATCACTGAAAGGCTGCCGATAAGTCTTCCAGGCGTTCTTAGCTTGTAAAGAAAACTGCCATCAGGAGAATTGGAAGAATAGGTTTCACCATCTTTAAATTTAGAGGACATACTTGAGCTCCAGTTGTCTTTCATATAATAGAATTTCGTGGGTGTATGATAGGCAGCGCCAATCCTCAACCATGTAGTAGGAAGGATAATGATTCCTAATTTAGCGTTCACTCCATTTCCTCTGGTTGATAAATACTCATTATACGTAAAGTGTTCTATTTCCAGCGAGTCGCTTAAGGCAGTTTCAGTATGATTTTTTTCTTGTCTAAATCGTATTGTAGGGAAGCCAATTGTTGCACCAATGTATATTTTATTGTTGAAGTTTCCAGACATTGCGATTGCTGTCTCTCCCATGTGACCTTTTCGGGTAATTGTATGCTGGTGATTGAATTCACCTTGGTACATTTGGGTCGTGTAGTAGTTTCCAGAGGAGTCTCCCGGATCAATTACATACGTGTCGTAAGCTTGGCCTGATGTAAAAGGTAGGCTTTCGTAAATGTCGTCGGGATGTATTCCTCTGGCTTGCGCAGCAAAAACATACGACATTGAAGTGTCGCTTATTCCAGATATGCTAGTTCGTTCATTAAAGTTTGCAAGCCGATTGTAACTGAGTCCAAACTGAATACTTTTCCATAAGGAAGCACTTTCTTTTCCTGCTTTAATTACGCCAACAATACCTATGTTTCCTATTACAAAACTTTCATGTCCGTTTGTTGCATTTGTCCCCATAAATTGGGTTGATGAGTTTTGTAGGCCAATTTGAGGTGTAATAGACCATTCGGATGACTTAAAACGAGCCATTCCTGCTGGATTTACACTTAGTACAGATAAATCCGCTCCTAGCGCACCAAAAGCCCCTGCAACGCTATTGTATCTTGCTGTTCCTCCAAAATCGAGGTAGCTATAACGTAAGGCATCTTCTTCTGTTTGAGCTTTCGATTGTATCGAAAAGGACATAAGAATCACCAGAACTAATAGGATTTGTTTCATTAGAGTTTCTTTTTTATGATAATCAATAAATACAGGTTTATCTTCTTCCTCCTGATTTAGACGATGAACTACTTCCTTTACTTCGGGAAGACCCGCTGCTTCTTCCGCTTGATCTAATTGGAGAAGAAGAGCTTCTTGACACTGATGAACCTGCACTGCTTCTGGAAGGCTTATAATTTGATGAAGATCCACCACCTCTATTATTGCTAGGTTTAGTAGTTGAAGGTCTGGTGTAACTATTGTTAGGCTTTGCAGCATTGTATGGCCTGGTGTAGTTGTTGTTATTTGGGCGACTTGCTCCATTGTTAAAGTTTGTTTTAGTCGTTGTGCTTGGTTTCGCTCTCCATGCAGAAGATGTACCTCTAGAATTATTTATAGATGCAGGTTCTCTAGAAATGTAATTCGAATTTCCTTTTTGAGTTGGAGTTGTTCTCGTGGTATTTAAATCGTGATTCTCAAATTTGTTATTATTTGATAATGAAGATAAACTATTATCATATGAAGGAACTTTCATAGAGTTAGCCAATACATTGGAACCGCCAATTTCTTTGCTATTATTCACGCTCGCATTTGATGCAGTTAATGTTGTGAAGCTGGTGTTACTACTTCCAGGTCCGCTCATATTGATTGTTGGGTCAATTTTTTTAACTACAGCAGTAACTGTATTATAATCTTCGCTACTTGAGTTCCCGTAGTTAGATCCGGTCAATGAATTTGAACTCATGCCCCCTCCATGGTTTCCAGTGTATGAATTACTTGCCGTTTGGTCTCCGTAGTAATTTCCATAATTAGAATTGTTTCCATATCCATATCCATTTCCATATCCATATCCATTTCCATAATAGTTGCCGTATCCATTACCGTAATAGCCGTTATAGTTGTTTCCGCAGCAGCCATTTCCATATCCGCTATATCCATAGTTATTACATCCGTAGTTATTCCAATAGTTGTTGTTTGAGCAACAGCTCATGCAGTTGTTGTAATAAGAGTTGTTAGCGTATCCTGAATAATAGTTTCCAAAGTAAATGCTTGTATTCCATCCGTAAGGACTACCGTAATAGTAGGAATTTGTATAATAAGGATTGTAATAACTATACCCTGAATTACAGTTATTAAATCTTCTTATTCTTGAAGAGTATTGGTAATCATAATTATAATAGTTGTTTGTTACATAATTATTACCTTCCTCGTTATTTTCTGTTTCAGAATATTTTGGATCATAATACTCATCTTCATTTACTTGAGCAGAAGCTTCCTCTTCATACGAATAATATTCGTCAAATTCAGAATTTGAACTTGTGCTCGGTTTATATGACTCTTCTTCAGAATAAATGTCATCTTTATAACTTAAGTCTTGAGTAGATGAACAAGAAGACAAAAGTACAATTACAGATAATGATAGAATTGAGTTTATGATTTTCATGATGTTGAGATTATATGTTATTAATAATATCGACTTGATAGTAAATTTAAATAAGTTTGGGCACATTATAAAAGCTACCTCTTATTAATTTTTAACTTTGTAGTCGTTAACAAGAATTTAACAAAAACTATACCACAAATGGCAAAAGGATTACCGAAAAGAAGTGAGGATTTTTCAGCATGGTACAATGAATTGGTTGGGAAGGCTGATTTGGCAGAACATTCAGGAGTTAAGGGATGTATGGTTATCAAACCATATGGCTATGCTATTTGGGAAAACATGAAGGCTGTTTTGGATCAAAAGTTTAAAGAAACTGGACACCAAAATGCATATTTTCCAATTTTTGTCCCAAAAAGTTTATTTGAGGCCGAAGAAAAAAATGCTGAAGGGTTTGCTAAAGAGTGCGCAATTGTAACGCATTATAGATTAAAAAATGATCCCGATAAAAAAGGAAAATTAATGGTTGATCCAGATGCGAAATTGCAAGAAGAATTAATTGTTAGACCTACCAGTGAGGCAATTATTTGGAGTACTTATAAGAAGTGGATTCAGTCCTACAGAGATTTACCATTATTAATTAATCAATGGGCTAATGTTGTAAGGTGGGAGATGCGAACACGTTTGTTTTTAAGAACAACAGAGTTTTTATGGCAAGAAGGACATACTGCTCACGCTACAAAGGCAGAAGCATTGGAAGAAACTGAAAAAATGATGTATGTATATGCTGATTTCGCAGAGGATTATATGGCTATGCCTGTGATTAAGGGCTTAAAGTCTGAAAGTGAAAGATTTGCTGGTGCTGAAGATACTTATTGTATTGAAGCTTTGATGCAAGATGGAAAAGCACTTCAAGCTGGAACATCTCATTTTTTAGGACAAAATTTTGCCAAAGCATTTGATGTTAAGTTTGCTGATGCCGATGGGAAGCAAGGATATGTTTGGGCATCTTCATGGGGTGTTTCTACTCGCTTGATTGGAGGCCTGATTATGACGCATAGTGATGATTTAGGGTTGGTGTTGCCTCCTAAATTGGCGCCTATCCATGTTGCTATTGTTCCTATATATAAAGGGGATGAGCAATTGGCGCAAATTTCAGAAGTAGCAAATAAGCTAAAAGCTGATATGCAGGCAAAAGGTATTATTGTTAAATATGATGATGATGATAAACGTAAACCGGGTTGGAAATTTGCTGAATATGAGATGAAAGGAGTTCCTGTTCGGATTGCAATAGGCCCTAGAGATTTAGAAAATGGAACGGTTGAGGTAGCACGAAGAGATACTTTGGAAAAGGAAAGTCTGCAGCAAGAGGATTTAGCAATTAAAGTCGAACATTTATTAGAGCAGATTCAAATAAATTTATTGGATAGAGCTAAAACATATAGAGAAGAGTTTACAAATGTGGCTACAACATGGGATGAATTCACAAAACTTATTGATAATAAAGGTGGATTTGTTCACGCTCATTGGGACGGAACGGAAGAAACAGAGCAAAAAATAAAAGAAGAAACTAAAGCTACAATTAGATGCATTCCTTTTGATCAGAAAGAAGAAGCTGGAAGTTGCATATATTCAGGGAACCCTTCTAAAGGAATGGTGTTGTTTGCAAAAGCTTATTAACTTTACTTATTATGATGGACGAAAAAGCGGCACAAGAATTAATATTTCATACCGTTAAGGATAAAAGTGTATTGAAGCAAGATGTCTTTAATAACATTATTCTCAATTTTAAGATTCTGAAACAAGTTTTGAAAGAAATTGGAGATGATCTGAGTGCGCGGGTTGAATCTGTTGATGAACGTGTTATTATTGAGTATAAAGATACTGGAGAATTTGAAGCACAATTAAGAGTAGCAGGTGATGTTTTAGTTTTTCATATGCATACAAACGTTTTTAAGTTTGATACACAAAATAGCTTGTGGAATACATCATATTTTAAAGAGAATGGAAATCGTGGATATTGTGGATTAATTAATATCTATAATTTTTTAAACGATTCAATAAAGTATAATAGAGTGAATGATTCTGGCTATATGATTGGGCGGTTATTTGTTAATGCTGAGAATCACTTTATGGTTGAGGGAAAAAGGCAAATGGGGTTTCTTTATAATGACATTATCAATTCGGTGATTGATAAAGAAAAAATGAAAGCAATTATTCACTCGGCAGTGCTGTATACATTGGACTTTGATCTGTTTATACCTCCGTATGATGAGGTCAAAGAAGTCTCAGTTTTAGAAATTCAACAATTAAGTGATAAACAGAAATTGAAGACAGCTAAGCGATTGGGTTTTCAGTTCAAAGCGGATTCTGACTCTATAGAGTAATTGTGAAATTGAAGAAAAGATTAAAAAAAATTAAATTCCACTTTGCAATAGATAAAAATATACTACATTTGCAAACCAAAATTAAGAGGAAACTTTAAATTTGGCCCGTTCGTCTAGGGGTTAGGACACATGGTTTTCATCCATGAAACAGGGGTTCGATTCCCCTACGGGCTACATAGATTAAACAAAGAAGAACAATTATGGCAAATCATAAGTCAGCATTAAAAAGAATTAGATCAAACGAATCTAAAAGAGTATTAAACAAGTATCAGCATAAGTCTGCCCGTACTGCAATGGCAAAATTGGAGAAGTTAGAAGATAAAAAAGAGGCTGCTAAATTGTTGCCTACTGTTTTAGGAATGGTTGATAAATTGGCTAAGAGAAATATCATACACAAGAATAAAGCTTCTAATTTGAAATCTAAA
>ERZ651776.3365-NODE-3365-length-15993-cov-4.735361_pt1 | contig 15993 bp, 13 predicted proteins | sample MGYA00514761_ERZ651776 | MGnify/ENA metagenome assembly ERZ651776 | reverse complement strand
CCCCCCCCCAAGAAAAATCAAGTATAATATCTTCCGTGTCATTGATATGTGCCTTCGCCAGGCGGAAACCAAAAACCCAATGCTACCAGCAGCTCACAAAACTCTACTGTAGGTATGGTAAGAAAAAATGATGAGTAAAAAAAGCGCAAAAGTTTGGGTAATAATAGTGTCATTTTCGTTAGTAATATCACAAAACCTTCCACCCCCTTTCCCTTTCTCATTTTTTGTGTGTTTTTCGTGGTCTGCACAGTATGCCCAATGGTGTCTATAAATTAAGCGCCCCGGACGGGAACACGATGTAACATAGCCACGACTTACGACCCTTTTTTATATTTCTCCCCCCTTCTCAAACTTTAAACCAAAACAAACGTTCGAAGCCCAACTTATTTTCTGTCACTCTCATAGGTTGGCATGGTCCAGATGAAGATGCCACCTTCAGTCCCAACACTGACGATACAGCTCTCGTCGGGCGAGATGGCAACCTTCTGGATGGCACCGCTGTGACCTTGGCCTATGCCCATTGTCAATCCGTCGTCGTAGCTCCAAAGCTTGACAGTCTTGTCTCCCGAACCACTGACGAATTTGTCTCCACTTGCAGTGATGTCCAAGGAGGTCATCTCAGCCTCTCCACCATCAATGACCCTAATGGCACTGCCGTCATAACTATCCCAGTAGCTAATTTTGAAATTGCTACCGCAGGTGAGGTACTGGCTCTCATCCGGGTGGAAGAGGACGTGCCTGAAGATGGTGGGCTCGAACATGGCGTTGGTGCGAAGGCCCTTCTCAGTGTCCCAGACGATGCAACTCCCATCGGCGCACGCAGAGACAGCCTGCGTTCCGTCCTTGTTACACACAATACCAAGCACCTTTCCCCTGTGCTCCTTCATACTGTGAATCATACTTTGGTGACTGTTAGTGACCTTCCAGACCCTTACCCTTCCATCCCCCCCACCTGAGACAATCCTCCAGGGTGGGCTCAAATCATCGTCGTTGCAGACGCTCAGTGCAGTACAGCCTTCGTTGTGAGCCTCTCCGATGACAAACTTCAACTTTCCGCTCTCGGGGTAGAATGCGCGAATCTTCCCGTCGCTCCAGGCGCTGACAATAGTGTTGCCAGAGGGAGTCAAATCCACAGCATGGCAGATGAGATTAGGGACCTGGATGCGCAGGAGCTCCTGCCTCAATTTGGTATTCCAGACGCGGATATCCTGGACAGAGGCCGTGATGAACAAATCGCTACAGTCACGGGGGAATTTAACATCGTAAATCTCCCCATAGTGACAAGTGCCTCGGAGCTCAGGGACAAAAGACTTGAGGTCGATGTAGTAGCGTTGGGAAAGGTCAGTCCCAGCATAGAATCCAACCCCGCTTGGGTTGACGGACAAGGACGTAACCGCTCCGCTGAGCTTCTCGCTCTTTCCCTTAATGTCGTTGAGGAGCGGGTTCATGAATTTGACTGTTCCATCTCCACCTCCCACCAAGATGTTGGTGTTCCCAGTGGCAGGATTGATGACACATGCAACGGACTTGACGCCCTTGCTCATCCGAACCCTACTATAATCTTGCAGAGTTGGGCGTACGCGGTCAGGATCATTGAATGACTGGATGTCGTCACGATCGATCTTAAATTTAAGTGTCTCTCCCGTTTTGGTTCCACAATAGGCATGGGAGTCATCATTATCAATGCTGATGCACTGCATAACGCGCTGCATCGAACCCATCTTCGCGTCCATTGCATGGATGCGGGGGGCCGTCACGTCCACCTGCCAGACCCGGAGGTGGTAGTTACCGGCGGTGACCAAACGGTCGTTGCGATTGTTGAGCCACTTGGCACAGAGGGCAGAATCTTTGGCTGCAGGGGAGCCGCAGATTCCAACGCCACTGTTCACATCCCAGACCACCAAGTCGTTATCGTCCTGGCCACCAAGGGTTAGAAGGAACTGACCATCGCAGGAAAAGTCTACTGATTGGACCTTTCCGATGTGCTGCTTCAGGCGGTGGATCAGGCAGCCACCTGCAGCTGGGATGCCTGCGTCACAGTTAGTGATGGCCTTTTTAAGATCCCAAACCATGACGTCCGCTTTCAAAGTCCCATAACTGTCCTGACCGGAGGCCAAATACTTGTTATCGCGAGACGCAGTGATGCAGGAAACATTGTCGTCATGGGCTTCCAGGAAAGCTTGCTTGCCAGTTGAGATGTTCCTCAAGACAATTATTGATCCCAGAGGGTAAAACACATAACCTCCACAGGCAGTGTATTGGAGACCCTGGGGGACAGCGCCTGTTCGAGTGGGATATATGTTGAGGAGGCAAAGAGAGGGGAAAATGTGAGAAACAAATAACGACTTGGGGTGGTTGGGGTCAGGGAGCAATGAGGGGGGAGCAAAAGGTCTCACCATTGAAGCCAATGACACTCTCAAGCGGGAGGTTGCAGCAGTCGTCGGCTAGCGCCATGAAAAAGTGACTGGTTTAAGGTATTAAACTTCGGGACGATGGAGTTGCAAACCAAAACAATTTAGAAACAGAGCACTTAAAGAGGACAAATAAGCACTTTTAAAGATGTCCGTCGACATGAACAGCCGAGGTACAGGCACTAACACGCAAATTTGTGACATGGATGAGCATGGCGAGATGAAGGCTGATGCTCTCACCATTGCTGCTGCAGCTATTGACTCTTATGTTAAGGAAAAGGAGCAGAGCATGCACATCAAGAACTTCATGGACAAGAAATTCGGACCCACCTGGCACGTGATTGTTGGGAGGTGAGCATTTGTGCGATCATGGTGTGGAGTGTGGTTGGGAGTACAAGGGAGGTCCAGGGGGCTAATTGCATCAGTTTGGTGACCCCACTAACACAAGATCGTAGTGACTTCAAGGCGCATGTGACGCACGAAGCAAAAACATTCTTCTTCTTTTACATCGGGAAGACCGCTATATGTATCTACAAGGCCGGCTGATTGAGAGTAGACTTTGTATAATTTTGTTTAAATAGGCAAAGTTTGAAGAGGTTGAGTGAGTGTTCGTTTGAGCAACTATTTGCAGCACTTTTTGGCAAATTAAAAACGCTATCGTCACATGCCAACCCCAAAGTCAAATAATCTATATCGTGCTTGTTGTAGGCGGCCTCTTGTGTTTTCAAGTGTAGCTACGAATCACCAACATTCCCTTTTTAGGTGGTCCACGGAATACACCAGAGTGTATCTTGAACCAGCTTACCTTAAGGAAGCCGGCATTTTTAAGGGCTAAAGAAAAACGATCAAAAAATAATCCGAATATATTCAGCCCGAATATTCAGGCAGGCCATTCATTCATCGTAAACCCCCATCAACTTATTTTACTCTCTAACATTCCCTTGCCAAAGTTCAATTTTCCTCGTCATAAAAGCTCATGCTCGCCTTATAACTCCAGCTCCACGCACTGAAAGCGTTGGCAGGCATCAAGTGATGCATGACCTTGGTCTCATTAGGCGGGATGAGAGTGACCGCAACCAGCGTCCCCTTGTGACTCATTACATTCTTGGATTCGCTGCAGTCGAGGGTAAACTCCAAAGGTTTTGAGCTGCAATTCTCCACGGCAAAGGACACCCCACTGTAGCCGGCTTTTCTAGTAAAAAGCTTTGCTTTCCCATCAGCATACTCCGCGCACTTTCCGAAGACTTTAATCGGTAGCTCCATCGCCTCCTCATATGCGTCTGCATCAAAAGGCTGAGGATGCAGTTCGAAGGGCGCCTCTGAGTGAATCGCGAGGATGCAGGTGCGGGCGTAGAGGAGATTTAGGTTACGGTCGTAGCCCATGTAGATAAGGTCGCGCCAGATTGTCTCAGGATCACGACCGGATGACTCCCACATATAAATGTACGCCTGCCGAAAGCCGTCTGCAGTGAGACCACCTTGATAGCTGTCGAAGGTACTCATGATCCAGTTGTAGACCTGCGCAGACGCTAGTGAGAAAGGGCGGCAACAAACAAACGCGCAAAAATTGAAAATTAAGCAGAAACATAACGCGCACGACACTACAGCAATAAAATAATATAATCTCACCTCCTCTTGCATCGTACATCCCTCTGTCATCTGCATGAACGAGTTGAGCTCTTCCCTATTCAGCACACCGTCAAGATCTGCGTCCAACCGCCTGAAAACCTCATTCAGAGCTTTCTCAGCCAGTTGGGTTAGCTCGTGATTAGTGTTGAAAATTTTGGGATTCGACCCTTGATCTTGACTCCCGAGCACTCCCTGAGAGAACTTGCAACCCGTCGTGGTGGGCACAACCAAGTATTGCCCGGGAGGGAGGGTCACTTCGACCTGATTCTGGCGCTCGGCAGAATTTCCTGAAGATCCCATGAGCTTGTAGGTGTAGTCGGGTTGGATTTGGAGGATAGAGACGCCGATGTCAAGGTAAGGAAGGGCATTTTCACAGCGTTGGTCCTCTTGGTGCAAGCTGAAGTAGACCTTCTGAGTTACCTTGTTTGTGAAAATGTACATGGGCGTGCTGATATTTCCATCACTTCCAAAGGTGAAGCAAATTTTTCGGCGCATCTCAGTCCAGTTGATGTTGTTGTTGCTGCTGCTGTCGGCCATACAAACATTGATACTGAAGAAATGACGGAGAAGGTCGTCAAAACACATCCAAAAAGTGCCATCGTCGTCGGCGAGGACCACATTTAGCTGGAACATGCGTAGAAACGAGCGAAAAAATGGTTTCACGCGGTGAGAAACGTGCGAAGGGTGGTGTCAGAAAAAAATAATTCGGAACTAGTTGACTGCAACAGACAAATGGACAAGAAATCCTTCAGTAAAACCCAGCCATATATCACTCCTCACCTCCTCCTTAATTTCATCAGTCCACAGATCGCTATTGTCTCCCCAGTCGCCTTGCCACTCAAATCCTCCCCAAGGATTCCTCAGCTGACACAGCTTCTCTCCCCCCCTCGTCTGCTTCGCTCCCAGCAAAGTATAGGCATGTCCTGCCACCAACCCAATCCCATCTCTTTCTGGTTTTTCCCCACTCTCAGTAAAGATATCTTCACCTGGGGTAGATGCACTCATTATGAAACCCTCCTTGTCCCAATTCACCAAGTTTCTCCAAAGATCACCGTTTTTAATCTGCTCCTGAACATCCCCGTCTTCAAACCGTATCGTCAAGTAAGGAGCACCGGTCAGGTCGAGCATGGCCTCGTAAGCCCAGCCCATCTTTATGTGAGCATAACTACCATGCAGTTTGGCATAGGCCTTCTCCAGGAGAAGTACCCAGAGTTCGTTGCCATGTCCACGGCTGTAGGCGGGCCCCGCGCCAGGAAAGCAAGGAAAGAAGTCGTCTACTGTAACGGTCTGCCACTGCCCGTTTTTGCAGAGTTTCAGCTTGTAAACTCCTGCGTCATTTGTGACTCGGCAATCTTCATCAAAGAGATTCATCACAAGCTCCGGAAACTCAGCAAGACTGCTCAAAGCACAAAGGAACCAGCAATCGGCCAAAGCTCCCTGGCGAATGTCATTTGGCTCGATTCCACCTTGGAAGACGTCAAAAGAACCATTCATGAACTCACATGGGCGCCTCCAACAGATAGGTTTGTCATCTTTGACCAAAGATCCACTGGCAGGATCCTTGGAGTAAAGGCCCGCTTCGACAGGGGGGAAGTCAGGGTCGAGAAATTTCACTTTGTTTGTCTTACAACGCTTTTCAATTTCATCCTTTGTTGCACTATCGTCCCCAAAATTGAGTTTCTGCATTAGGAATGGAAGTGTGTGAGCTTGTCCATACTATAATATATTCTTCAAATCATCGCGCTTTTGGCAATAAGAAGAAACAACAAGCACCAAGACGACGCATTATTCTTTCCGACAAAATGGAATAACGCCCTCCCGCTCTCTGAAAAAAAAAAATCTCCCTCGCTCACCTTTGCTCGCTCCAGTTCCCTGTTAATTTTACTCTTTGAATCTACCATGACGCTCTCGACAGCCCTCGGGTCGGGCTCCCTCAGATCCCAGCTGTATGTATTTTTTAAATTAGCGCCCTTCCCCGCATCTTTCAGTACCAGTGTCCCAACCTTTGCTCTCTTGAATGGTACAACCACTTTTTCAATCACAAGACCACCGGACTCAAGTTCGAAGTTCTCAGACCCAGTAAAGTCCATAGTAAAGTGGAGATTATTAAACTTACAGCATTCAATTTCATAGCTGAAGGAGATGGGGGGGCCTTGGCTTCGTGTTGTGTAGAGATAAACATCTTCGCAAATTGCATGCTTCTGGGGCTTGTTATCAACCATCGTGGTTGGTTTATTACGACTCTTTAAATAACAGGCAAAGGTGAGAGGGTGGAAGTACAGTGTTTCCGAGGATTTTTGAACTTTTTTTTTTCACTTTTTACCTGGTATTGAGTTGTTTAGGTTTCTCTTGTAACAGCCTGCCCGCTTTATATAATATTACAGTAGACATCCCAAAGGGCACCAACAGACACTTTTTCAACAAAAAAAAGAGGTGTTTACATCAAAATACCCATTAACATAGCAAAAAAGCCGAATTGAAACAACCCTGCATTCAACTGTCAGTATAATACTTTATAATACATCTGAAACAATGGTGCTCATTTACGACTTTACGTTTACTCAGTAGGGAAACTGACTTCAATCATAGACTCGTTAGAGAGATGACGAGCAACATTAGCAAATTGTCGGATTTCCCTAGAAATCGGGCCAACAGCGTCACACCACAGCTAACTGCTGTACCCACGAGTCCTCACCACAGCAAGCTGAAGGACCGAAAACAACAACAAAATACTTTGAACAATCTGACTGTCGGACCGAAGCATCGGCGCTCTGAAGTGGAAGACGACTTATTGAATGTGGCAAAAGTATTAACAAAAACAGGGAGGTCTGATTTATCAAGAGTAACTGGCCAGAGCAGCCAAAATTTGGACGATCCTGGCGATGATGGAACACATCGTCGGCATAGCAAGCGCACTGCAGCCAACCGACCAGTTCCAGTAATCAGGCGCAACTCTAAGCCAACAATCAGCAGCGGACTGTCATGTACTGGGTCGACGACTCAGGAGCAAACATCGAGGAGATTTGGCAGCATGTCGAGTCATCGCAGCAGTAAGGTTGGTGGGACATTCAGGCGGAACAAAATCAAGAACGAGGGTCCGAAGAGGCAAAGACACGCAGTCCAGCTAGATCAGTTGGCCAAACTTCAAAGGATGACTGATTTTTCGGAAGAGGCCGAGCACGAATTTCTTGTAAATATGTATAAGCTCAGGGGAACTTTTCAGGACCGGCTTAGCGATCACCAGTACAAGAGTGACGATAAAGAGTTCAATCAAAGAGCTCGTTTTTTGAGTGGCAAAACGGCACAACTAGGATCTTATGGAAAGGGATCTTATGGAAAGGGAAAGGGATCTTATGGAAAGGGCAGCACCATGCCCCATGAAACGGAAAAATTGGAGCGTCATTCATCGGGAGGCATTAAACAGATGATTTCCGATGTGCTTCGAAGGAAGACTGGTGATCTTGCCCCAGGAAGGGGGAAACCAGGGAGGTGAGCGAAAAGCACACACATATTTTGCCTCGTTTATTTCTCTTCTCCATCTTTCTAACATGCCGATTTCACGCAACAATCTCCGTCCCTCAATTACTTTACTTTAGCCTTGACAACTTAGGTGCGAACTTCTCAAACAGTCAGAGGAAAGTAATTAATGAGACGAAAAACAACAATTCTCATGTCGTAGACAATAGTGGCACAGTTCCACGGAGCGGGAGCAAAAATAAGAATTATGCTTTCACAGACGAGACTGTTCGCGTGTTCTTACCGAGTCAGATGAATAAATGGGACGTTTTTGTTGGGTTTCTTGTTGTATTTCAAGTCCTGAGTTTACCTTACATTCTCAGCTTCAACCCACACCTCGGAACCAATTTCAATTACGTTGAGTTTGCTGTGGATCTATTGTTTTTCACGGACATGCTTGCACAATTCAACGTCGCTTTCGTAATGTCCGCGGACTACGAATATCGATCCTCAGACAATAAAGGCGGCCACAAACACCCAGCAATCAAGCGGCAAAAGACAACAAGCTTCAGCAAGAGGCTCATGAATGGAATCGATAACATGACAGTATTTTATGAAACTCGGCGCGCCGAAATCGCCAAGAATTATCTACGATCATGGTTCCTGATCGATTTTTTGGCTGTGTTACCGCTGGTTTACCAAATCGGCAACTCTACCATTGGGGGGGAGAAATTATTCCCTGAGACGGACACGACGAGCTTTGCAGGCTTTGCAAAGTCACTTCGAGTTCCACGACTGCTGAGATTACTCAAGGTGGCCCGCGTCCTCCAAACCTTTCGAGCGAACAATAAGTTGAGGCGGTTCCTGCTCTATAGCAAGTACACCAGCCTGTTCAAGCTGTTGACTATGATATGTTTGATACTCGTTTTGGCTCATTTTGTGGCTTGCTTATGGTGGTACATTAGTGAAGACGTGCTGGTTGACAAGTTAGGAGACCCAGGGACCTATACACCTTATGCAGTATCTTTGTTGGATGGGATTCTACTCATGGTCGGAGAGAATCTCGACTATGTCGAGACCGATTCCCAGCGAATCTTCGCCTTCTTTCTCGTAATAACCGGGAGCATCTTCGTCGCGTTTATATTCGGAGAGGTGTCGTTGACGGTGTCGTCCTTTAACTCCAACAGCACGCGTTATCGACAGAAGATGACGGAACTATATGAGGCGATGGACACGATGGCCCTTCCACTGACTCTTCAATCTCGTGTTCTGCAATTTTACGATTTTATCTGGAATAAGCACCACAGTCTCAACGGAAAAACGGCAATGTATAACTTCATGAATGAATTATCTCCCAATCTGGCCAAGGAGATTCAGCTGACGATTTACAAGCAGATGCTCGTCAGTGTCCCATTTCTCCGAGAATTCACTGCAGATGTTATCCACAAATTGGTGATGTGCTTGCAGAGCAAGATCTACATGCCCGGCGACTACATTCTGACCGTCGGCGAGTGCGGCACCGACATGTTTTTCATCGAGTTTGGCAAGTGCGAAGTGTTCCTTGACCACGTACATGTGAGGACGTTGGAAAAGAACGATCACTTTGGTGAAATTGCACTCATTGCAGATGTCCGGCGGACAGCGACTGTGATAGCGAGCACGTATATACAAGTCGTCACTCTGGAGAGAGTTGACTTTGAAGACTGTGCGGAGGAAATGACCTACACGAGCCGCAAGAAAGTGCTGGCGTGCATTCTAAAAAAGTACCAGAACAGTAATGACGTTTTGCAGCAGTGTAGCGCCCCAGATTTTGTCTACGAGGAGGATGATTCGAAGTTGACGATAGCCGATGACGACAATGAAGGCGATAACAAGAGCCTCAACGGCAGAATTCCGGCGAGGGCAGGTCCAGAAGACGACGACGAGGAAGAGGAGGAGGAGGTGGAAATGCAGGTGATGGAGGAGGAATCAATGACGAGTACTGTAAGAGGAAATTATTCAGGCGACTACGATGAGAACAGCATTGAGATGGCGTACATCCAGCGTTTCGATCTGATCGAGGACACGTTGATGCTGTCAACTCAGAGTATGACCGAAATGGACGCCAAAATCAATCGGCTCGTCGACTTGACAATCAAGCTCGTTGGTGCTAAGTCGCAGCCCACTGTGGGGAATGATAGGGGAAAAGAAAGCGCAGTGAGGAATCCAGAAAGTGCAAAGAGCGAGGGTTTCAGTCGAAGCGTAGAAAAAAACATTTTACCCGGCCAGATGTAAAAAAAACCTGTAGCAGTAATACGCAGCGCCGCTTTAAAAAGTTTTACACTATTGGCGGCACACATCGGTTCATTTTACACTATTGGCACACATCGGTTGTGTCATTTGAGTCTCATTTTACAGACTCTCGGATCCTCCAGATCAGCTGACCAACATTATTTTTTACAGTCCCATCCCAAGGAGGAACTTCCTTCCCTTCTGATTTCAAGGCCGCCTTCACCAAACTGTTTGGATGCTCGCTATCGACCAAATCAGCAGGGTGGAGTTGCTCCAACGCTTCACGCTTAGGGGGGGCATACTGACTGGGTAGGACTCCACACGCAAAAATATCAGCATCCCGATATTCAACCGCCGACATCGGGAATTCCGTACTGGCGATAGCTCTCATCGTGTCACTATCAGCTCCTCGCTTTGAAGGTACCCAAAAATTACCATTGATTTTTTTCCCATACCAATGAGCAGTAAGGTTTGCGTCACTGATGTTGGGGTCCGACTTCAAAGCATCAATAGAAGAAACGCGCTTTCTAGAACCTTTCTTCTTTCGCCTAATGGGACCGCAAGGAGGGACCCAATCGTCTGCTACATTGGAATAGCTGGAGTTCGTTTTCACATTCAGGTCACCACCAAGTGATGATGCTGCTGTATTGGTATTGTTGGCACTGGGTTTGGAGAAATCAAACCTGGGCTGGATTGTGGCCGCGGGATCGACGATTTTAGAGGGATCCGCGGGCATGAATTCGTTTGGGGATTGTAAGTAGAGGTGTGCTGGTTGACAGGAGTTAGTTCAGGTTCTGGGCCTTGGATCAGTACTGTACAGGCGGAGAAGGTAAGTTTAACGACCACACGGCGCTGCGAGGGGAATTAAAGACAGGAAATGTGACAAAATTATCGAAGTTTAAGCGTAAAATCAGTGTGATTCTTATGGTGTGTCTCCCCAACAGGCCGGCCGTGGTGTGAAAAAGAAACATTCGAGGCGCAAAAGATTAGATCTCCTTAAAAACTCAAAATATTCAAAGCGAAAGTCCTAGACACTGACAAGAAAACGTTAATAAGACTGAATTAGGATGTATTACATCATTATCTGGTAAAGATACACTCTGCCACATAAAGTTTCCACCAAATTACTATAATATTTGTTAATTTATCAAGCAAGGGAGCGCCAACGCCAACAGTTCAGGGCGACAAGCGCTTCGGATCACGGGGGAATGCAGAAGTCTTCCTGATGTTGGGAAGGTTCAAAAATAGCATCACCACGCGCTCCAACCCGATTCCGCCTCCGCCGTGAGGGAGAGCCCCGTGCTTGAAGCTGTCAACATAGCTCTGAATGGTTTCGATGGGGATGCCCTTCTCTGCCGCCTTCTTCGTAAGCAGTTCAGGGTCATGAATCCTCTGTGCGCCTGACAGGATCTCCTGGCCACGGATGAAGAAATCGTAGCTGTTGCTTAGCTTGTCGTTATTCGGATCCGGCATGGTGTAAAACGGCCGCACCCAAGCGGGGTACTTGTCCATGAAAAAGAAATCAGTCTTGTACTTATCAGCGACAATGTCGCCAAGCAACTTCTCATTCTCTGTGGAGAGGTCCTCGTTGTCGCCCTGAGGGATCCCAGCGTCGCGCAAGAGCTTGGCGCCCTCCGCGTACGTCAGCTTGAGAGTCGGGCGGAGGTAGCGAAGGTCAGCGAAGGGGTGCTGGGCCCTGACTGCCTCGATTTCGCTTTTGCAAGTTTCGTTGAGGCCGTCAAAGATGGAAATGAAGAGTTCTCCAAGCACGTCGAGAACTTCGTCGTAGTGCTCGTTGAACGCCATCTCGAGGTCCATCCCGGTGAACTCGCAGAGATGCCGCCTTGTGTTGCTATTCTCCGCGCGGAAGACGGGCCCAATTTCGAATACGCGCTCAAAGCCGGCACAAGCGCACATAATCTGCTTGTGCAGCTGGGGACTCATGGCTAGGCAGGCGTCCCTGTCAAAGTATTTCAGCTTAAATACGTCCGATCCGCCCTCGGCAGCCCCCTCGATCAACTTGGGCGTGTGTATCTCGGTGAATCCTTTCTTCACCAAGAAATTGCGGAAGAAGTGGCACGTCATGGATTGGACTCGGAAGATGCCCTGGTTGGCCGGTGTTCGCATGTCCAGCCAGCGGTAGTTGAGCCTCTTTTCCTGTCCCACTCGAACCAGTCCATCGCCACTGGCCGCTTCCTCTTCGCCAGTGTACTCGCCAATGTCTGCCTCGCGCTTCTCATCGGGACGAGACGCGTCCTCCATCATGAAGGGGAGAATAGGATCCGCCTTGCTGATGGTGTGGAACGTCTTAATCTGGATCTCCACGCCGCTCTCGGTGCAGGCAGTTGGGGTATCCACATTTGCCACAGTTCCAGTGATATCGACGGTCGACTCAAGAGGAGTTTTCTCAATGTACTTGACCAGGGCGCCGGGGACAGTTTTGCTTTCAAATGCAATGCACTGCACACTGAACATCGCCGCACGAATCACTACAAACGCACCCTTTCCGACCACACGAACCTTCTCTAAGTAACCGCGAATCGTTACTTCCCCTCCCTCCCTTTCAGCCACGTCTGACACCTTAGTCCAGCGAGTATCGGTAATCTCCTTGCTCACCACCATTTCGCGATCGCCAAAGATGGCCTCCATTCCCGCACCGCTCTCCTTCTCCAACTTGGCCTTCTGCTGCGCCTCTCGGAGCTCCCTGTTCTTCCGCTTCTTCTCCTCTTTCGCGGCCTTCTCGGCAGCCTTCTTCTTCGCCTTCTCGGGGTCCTTTGCCTCCTGCGGGGCCTGCTTTTCCTTCTTCTTCTTTTCTTGTTTGGGAGGGCCAAATTCTTCCCCAGTCATCTCCTTGTAGGTAATCTTTAGTGCGAGCATCTCCTTTAAAAGGGGATCCCATTCATCTGCGGTGCGTATTGTATTGCATTGTATTGCATTGTATTGCATTGTATTGCATTGTGTTGGTGTTTGATTTAGGGGTAAAAGGTGACTTGAGTTTTTGAGGGGGGCCTAGGCAAGGCAAAGGCAAGACGAGGCGAGGCAAGACGAGGCGACGGAAGAGTCACAGCAGCGGGGTGGTTTATGAGAAGGGGCTACAGCAACGACAGGTTGGTCGTTCACGGCTGCTTCGATCTTTTGACAGTGAACAAAAGCACCATCATATGCATGCTGCGCGTCCCCAAAAGCAGTCACACAAGAGAAAGCATCACAATCTCCATAACAGCAGAAAAATCTGCTAGAATGCTAGGATATCTCTCCCCCCAAAATACTCCCAACGATAAAAGAGGGCCTCACCTTTCGACTTTCCCTCACTTTTTGCAGCCTTGATGCCATCTCCCAAAGCCGCGATCTTGCCAGTGAGTTCGTCTAGTGCTGCTGCCTTTCCCATGTTGATGATACGATTAATTTTTGACAATATGCTAACAGTGATATTGGAGGTCTTTCGTTGATAAGATTTAGAGTCGAGAGGTAATTTTTCAGAGTGAGGAAACTTTAGCGGGGAGCGGCCAAGGCAAAATTGAGGGGCTCTCGTTTACACCTACCAATCTCGTCTCATCGGTTTAAAACATCAGGCCATAGAAGATTACTACTTATTGGTAGCATCAGGGAAATAGGACAGCGCTGAACAGCACTTCTTTCTCCAGGACAAGCCAGGGTCTGCGTCTCGACTCCCCACAACAAAGAGCATTGTCTGGTCCACTCCATCCTCTTCTGTTTCTCGCGGTTGATATCTTTCGCTTGAACACAGGCACCTCCCACCTGTTGGTTTGCCGCGTCTGCATTTTTCGTGTTTTGACCCTCAAAAACGGCATCAGCTTCACCTGATTGGACAAGCAACCACTTCCTACCATGTTCTACGTGACTACTCTGCCCCTATCCATTCCTATGGAACCCGTTCACTTCGGTAAAAACCTCAGAGGTAATCTAGAAAAGCTCGTACGCCTTCAACTGGAAGGGACTGTCCTCCCCTCGTACGGACTTCTGCTGAAAATTGTCACAATAACACTACCCTCTGAGACCGCCACAACCGCCAACACGAACGACAGTACGCTCCCCCTCATTGAGCATGATACGGGAAGCGTGCATTTTACTATTGAATACGAGGGACTATTCTTCCGAGGCTTTAAGGGGGAGGTGGTCGATTTTGAAGTGGCTGGAGTTAGCGATATTGGATTCTTTGGTTACATTGGCCCCATGCGAATCGTAGTATCGCACCACAACAGTAAGTTTCAAGGCGAGCGAAGAGAGGAAGCAGCAGCGACAGCGGAAGGAAAAACTGGGATACTTGCCAATGAACGTCACTCCGCACTAAAAACGTACTGGAAAAAGACTAACACACACAAATTCTGCTTGTCCTTCTTGCTCTGCAGTGCCCACAACAGCAAACAGCCTTCCTTCTGCTCCCACGACCTATGCATACAACCCGACACACGAAGCCTACGTGACGCCAGACGGCGAATCTGTCATCCGCCGTGGCTGCGGTGTCAGGGCGAAAATACTTGGCTGTGTCGTCGAAAAAGACAACTTCCGCGCTATTGCTACCATCAGCGAGAATTTCTACCTTGGCGTGATTGACAGTGGGGAGGGAGGTGATGGTATGGGCATGGTATAGGCAAAATTAAATTGGGACTGAAATTGAAATGGAAAAATTACAGACTTTTTTTTACCCTTTGACCCTTTGCATTACTACGGCGCTTTATTCCCTTTCCCCCAAGTAGTTTCGCTGCTCGTGAAAGACGAATCACGCTGGAGTGTTCCGGTAAGAGTGTAATCAATCAGATTAACGACCTGCTCAGGCTCCTCGCAAATAGCCTTCGCTGCAGCATTCACCTCCTTCAACATGTGCGACAGCTCCGGTGGGTGCACTGTCACCAATGGCTTCCCAAGAGCAGAGGCATACCCAGCATCGAAAGCAGCGTTCCACTGCCTGTACTTAGGCCCGAAACGAACCACAACTAGGTCCGCTTTCTCGATGAGCAGCTTTGTTCTGACCGAGTTGAGGAGGCTGCTCTTGGCATCCCAATTCTTCCGCGTCTTTTCCATGCCGAGAATTATGTTCGCGCAGTCATCCGAATCTTCGTGCGAAGTGTTCGGAGAGGTGAAAGTCACTGGGAGAGAACGCTTCTCGCACCCACTCCTGATCACGTCACGCCAGTCACTGTGAATTTCACCAGAGAGATACACTGCAAGAGGGGTTTTTCCAGGCAAGGAGGAGCTGGAGCGCCTTAAAGGTGGTCGGAAAATCGGGAAGCGAAAGCAAATCATGTTCGAAAGGTGACGTGTGTCGTTGTAATCTCCTCAGAGGAAAAAGAAGAGAAGAGGATTGATATGGGGGAGGGTGGTAATTGATTTTAAGTAGCCAAAGGCGGATGATCTCTGTAGTTTGATCGCAGCGGTGAACGATTTATGACAACTAATTATCGCTGTGGAGGCTGCATCCGATTTCCCTTCAACTTCTTGTCCAAAATTTCGGGCCTTTTTTCCGTTTTAGTTCGTTGTTCGTGTGAAACCAAAGAAACAGACACCCCAACCCCGAATTAAAGGGGACTTTAAAATACTCAACTGGGACTTGGCAGGTCTGCCAACGGCAACAATAGTCCTAAAATACCAGAATAAAAGGGAAATTTACTGGCACTGGCACTTCAGAACCACTCAACTGACTCAGGGCAAGGTCTGCCCCCTGTTGGCAGATGGAACACATAGCCGGAGAGCAAGACGGCCGTCCTGCCTTTGAGCTTGTGCTCAAGCAGCTTCTCAGTCTTCACGAAGATGCGAGCAAGTCAAAGGATAGCAATCATCGCTCAGGGTTCGACAATGTTTTAAATGAGCTCTTGACACAGAGAGAGAAAGCTGCTGTCGCTGCCGAACGCTTAAAACAAACAAGTGAGCTCATGGCAGAGAGAGAGAAGGCAGCAGCTGCCCTCCTAAAACAGCAGAATGAAATGATGCTCAGGCTGCAGAAGCAACAGGAGGAATTCCAGTGCGAAAGAATAAATCATCAAGATCGGCAGAATGATATGATGTCAAGGCTCCAGAAGCAACAGGAAAAATTCCAGGCACAGCAAGAGGAGCGACTGCAACAAGAAAGACAAGAACGAACGGAGGCACAGAAGCGACAGGACTTGTATGTGTCGAAGATCTTTGATGTGGTCAATCAACAGAAAGAGGAGCTCAGCTTTTTCAGAACTGGCAGAAGCGACGGGGGGAATCACTTTGCGACACCAGT
>ERZ651776.3361-NODE-3361-length-16013-cov-3.057794_pt1 | contig 16013 bp, 17 predicted proteins | sample MGYA00514761_ERZ651776 | MGnify/ENA metagenome assembly ERZ651776 | reverse complement strand
GGATTGATTTTCATAAAACAAACTCCATAGACTTGAAATATATATTATTCATATGATATTTTTAATATAAAATACAAGATTCAACATATGTTTTGTATTGAAATATTATTCACCAACTCTTCTTATAATAATTCTGCCTGAAGGCCTGTTGTTTACATTTTCAACTGTACGTGTTGCTTGGCTGTAAAGAATAGTTTCAATACCAAAATTATCAACGACGGCAACCCTTGATCTAATCTGAGATCCTACCAATGACTGGTTTAGAGCTAGTATAGGACCACTTAAGCTATTCACTGCAATCCAATTTCTTCCATCTTTAGATGTTTCCCAACTAATCGAAATAGATGCTATACCATCTTCATCTGAAAGTGAATCTGACAATGCTCTGAGGGTAACGCCTTCTATAGGTTTACCAACAATAACCACTTCACCTTGAACGGGATCATCTAAATTATCAATTGTCTCTGATGGATTCGTGTAAAGAACTTCTCTTGTTCCATGTCTATCAATATAAGAAACGACAGCTCTATATGAATAACCGACTTGGCTCTGTCCAAGTCTAAGAACTTCATTTTGACCTTGGGCGTAAGCTTGCCAGGTTGATTTTGTTGTAGATCTTTGCCATGAAATGTCAAAGCCACCTATTCCATCTTCATCAGCAATACTTGAAGTATCTACCACAAGAGCACTGTCTTCAACTGGTGCACCTATAAGTCTTGCAGATCCAGTTGGTTTATCATTTACATTTTTTACGGGAGTGGAAGGAGGGCTAAGTAATGGTTCTAAATTACCTTGACCATCAACATAGGATATTGCAACCCGAAGTTTTCTTCCAACATGAGTTTGTCTAGGTGTAAATGACTGGTTTGTTGCGCCACTTATATTAGTCCATTTATTATCATCAGATGAAATTTGCCATTGAACGCTTACTGTTCCCATACCATCGGAGTCTGTAACGGATGACAAGTCAATTATTAGTGGAACATCTTCGATAGCAGCAAAGCCTGCCGTTTCAACTTTACCATCTTGATTAGGATTATTTTTTGAATTTATTTTTTCTTGGTTTTTATTTGCTTTTTTAGATGATGATAATTTTTTTTGATCATTGACATAGACTTTGTCGTGATTATGTTGCTTTATATTGTTTTTATTATTAGTAACTTTTTTATCTTTAATGGATGGGTCGCCGCCTGCAATAGCTTTTTCTGAATTTATAGCTACGACACTTGCCAAAAAACAAAAAGCCAAAAGCAAAAAATTGTTTTTAACAAAACGCATGTAAACCTCCACTAATTTGGTAACTAGCAGTTAATATATAACACGGTTCTAAAAAAGATACAGTTTTTTTAATATCAATATTTTGTTATTAAAATCTAACATTACTATCAAACTTAAACATCAATTAATTGTTTTCATCTAGTTTTAATAAGATATCTCTAAGAATTGTATCTTGTTTAGCAAGAGTAATCCTTATATTTTTTAATTCTTCGGAAATTTCTTCTAATCGATGTTTATCAAAGTTATTAGATACATTATCGACTATTTTAGTAAGGGTAATAGTATCACTTTCTAATTTTTTAAAATCATCATGATCATTATCCTCCAATTCATTATTTGTATTAGATGATACTAGTTTAGAAATCTCTGAAATTTCAGACTTTATGGCTTTTAATTTTTTTTCTTTAACTTTGTTCAAAATTTCTCTCACTATATATGTAATGATGTTTTTGTGTTAAAAATTAACTTTTTATAATATAACATATGTAGAAAATAATAAAATTACATAATTTGGACAATTCCTAAATTAAAATTTCGGTATAAATAAGATGAATATTATAGATTCTATTAAAACATCGGTTATTACTCCTATACATCCAGCAGGCATTCCATTTATTGCTATTTTTTTTGTTTTTACGGTGATAGTTGGATGGCTATGGAGCCCATTATATTTTGTTGGGTTGGTGCTAACAGTTTGGTGCGTTTATTTTTTTAGAAACCCAGATCGTATTACGCCAGTATTGTCAGGCGCTAATAAAAACAATCTTATTATTTCACCTGCAGATGGAAGAGTTATTGAAGTTTCAAAAGTAAAACCGGATGAAGAGTTAGGTTTACCTGACGGAAATTGGACTAGAGTTTGTATTTTCATGAATGTTTTTGATGTTCACGTTAATCGGTCACCAATGTCAGGGCAAATTACTTATAAAAATTATATTCCTGGAGCATTCTTTAATGCAAGTTTGGATAAGGCCTCTTCAGATAATGAGAGACTTATTCTTGGAATGGATACTGAAAATGGGAAAAAAATAGCATTTGTTCAGATTGCAGGATTAGTGGCAAGAAGAATTATTTGTGATGTTGATATCGGTTCTGATTTAAAAGCTGGTGATATGTTTGGTCTCATAAGATTTGGTAGTAGAGTAGATGTGTATTTCCCATCAGAAGCCTCCACAATGGTTTTGGTCGGTCAGAAAATGATTGCCGGAGAGACTATTGTTGCTGATTTTACTAAAAGTAGTAAGTCAGTAAAGAGAAATATTGATGAAAAATAAAGGAATCAAATTAGCTAAAAAAGCATTGCAAGCCAGACCTAGACGTTTTTCTGTTGTTTGGATGCTTCCAAATTTTCTTACAATATGTGCACTTATCTTTGGCTTGCAAGCAATGTATCAGGCTTTGTTCAATAATTGGGATAATGTTATTATAATGATTATAATAGCATCGGTATTTGATATGCTTGATGGAAGAGTTGCAAGATTATTAAAATCTACAAGTGAATTTGGAATGCATCTTGATTCACTCTCAGACTTTGTTGTTTTTGGAGCTGTTCCAGCATTTAGCATCTATCTATGGATGGATAAACCTCAAGGAAATTTATTTTGGATTGTGATTGTTTTATTCGTCATTTGTTCAGGTCTTAGACTGGCTAGGTTTAATTCAGAATTATCCGAAAGGCCAAGTTATGCTAAGAATTATTTTAATGGTGTTCCAACCCCTGCTGCTGCATTTTTGTTGTTGTTTCCAATTGCAATTGACGAATATTTACAATTTCATAATTTGAAAACTTTTGAAGTAGTTGGGTTATGGATAGGTTTTATTTCAGTTGCTATGGTAAGTAATTTGCCAACTTTTTCGGGTAAAGTTTTCCAGATTCCTAAATCTTTTGTGATACCACTATTAATAGTTTTGGCACTTTTAAGTAATGCTATTATTAGTAATCCAATCAGAGGCTTTATAATTTTGGTACTTGTTTATATATTTAGTCTACCTCTTGCATCAATTTTTTACTGGCGTTTGAAAAAAAAAGCACAGGCACTTAATTTAAAAGATTAGATAAAAATCTTATTCAACTTCAAATAGACTCTTCCAGCTTGGCTTAGATTTTCCTACTTTAATAGCCTCGTAAATAGCCTTATTGCATGCTCTGGCTAAGCAGTCACTGGCCCTAGCACCTAAAGCTAAAATATCTGTACTTTCTAAAATCTCTTTATTTATTACTTCGTTACTAGAGATGGCAAAAATTGTATCTCCATCCATTGGGGTATGAGCTGGACTTAATGATTTAGCGATTCCATCATGAGCCATCATTGCCATTCTTTTTAGATTGGCTCTTGTAACAGGGGCATCAGTTGCAATAACGGCTATAACCGTATTACTTGCAATATCATTAAAGGTATTTGAAAGGCCAAGAGAAGATGGAACTCTTTTTGCTCTAAGAATATGGTCGTAATTTTCAGAAGAAGCACCATAACCTCCAAACTCATTTGCAATTTCTAAAAAACCAGATAAAAAATGAGGGCCTTCATTTAGTAATGGATTACCAACAGCGTTATTTATAACAAGAGCTCCAATTGTATATTCTTCTTCATTTGAAAGTTTTTGTACCCAAGATGAAGAGCCTTGCCCGCCTTTTAATGTAGCGGTAGTTGCACCGCAACCTGCACCATATGATCCCTGCTTAAAGTTCTTGCTAAGTGAGTTATAAGCTTTATTTGCTAATTTTCTCCATGGAGAGCGTTTTCCTACTTCATTAACATGTGGGTTTTCGTTGATATTAAGATCAAATATAACAGCACCTGGAACAAGAGGAATAATAGCCTTACCTAACTCATAGCCTTTTTTATCTTGTCTTAATAAATCTTGTACCTCAGAACAAGCATCCAGCCCATAAGCAGATCCTCCAGAAAGGACAATAGCATCTGAACGTCCAATAGAATTTTCTAAACTTAACATATCAGTTTCCCTAGTGCCTGGCCCTCCTCCTCTAACGTCAACTGCTGTAGAAAAAGGTTTGTCACCAGAGATAACTGTTACACCTGTCCCAATCATCATGTCCTCTGCATGACCTACTTGCACTCCAATAACATCTGTAATAAGGTTTTTTGGTCCGGGGCCAGAATACCTTTTCAAATCTATCTCCATCAGAAATTTTTTGAAAGATTATTTAATGAAGTTAATATCATCTCTTTATAAAGACAATAAGTAGTTGCAATTAGATAAAAGAAATACGCTTATACTTTCAATTGCCCAAGGTTTATCTATTACAACCACTAACATTAATATGATTAATACGGGCTTGGTTGGAACTATTTTATCTACTAATTCAGCTTTGGCTACTTTACCTCTATCAATTCAGTTTCTTACTATAGCACTTACTTTAATACCTGTGTCTCTCTTGATGGGTAAATTTGGAAGAAGACCAATGTTTTTATTAGGAGCACTTTCTGCATTTATAGGTTGCTTGGTTATAGCTTTTTCGATTTATGATAGAAATTTTTCATTGTTTATTCTCGGATCAATTTTATTAGGTTTTTCTCAAGCCAATCAACAGTTTTATCGTTATGCAGCAGCAGATAATGTCCCCATAAATTTAAAAAGTAAGGCTATTTCATTAGTTCTTGCGGGTGGTGTGATTGCAGCTGTGGTAGGGCCTGAAATCTCAAAAAGCTCTTTTGATTTTTTCCCTGATTATATTTATTTAGCGTCTTATTTGCTTGCAGCGTTTATTCAGGTTTTGAACTTCATAATTTTATTATTTATAAAAATAGAAAAACCATTACCAAACAAAAATCTATTGAGACCTCTAAGTCAAATTTTATTTAGAAAAAATTTGCTAATTGCGATCTTAGCTGCCGCAGTAGGGTATTCTCTAATGAGTTTTATTATGACGGCTACCCCGCTTCAAATTGTTAATGTGTGTAAATTAGGAGATGAAGCAAGTGCTACAGTAATTCAGTGGCATGTAATTGCAATGTTTGCACCCTCTTTTTTTACAGGGTTTATTATAATGAAATTTGGCAATAAGAACGTAATGATGGCAGGTGTTTTACTATATGTTATTTCAATTTCATTTGCTATAGTTGGAGAAACGGTTCTAAATTTTTGGATTGCTCTTTTCTTATGTGGTTTAGGTTGGAATTTTTTATATGTTGGTGGTAGTGACGTTATAGCAAAATCAGCTTCTCCGGAAGAAAGACCTAAGGTACAAGGTGTAACAGATTTCATTATTTTTACATTTGTTGCCACTGGATCATTTTTGGCAGGAGCTTTACATAACACACTTGGTTGGGAAGTAATGATGTTTTATACAACTATTCCTATTATAACTTTGTTTATTAGTATTTTAGTGATTAAACCCCAGGAACTTAGTTTTAAATAACTTTATCCACCAGTAAGAGACATGTGCCTATTTACAGAAACATTAGTTGATTGACGAGAGATCTCAAAATCATGACCTTTAGGCTTTCTGCCAATTGCACTTCTAATAGCATCCTCTAGAGCTTCAGCACCTTTATCTCTTAGAACTGTTTTTAGGTCAGCGTTATCATCTTGTCCTAAACACATATAAAGAATACCAGTGCAAGTCAGTCTAACCCTGTTACAACTTTCACAAAAATTATGTGTCAGGGGAGTTATAAAGCCTAATTTATTTTTGGTTTCTTCAACGGAAACATATCTTGCAGGACCACTAGTTCTTTCTGGCAGATCTTTTAAGGTAAATTCTTTTTCCAAATCTTGACGAACTTGTGAGAGAGGTAAATATTGCCCATATCTAGTATCTCCTCCAATATCACCCATGGGCATAACTTCAATAATAGTCATATCAAAACCTTCTTCACCACACCATTTAAGGATATCTGGTAAATGATTTTGATTAAAATTACTGATTGCTACAGTATTAATTTTTATTTTTAATCCTACTTCACGTGCCTTATGCAACCCTCTTTTAACTTTATCAAGGTCACCCCATCTAGTTATTTCTTTAAATTTTAGTGGATCAAGGTGATCTAGAGAAACATTTATGCGTCTTACACCTGCATTATAAAGATCTTCAGCCTTTGTTTCTAGTTGGCTACCATTTGTCGTTATAGTCAATTCATCAAGAGAGTTTCCAACTTCTTTACCCAAGTTGTTGATAACTTGCATTATTCCTTTTCTTACAAGAGGTTCTCCACCAGTTAGTCTGATCTTTCTAGTCCCAAGTTTCATAAAAACCCTACAAACTGTTTCTAACTCTTCTAGACTAAGGATATCTTTCTTAGGAAGGAATTGCATATCTTCAGCCATACAGTAGGTGCATCTAAAATCACATCTGTCAGTAACAGAAACTCTTAAGTAATTTACATCCCTGCCAAATGGATCAATCAATTTATTTGAGTTTTCAAAAATATTTTTCATTAAATTTAAACTAATTAATTAAGATTAAATAAATAACATATCATAACATCAAGTAATACTAGTAACATTTTTTTGATAAGGATATATTGATATAGAAAAAATAATAATAGGGCTCAAATGAAAGATAATACTAATATATATAGACAAGCACCTGCAGCTGGAGGGAATCCAAGCAAATTAGTAATTTTTTTACATGGTTATGGTGCAGATGGAAAAGACCTTATTGACCTTGCAAACCCATTTTCTATGGCATTGCCCAATGCTACTTTTATTTCTCCAGACGCTCCTTTCCCATGTGCAATGTCTCCACAGGGAAGACAATGGTTTGCCATAGAAGAAATTCCAATGGGAGCGATCCAAGCCTCAAATAATTTACTATCTTTAATTGAAAAAGAGGCTATGAGTGTTGGTCTTAACTTCAAAGATGTAATTTTGATTGGGTTTTCACAAGGTGCAATGATGGCTATGCAATGTTTACTTATTAGCAAGCATCAATTAGCAGGTATAATCGGATATTCAGGTGCTCTTAGGTTAGAGAACGTTCAAGCCGCAAAAGATAATATCATTGATGATAAACATAAATTTTTTTCTACCCCTGTTTTATTAGTTCATGGAGAAGAAGACGAGGTCGTTCCTTTTAACTCATTGGAAAAATCAAAAATTCTCTTAGATCAAGTTGGTTTCGATACAAATATTTTCGCAAGGCCAAATTTGGGTCATGGAATTGATCCAGAGGGTATAAGCAAGGGTATGGAAATGCTAAAACAACTAAATTAATTAAATAAATAAAATTTCCTATTTAATAAAAATTTAATATTGTTAATCTAATTTATAATAAAAAATTAATCAAAATAGAGTTTATGACAGCTTATTCTTTTTCACCCACATTAGTTTTGAATGCTGATTATCAACCCTTAAGTTATTTTCCATTATCACTTTGGTCTTGGCAAGACACTATAAAAGCTGTCTTTCTAGATAGAGTTAATATTGTCTCAGAGTATGATGAGATCATAAGGTCTCCTGGATTTTCTATGAAACTACCAAGTGTTATTTCTTTAAAGGAGTACATTAAAAGTCAAAAATCACCAGTGTTTTCAAGGTTCAATGTTTTTTTAAGAGACAAATTTTCTTGCCAATATTGTGGCGCTTTAAAACAATCCCATGATTTAACTTTTGATCATGTAATACCAAGGTCTCATGGTGGGAAAACAAACTGGACAAATGTTGTTGCTGCCTGTAGGCCATGTAATTTTAAAAAAGGAAGTAAGAACACAAAAGAGATTAATATGTTTCCTTTAATTAAACCTCTTCCACCAACTTCACAATTATTAAAAAATAATGGAAAGAATTTCCCGCCCAACTATCTTCACGAATCCTGGCGTGATTTTTTGTATTGGGATTCTGAATTGGAAAATACTAACTAAAAAATATTAGATTTTTTCAGAAATTTTTATAGCTGTTCTACAACCCATTTGAACAACGGCTTTCATTAATTTATATCCAGGTGCGTTTTTGCCATCGTGCTCTACACCGGTTTCAAGATGATCTAATTCATCGTCTCTAAACTTTATTAAAGTAGATTTAAGGTCTTTGTGATCATCATCTAAGATCTCAGCCTGTTTAGCATAATGTTCGCCAATAACTTCCTCAACAGCTATAGTACAAGCCATTGCAGCTTTTTCACCTAATACTGCACTAGCAACACCTAGTCCAAATCCCATTACATTCCATAATGGAAGAAGAGCTGTTGGTCTTGTATCATTTTCTACTAAAAGTTTATTGAAGGTATCTAAATGTTCTTGCTCTTGGTCTTTCATATGTTGGATTGTTGGACCAACTGGAGTATTTTTTAAGATAGCTAGTTGTCCATCATAGATTTTGGCTGCTGCAGTTTCTCCTGCATGGTCAACTCGTAATATAGAATCTAATTTTTCTTTATTTAAACTATTGCTCATATGCTTAATGACCTTTTGAAAATTATAAAATAACTTATTGCCAAAGACATCAGGAATGATAGTAGAGCATTCCAGCCTGCAAGAGACAATCCTAATATTTTAAACATTATTTCATCACATTTTATAGGTGATTTATTTAGTAAGTATGTAAGAGTATCTTTTGAAAAATCAATATTAGAAGAGCAATCATCTGGTCCAGTCCAAAACTTCATTTCAATTCCAAAATGATATAATCCAGCTATAGAACTTGCCAGCCAAGTAAATGAAAGGACTATCAGTATAAAAATTTTTACATTAATAAATTTTTCTAAAATAAAAATTGATATCAGTGAGTAAGTAATAATTAAAGCATGAAACCATCTTTGAGTTATGCATAGGTCACATGGCAAAGCGCCTTGAAAATATTCAAGATAAAAAGCCGAGAGAAGCATTAAAGAAGATGCTAATAAAGATATTTTATATATATTATTATTGGTCATTTAAAACATATAAACTGAAAAAATTATAATTACTATTCCTAAAATACTTGATGCAAATACTAAATGTTTTTGTAGTAAAAATAGTGCTGGTTTCCCAAAAAATTTAACTAAATAAGCAACAATAAAAAACCTAATACCTCTTCCTACAATCGACATAAAGATAAAAGCAAATATATTAATACTAGCAACTCCACTTGTAATCGTAATGATTTTATATGGAAGGGGAGTAAATGCGCCTAAGAAGATAATCAACATACCATTTTCTTTATAAGCATTTTTAACAGCACTAAATTTTTCTTGCGTGAACCAAGGAATTTGCAGAAAAACACTTTCAATAGATGGGCCCATAAAAAAACCAAGAAGCCAACCTATTACACCACCAACTACTGATCCTACAGTACAAACTATTGCAAATCGAAAAGCTTTTTGAGGAGCGGCTAAAGTTAAGCCAGCTAATAGAGGATCTACAGGAATTGGAAAAATAATTGATTCAATAAGTGAAATAAATGCAAGAACCCTATCAGCCATTGGTTTAATTGCATTTTCTTTAGCTTTTAAAATTAAAGCATTAATTTTGTTTTTATAATTTTTTGGATTCATCGCTATAATTTGTTAAAACATATTAATATCTTTTATAAATTTCTTTCAATTTGATATCATTGATATATATAATCATCCAATACTTATTTATGGGGATATGGTGAAATAGGTAAACACGCTGGTCTCAAAAACCAGTGCCGCAAGGCTTCCCGGTTCGATTCCGGGTATCCCTACCATTTTAATTAGCTTGGGAATTTCTTATGGAATTAAAAGACGAAATAAAATTGCCCGCCAAATTAAACTATGTCTATGACTCATTAAACAATCTAGATGTTCTAAAGATTTGTATTCCAGGATGTGAAGAATTATTAGAAAATGAAGATTGTTCTTTATCAGCTAAAGTTGTTTTAAAAATTGGTCCCATAAAGGCTAAATTCAAAGGAAAGGTTGTATTAGACCTCTCAGGTGCTCCAAATAAATACGCTCTTAGCGGAGAGGGTGATGGTGGAGTAGCTGGATTTGCTAAAGGTGGTGCAGATGTTGAACTCTCAGAAATTGATAATGAAACTATTCTGAAATATACTGCCAAAAGTGAAGTTAAGGGTAAAATAGCTCAGCTTGGTAGTCGCCTAATACTAAGCACAGCAAAAAAATTATCTAAAACTTTTTTCGAAAATTTTAGAAAACATATTTCTGAACAAACACATTAATTATTAAAATATTTTCAATAAGATATTTTAAAAATATTCATTGTTATATAGAACGTTTCCAATTAAAATCTTTATGTTTTGGGGTTAATATTAATCTCCAATAATAGACAAATTTAATTTTAAATTCTTGATTATTAAGATTGCAAGGGAACTCATGACTTTATATTCAAACTACTTAGCAGAAATTGAAAATCGTAAAAAAGATGGTTTAAATCCAAAGCCTATTGAAGATGGTGAATTGTTAAAAGAAATTATTTCACAAATAAAAGACACAAATAATGTTCACAGAAAAGATTCAATTCATTTTTTAATTTACAATACTATTCCTGGCACAACTACTGCTGCAACAGTGAAATCAAAATTTTTAAAAGAGATAATTACAGGCATAACTAAAGTTGATGAAATTTCAAAGTCATTTGCTTTTGAATTACTATCTCATATGAAGGGTGGTCCATCAATAGAAGTCCTTTTGGATATAGCTTTAGGTAATGATCAATCTATTGCTTTAGAAGCTGCTGAAATATTAAAGACTCAATTTTTTCTTTATGAAGTAGACACAAATAGATTAGAGACTGCTTATAAAAGTGGAAGTAAAATAGCTGAAGATGTACTGAGGAGTTACTCTAAAGCTGAATTTTTTACTAAACTTCCTGAAATTGAAGAAGAAATTAAAGTTGTGACTTATGTTGCGGCTGAAGGAGATATTTCAACTGACTTGTTATCTCCAGGTAATCAAGCACATTCTAGATCAGACCGAGAGCTACATGGTAAATGTATGATTTCTGAAAAAGCACAACAGGAAATTGAACAACTTAAAAAAGAAAATCCAGATAAACAGGTAATGTTAATTGCTGAAAAAGGAACAATGGGAGTTGGTTCTTCACGAATGTCTGGGGTTAATAATGTAGCTTTATGGACGGGAAAGCAGGCAAGTCCATATGTGCCGTTCGTTAACATTGCTCCTATCGTAGCAGGAACAAATGGAGTTTCTCCAATTTTTTTAACAACTGTTGGGGTAACAGGTGGAATTGGTATTGATCTTAAAAATTGGACAAAAAAATTAGATTCTGAAGGAAATCCAATAATTAATAATGATGATAATCCTGTACTTGAGCAAAGATACAGTGTTGATACAGGAACAGTTTTAAATATTAATACTAAAGATAAGAAACTTTATGATGAAACTGGGGACAACGAACTTGTTGACTTGTCTTCTTCTTTCACTCCACAAAAAAAAGAATTCATGAAAGCAGGTGGATCATATGCGATTGTCTTTGGAAAAAAGCTCCAAAGTTTTGCATGCAAAACACTTAATGTTGAACTAAAATCTGCATTTGCTCCTTCAAAACAAGTATATAATCCAGATCAAGGTTTTACGGCTGTTGAAAAAATATTTAATCAAAATGCTGTGGGTATTGAAGATGGTGTCAAGCTACACGCAGGTTCTGATGTTCGTGTAAAAGTGAATATTGTAGGTTCGCAAGACACTACAGGTCCAATGACTGCGCAAGAATTAGAGGCTATGGCAGCAACTGTAATCTCACCTACAGTAGATGGTGCGTATCAATCTGGATGCCATACTGCATCTGTATGGGACTTTAAAGCGCAAGAAAACACACCAAAGCTAATGAAATTTATGAACAAATTTGGTTTGGTTACAGCTCGTGATCCAAAAGATTCTTACCATGCAATGACAGATGTGATCCATAAAGTTTTAAATGATATTACCGTTGATGATTGGTCAATAATTATTGGTGGAGATTCTCATACTAGAATGTCAAAGGGTGTTGCTTTTGGTGCTGATTCTGGAACAGTTGCTCTGGCTTTGGCTACTGGAGAAGCTACGATGCCTATACCTGAATCCGTAAAGGTTACATTTAAAGGTAAGATGTCAGATCATATGGATTTTCGTGATGTAGTTCATGCTACTCAAGCCCAAATGCTTAAACAATTTGGTGATAATGTTTTTCAGGGTAAAATAATAGAGGTACATTTAGGAACTCTTTTAGCAGATCAAGCTTTTACTTTTACAGATTGGACTGCTGAGATGAAAGCAAAAGCTTCGATCTGTGTTTCTGAAGATGAAACACTTATCAAGTCTTTGGAAATCGCTAGAGACAGAATACAAGTTATGATTAATAAAGGTATGGAGAATAAGGATAAAATGCTCCATAAGTTAATAAGTATTGCTGAAAGGCGAATGGCCGAAATTAAATCTGGAGAAAAACCAGCTTTAGCCCCAGATGATAATGCTAAATATTCTGCAGAAGTTGTGATTGATTTAGATTTAATAGACGAACCAATGATCGCAGATCCTGATGTAAATAATATTGATGTATCAAAAAGATACACTCACGATACGATAAGGCCTATTTCATATTATAAAGCTGAGAAAAAAGTGGATCTTGGTTTTGTAGGATCTTGCATGGTTCATAAAGGAGATGTAAAAATTGTAGCTCAAATGCTTCGTAATCTTGAAAAATCATCTGGGGATGTGAAATTTAAAGCTCCTTTAGTCGTTGCCGCTCCGACTTATAATATTATTGATGAACTCAAAGAAGAAGGTGACTGGAGTATTTTGCAGAAATATTCAGGGTTTGAGTTTGATGATAATAGTCCTAAAAAATCAGCACGTTTAGATTATGAGAATATACTTTATCTCGAAAGACCTGGTTGTAACTTATGCATGGGTAACCAAGAAAAGGCAGCTAAAGGTGATACTGTTTTAGCTACATCAACAAGATTGTTTCAAGGCAGAGTGGTTGAAGATTCTGAACAAAAAAAGGGAGAATCGTTACTTGCATCTACCCCAGTTGTTGTTCTCTCGGCTATATTGGGAAGAACCCCAACTATAAATGAATATAAAACAGCAGTGGAAGGGATTGATCTTACAAAATTTTCACCACCAGTTGAAAAAAATCAGAACACATTATCAGCACATTTTTAACTTGAAGGAATTACCAAAGATTGATTTTATATTAATTTCACATGATCATTATGATCATTTAGATATGAAAACTATAAAGTTTTTCAATAAAAATAAAAATATTTCATTCGTCGTCCCTTTAGGTGTTGGTTCTCATTTAAAAAAATGGGGAGTTCCAGATTCAAGAATAATAGAAATGGATTGGTGGGATTCTAAAATAATAAAGGGTATTAAATTCATTTGTACTCCCGCACAACATTTTTCTGGAAGAAAAGGTTTTATAGAAACACAAAAATCATTATGGGCATCATGGGTTGTGAAATCAGGAAATAGAAGTTTCTATTTTAGTGGAGATTCAGGTTACTCAAAACATTATAAACAAATCGGTGATAAATATGGGCCTATGGAGGTAGTATTTATGGATAGTGGACAATATAACACACGATGGAAAGAGGTCCATAATATGCCTGATGAAGTCATTAAGGGATTTGTTGATCTAAAAGGAGAAAACTTAATACCTATTCATTGGGGAATGTTTACTCTCGCAATGCATAACTGGTTCGATCCTCCAGTTGAAATTAAAAAAAGAGCTAAAGACCAAAATATATCGCTTATTACGCCTGTAATTGGCCAAGTTATAAATATGAAAAAAATGACTAGTACCGAAAGTTGGTGGGAAAAATTCATTAATTTAGTTAAATAGTAATATATAAAATATAAATAAGTAGAGTTTTAAAATGAAAATAAACAATTTAGACGATCTTAATACTCCTTGCTTGATTTTAGATAAAAACGTTCTCGAAAAAAATTGTAATAAAGCCAGAGAAAAATGTCGTGAATTAAATACAACATTAAGGCCACACGTAAAAACCCCTAAAAGTATTGAAGTTGCCAAGATAGCTCTTGGAAAAGAAACTGGTCCTATAACAGTATCGACAATAAGAGAAGCAGAGTATTTTGCAGATGCAGGCTTTAAGGATATTTTATATGCAGTTTGTATAATTCCAAAAAAACTTGAAAGATTACATTTCATTCAAAAAAAATATAATTGTACAATAAGAATGGTAATAGATTCTGTTTTTGTAGCAAAAGAGATTTTAAAATTTGCCAAAACATCTAATGCTAATTTCGAGGTTTTGATTGAGATTGACTGTGGTGAAGGAAGAGGTGGTATAAATTTTCAAGATGAAAATATAAGAGAGATATCTAAAATTTTTGATGAATGTGGGTATTCAAAACTAATTGGTGTCATGTCTCACGCTGGTCATAGTTATTCAACAAATGATAAGAATGAGATTGTGTCTATTAGTAATAAAGAAAGAGATGATGCTCTAGCTTCTATCAATAATTTTACAAATATTAATCGAACACCACCTTTTGTTAGCATAGGTTCTACTCCAACGATGTTTTACGCTTCTCATCTCAATGGCGTCTCAGAAATTAGAGCTGGAATTTATATGTTCTGGGATTTGGCCCAAGCTTCTAAAGGAATATGTGAAATAAAAGATATCGCTGTCACTGTTTTAACTAGTGTGATCGGCCATAATTATCAAAATAAGAAGATTATAGTGGATGCAGGAGCATTGGCTTTATCTAAAGACATAAGTGCAAATAAATTCATGCAAGAAGTGGGTTATGGTTTGGTTTGTAATCCTAATACAGGCCTACCCTTGTCAGACTTAGCTATTTCTGAGGTTCACCAAGAGCATGGTGCAATAAATATAAGTGATACTAGCTGGTTTGATAAATTGCCTATTGGCAGTTTACTTAGAGTTTTGCCCAATCATGCTTGTCTTACATGTGCAGCTTATGAAAATTATAATGTCCTTGAAAATGAAACTATAAATGATAGATGGGATAGAATTAATGGTTGGTAAAGGGTAACTGTTTAATTTACTCAGTGTAAATATTTTAGAAACGGATTTTATGAATAAAGTTAAATATGAAGCAGTAGTCTTTGATTTGTTGACAGGTTTAATTAATTCTTGGTCTTTATGGAATGAGATTGCCGGTTCAGATTTAACAGGTCAAAAATGGAGGAGTAGATACCTTGAAATTACTTATAATACTTTTCAATACCAAGATTATGAAAAGTTAGTTTTACAAGCCGCTCGTGATGTTGGTTTTTCTGAAAGTAAAGCTGCAAATCTCTTTGACGAATGGGACCGACTTTCACCTTGGCTAGAAGCCGAAGAAGTTTTAAACAAAATTAGAAAAAAATACTTAATTGGGTTAGCTACAAATTGTTCGATTGTTAGAGGTAATAAGGCAATAAATACTATGAATGTAAAATTTGACTTTTCAGTTACTGCTGAAGAAGCAGGCTTTTATAAACCTCACCCAGAAATGTATAATTCTATATTAAACAAAATGAATACTTCTCCTTCCAAAACATTATTCGTTGCAGGGTCACCTTTTGATGTAATAGGCGCAAAGTCTATGGGGATGGATGTATATTGGCATAACAGAATTGGATTAGATAATATAACTAAGCAAGAGCCAGATTATAATGAAAAAACTCTCTACAAATTGATTGAAATCTTAAATTTACAGTAGAAATTATATTAAATAATTATAGAAGGTACCCAGCAATAGCCATCATTATCTAGAATATAGCATTCTCTCATACCATGTGCTTTGTTAGAAGAGTTCGATAATATTTTGTAACCTTTTTCTTTTGCTCTCTTCTCAACTTGATCAGGGTTACAACCAATTAACCTTAATT
>ERZ651776.3359-NODE-3359-length-16017-cov-27.470075_pt1 | contig 16017 bp, 17 predicted proteins | sample MGYA00514761_ERZ651776 | MGnify/ENA metagenome assembly ERZ651776 | reverse complement strand
CAAGTGGAAGAGCGCATGCAAGAACAGGTGACAGATATCAAGATATGAAAGAAATGGGTATTGAGCCCAAATAATACTTGATGACGACAGGAACAACTGCATCAGGTACATTTTATTTCTATAATAAAAAAGAACAATATACACCAATAGTATTCATTCATGGTGTTGGATTGACTTATGAAATTTGGCAACCTCAATTAAATTTTTTTAAAGATCGTAGCACTCTCTCGTATGATATTTTGGGTCATGGAAAAACACCATTAAACAAACAAGATATTAGTTTTGATGATTTTTCTGATCAACTGATAAATTTAATTGATGAACTTAAAATTGATAAAATTCATTTAATAGGTTTTTCAATTGGGTCCTTAATTGCTAGAAACTTTGCGGAAAAATTTAATGATCGATTGCAATCTTTAACTCTATTGGGTTCAATTTATAAAAGATCTGAACAACAACAAAAAATTGTTAGTGCTAGATTTAATCAAGCTAAACAAGAATTAAAGCTATCAAAACAAGCCTTAAAGAGGTGGTTTACAGATAAATATTTAGAAAATAATCCAAATACTTATGAAAAAATAAGCTCAATTTTATCTTCAAATAATATGTCTAATTTTCTTAAAGTTTATGCTCTTTTTGTTAATCACAAAAATGATGAAGACTTTGAGAAAATTAAGACCAATACTTTAGTAATGACAGGTGAAAATGATATTGGTTCAACAATTGAGATGTCACAAGAATTAAACAAAATAATCTTAAATAGTGAATTAAAAATCGTCAAAGATGGCAAACATCTTTGTGGTATTGAATGTGCAGATGATGTAAATTTAGCTATCAAAAAATTTATCGATAAAAATGAATAAATTAAAGCAATATCAAATGTTTATTAATGGTGAGTGGGTAGACTCTGAAAATAAAAAAACTTTTGAAACTTTAAATCCAGAAAATAATGAACCTTGGGCAGTTGTTCCTGAAGCAAGTGCTAAAGATGTAGATAAAGCTGTTACAGCAGCACAAAAAGCATTTGAAGGTGAATGGCCCAAACTACTTCCAAGAGAAAGAGCGAAGTTTTTAAGAGCTATAGGGGATCAATTAAGACAAAATGCTGAAATGCTTGGTGAAATTGAAACGATTGATACAGGGAAGCTTTTTAGAGAAACAAAAAAACAAGCAATTTATATAGCTGAATATTATGATTATTATGCTGGTCTTGCAGATAAAGTTGAGGGAACAGTGCTACCAATTGATAAACCAAATGTTCAAGCAATAACTACTAGAATTCCAATTGGTGTAATAGCAGCAATCATTCCCTGGAATTCACAAATGTTTTTAACAGCTACAAAATTAGCTCCTGCTCTTGCGATGGGTAACACCGTAGTAATTAAATCATCTGAACTTGCTCCAGCTGTTATGTTTGAATTTGCAAAACTTATAGAGAAAACTGGTATCCCTAAAGGAGTAGTAAATGTTATTACAGGTTTTGGTGATCCGTGTGGAAAGACACTTACAAGTCATAACTTGGTTGAAAAAATTGCATTTACAGGTGGTCCAGAAACCGCAAGACATATCATTAGAAATTCAGCTGATAACCTATCTGAAGTAAGTTTAGAATTAGGTGGGAAAAGTCCTGTTGCTGTTTTTGATGATGCAGAACAAGAAAATGCAATAAATGGAATTACTGCAGGAATATTTGGTGCAAGTGGCCAAAGCTGTATAGCTGGATCAAGACTTTATATTCAAAAAGGTATTTATGATGAATTTTTAGAAAAACTTTCTAAACGTGCGTCTAAAATTAAGATTGGAACTCCAATGGATCCAGACACTGAAATGGGGCCATTAAGTAGTTTTAAACAATTAGAAACAATTGAAAAAAATATAAAAGATACAATTGATCAAGGTGGAAAAATAAAATGTGGCGGAAAAAGAGACGCTTTTTCTAATAAAGGGTATTATTTTCCTCCAACAATTATTGAATGTGATGATCACAGTTTGCCAGTTGCAGAAAATGAGTTATTTGGACCCGTTTTATCAGTTATGAAATTTGACACAGAGGAAGAAGTAATCAATAAAATGAATGATAATCAATATGGATTATCTTCAGGAGTTTACACCAGTAATCTTTCAAGAGGAATGAGGGTTTCAAAAGCAATAAGAGCAGGTATTACATTTGTAAATACTTACAGATTAATTTCTCCTTCAGCTCCCTTTGGGGGTATTAAAGATAGTGGTTACGGAAAAGAAGCAGGGATAGAATCTATAAAAGATTATACAAGAGTTAAAACAACCTGGTTTTATACCTCAGACGAACCATCTTTAGATCCTTTTTCAATTAGATAATCGTTTGCCTTTTAAACATATATTAATCTTACTATTTATAATGGCTGCACATGGTAGCGCTTTTCCAATTGCTAAATTAGCATTAAATAATTCTGTACCTCCAATATTAATGGCGTCCCTCAGGATGGGATTAGTATTAATAATTTTAATTCCTTTCTGGAGGTTTAGAATTCCAAATAAAAAATATTTTTTACCTCTGTTAGCTTTTTCAATTTCTATGGGCGTAATGGTTTATGTTTTTATGAATTTGTCGCTTTATCATTCATCAATTATTTCTCCCATAATAGTTGGTTCACAATTGGCAATTCCGTTTGGAATACTTGCTAGTGCGTTAATGCTTGGAGAAAATATCAGCTCAAAAAAATGGGTTCTTATATTAACTGCTTTTATAGGGATAATAATAATATTTTTTGATCCAAAATTAGCTAATAATTTTTTAGGTTTATTTTTTGCTAGCTTAATGGCATTATTTTTTGGTTTGGCTCAAGTTTATTCAAGACAATTAAAAAATTTAGATACTAGTGTGCTTAACTCAAGTGTTGCTTTATTTGGTTTTATAATTTTATTTATAATTTCTTACTTTATTGAGGGCGAAACAGTTTTAAATATAAAGAATATTAGTTTAGACTCGTGGCTACTAATATCTTACCAGGCAATTATAGTTTCTCTTTGTGCGCATCTATTAATGTTTTATTTATATAAATTTTATACAGTTGGAAAAATTTTTCCTTTCTATTCTTTGTTTCCTATATTTGGAATAATCATGACTTTTTTAATTTTTGGTGAAGTTCCAACAATGCTGTTTCTTATAGGTGGTATAATCGTTATTAGTTCTGTCTTTTTGCTTCATAAAATAAGATAATTTACCCATTGAATATTTATAATATTCATAATTTAATTAGCTTTTTATAAATTATTAATAATCAAAGAGGGAAATATGCCAAAAAATAAAGGTTTGCTAATTGTAATCGGAGTATTAGTGATTACAGTAATATTATATTTTGCTACGCAGCAATCCAAAGTCACTAAAACTGGTGATGGTGGAGAAATTAAAATGGGTATTATATTAGGATTTACTGGTCCTATTGAGTCACTTACGCCAGCAATGGCAGCATCTGCAGAATTAGCATTTAAAGAAGCTTCTGACTCAGAGTCATTATTAGGTGGAGCAACAATTTCACCTGTAAGAGCAGACTCAACTTGTGTTGACTCAGCAGCTGCAACTGCAGCAGCTGAAGGAGTAATATCTCAAGGTGTGGCAGCTATCATGGGTGCTGACTGTTCAGGTGTAACTGGTGCGATTGCTACAAATGTAGCTGTACCAAATGGAGTTGTTATGATTTCACCATCGGCAACTTCACCAGGTTTAACAACTTTAGATGACAAAGGATTCTTTTTTAGAACTGCTCCTTCGGATGCTAGAGGTGGCCAAATTTTAGCTGAAATCACAAAAGATAGAGGGATTAATAGTGTTGCAATCACGTACACTAATAATGACTATGGAAAAGGTTTAGCAGATGTTTACGAAGCTTCTGTTAAGGCTCTTGGAATTGAAGTTACCTCAGTCTCAGCTCATGAAGATGGAAAAGCAGACTATTCATCTGAGGCTGCAACACTTGCAGCAGGCGGTGGAGATGCTTTGGCTGTTATCGGTTACCTTGATCAAGGTGGTAAAGGTGTAATACAAGCATCTTTAGACGCTGGTTCATTTGACACTTTCATTATGTCAGATGGTATGATTGGTCAATCTATTATTGACGCAATAGGAGACGATTTAAATAAATCTTTTGGTTCTCTTCCTGGTTCAACTGGAAAAGGTGCCGGTGTGTTTGCTGATGTAGCAAAAGCAGCAGGAATTGATAGTGCTGGACCATATACTGGTGAGTCTTATGATGCAGCAGCGCTAATAGTTTTAGCAATGCAAGCGGGAGGATCTGCTGATAGAGCATCTATTGCCAAAAATGTAATGGGTGTAGCAAATGCTCCAGGAACAAAGATTTATCCAGGTGAACTTAAAAAAGGACTAGATTTACTAGCTCAAGGTAAAGAAATAAACTATGAAGGTGCAACTGGAGTAGTGTTTACTGATGTTGGTGAAGCTGAAGGATCTTTTTTAGAAAAAGAAATCAATAATGGAAAGTTTGAAACTGCAAAACAAAGATAGTTTCAAATAGTCTAAATATTTAAAAACCCCGGTAATGATAATTGCTGGGGTTTTTTTTCTAGAAATTACTAGCTACTCTAAAAATTCCAAATATTGAAATAAAAATTAAAAAGTAAAAAACTACTTTTCTATAAGTTTCTTCTTTGCTTTTAACAAAAAACTTATCACCAATAAAAACACCAATTGGTAAAATAATAATTAATGGAAGAGTTCTATAAATGGTTGTCATATCAACAATTCCACCAAAAAAACTTAGTATAAATGCATATGTATCAGTTAGAAAAAATAATGCTGCTAAAGACCCTCTAATTATTGCAGGTTTAATTTTGGTTACCAGTAAAAACAATGCTACTGGCATTCCACCAAGCAATGAGAACCCATTAATAGTTCCAGCAATAAAGCCTGTGGATATTTTTGCATAATTATTATTAATTTTTGTATTCGAATATCCTTTCATCAGTAAAATTGAAAAAATAATTATCATTAGGCAAATTAATAAATGAGTTAATTCTGATGGTAAATATTTTAAAAGAAGAAGACCGATCGGTGATCCAATAATTATTCCAATTAATATCTTGATTATAAAGTTCCAATCAATTTTATTTCTAATATATGGAATCATAAAGATGCTGATTAATACCTCTAGTATTAAGATTATAGGAACTATCTCAATAGCAGGTAGTATAAAAGAAAACCCAGAAATACATGTAGCTGAAAAACCAAAACCATTAAAACCTCTAATTATAGAGGCTACAAATACTGTAAAAATGATTAAATAAATTTCTACCAGACTCAGCTGAAAATAAGACAAAAAATCCATCTTATTTTTTTTCTTTAAAATCAGCTCTTAAAGTTGAGATAACAATAATAATTAAAAAAATTATGCAAATTAAATTCATTGTTTTCCAGCTTGTTAAATTAAGAAATATACCAGCAGATAAACTTGCTACTGCTTGAATTGAATAAACAATTAAATCATTAAAACCTTGAGCTTTAAATTTTTCATCTTCTTTATAAGTTAATACAAGTAAACTAGTCCCTGAGATAAATAAAAAATTCCAGCCAAATCCTAAAAAAACTAATGCTGTCAAATAATTTACAAAATTTTGTTCAAATAAACTCGTCAAAATTGTTATTGAAAACAAAACAACACCAGCATACATAATTTTGCTATGGCCAAATTTTTTAATTAAATTTCCAGTAATTAATGATGGTAAAAACATTGCTGCAATATGAAGTTGAATGACCAGTCCAGTTTTTGATAAACTAATCTTTTCCATCACATGCATACTTATCGGTGTTGCTGTCATCAAAAATGACATCACTGCGTAGGCAAATGCAGAAGCTATTAAAGCTTGCAAAAATCTTGGTTGTGAAATTAATTCAAAATAGCTTCGAGTATCTTTTTTAACAAAATTATTTGGTTTATGATTATCTTTATAAAATAATAAAAAAATTGTTGATGAAAGTGTTAATATTGCCAAAGCAATATATGAACCTGCGTACAAATGTTCTGGAATTATTTCTTTTGAAATATTTGCTAAATTTGGACCAATAAAAGCTGAACCAATCCCTGCTAACAATATGATTGATATAGCTTTTGGAGCCATATCTTTACTTACAGTTTCAACTGCAGCAAAACGATATTGATGACTAAAAGCTACTCCTGCTCCTAACAAAAAACATCCTAAATTAAATAATAAAAAACTTTCAATTATTATTGAATACGCAGCCATTAATGCTGCTAAAGAACTTCCTACCGAAGCAAGAATAAAACCTGCTCTCCTTCCAATAATGCTCATTATCTTTGCAGCAAAAATTGCAAAGATTGCAACTCCTACAATCGATAATGCCATTGGTAAAGTTGCTAAAGATTTTATGGGGCTAAACTGTGAGCCAATAATTCCACTTAAAAAAACTGTAACTGGTGCTGCTGTAAAGGCAAAAATCTGACTTAAAATCAGAAGCCAAAGATTTTTATTCATTAAAACATATACTTGTCTGCCATATACATGGCCCAAGCTAATGCAGCACCTAAAATGATATATTTCATATTTAAATTATTTTATTTCTATTTTTTCAGGAAGTATACCTTTGGGTCGATACCTCATAATTAACAATAAACCTAACCCCATCATCAAATACCTAAAGTAAGGAACACTCTCAATTAAATGAACTTTTAGAGCATGAGCATCAGACATTCCAGCAGTGAATAAATTAATTAAGAATAAAGCTATTGGAGCAGCTTCTATCCATAAAAACCAAACAGCAAATCCACCAAGAATAGCCCCAAAATTATTGCCACTTCCTCCAACAATTACCATTACCCAAATAAGAAACGTGTATCTCATAGGTCTGTAACTGCCTGGAGTAAACAAACCATCTTGAGTAACCAGCATTGCTCCAGCTATTCCAACAATTGCAGATCCTAAAATAAATATTAGCAAATGTTGTTTAACAACATTTTTTCCCATTGCATTTGCTGCTTCTTCGTTGTCCCTAATTGCTCTCATCATTCTTCCCCATGGTGAATAAAGGGCTTTTTGAGTAACGATTAATAATGCAATCACTACAATTAAGAATAAACCTGAGTAACAAAGTTTTACAAAGACTGAAGATCCTTCAATTACCAATTGATTAAGCGCAGTTTGCTTATCTGCCATGTTAGAAATTAATTCCAATTTACCTGAATTAAATTTTGCAACTAAATTTATAAACCATTCTTTAGCTTGTAAATTAACCTCATAAGGCACAGGTCTATCTAATCCAATTACATTTTTAACACCTCTTGATAGCCAGTCCTCATGCTTAATTATTGCAATGACAATTTCAGATATTAACAAGGTGGCAATTGCTAAATAGTCAGCTCGTAAGCCAAGGGCAACTTTTCCAACTACAAACGCAAGTCCTCCAGCAAAGAAAGCTCCCACTATCCATGAAAACATTATTGGCAATCCAAAGCCTCCAAGAAATCCTGTTTTTGCAGGATTAACTGCTTCAATCGCTTCTATCCCAGGTTCAGCAGTTACTCGAATAATTATAATACCTGCAATAATAATTGCAGCAATTCCATAAGTTCTAAAATTTGATTTATCAAAATTTTTTAAGATGAAACGAATAGCTAATATCATTACAATTATTAACCATAAGCACATTAAAATATCAAAGCCCCCTGCTCGCCAAGCTTCTTGAACTGGATCAACTGATATCAAAACTGCAGCTAATCCACCTAGTGCTGCGTAACCCATAAGACCAAAATTAATTAAACCAGCATAACCCCATTGAACATTTGCTCCCATTGTCATTACTGCAGAAATTAAACACATGTTAAAAATTGAAAGAGCAACATTCCATGATTGAAATATTCCAACTAAAATAATTAAACCCATCATTATTGTGTAAGCTGCAATTATATTTAAATTCTTTCTCACAATACTTTTCCTTTAAATATTCCATTGGGTCTGTAGAGTAAAACGATCACCAGTATAGAAAACGATACAGCAAATTTATAATCAGTCGATAGTAATTGAACCAGAGTTTCAGGCTCCATACTTTCAGGCAGAATATACATAAAAAATTTCTTGTATGCGTATGTTATAAATATCTCTGAAAAAGCAATGACATATCCACCTAAAAATGCTCCAAAAGGGTTTCCAATGCCTCCGACAATTGCAGCAGCAAAAATTGGCAACATATTATTAAAGTAAGTAAAAGGCTTAAAACTTTTATCCAATCCATATAAAGCACCACCAATTGTTGCTAAAATACCTGCAATAATCCATGTGATCATGACTACTTTTTTGGGGTCAATTCCAGATAGTAAAGCTAGATCTTCATTATCTGAGTAGGCTCTCATACTTTTTCCTGTTTTAGTTTTGTTTAAGAACCAAAATAAAATTGAAACTAATATAAGTGTCACAAATATTGTTATTACCTGACTTGATTTAATTGCTAATCCTTCATTAAGTCCTGTCATTTCTTTAAATTCACCTGCTTTAATAATAAATTTTTCTCCGTCAAAAAATCTTCTATCGGATGGACCAATTATTATTCTGACTACAGCTTGAGTAACAAACATTACACCAATACTAACCATTGCAAGTTGGACTGGAGGGCTTTTGTTAACCCTATAATATCTAAATACAAATTTATCTATAAAAAGCATATAACCAATCATAAAAATTATAGCAAAAGGTATTGCAAGAAGAGCAGTTGGCAAAACTCCCAAAGAAATTCCAATTGATTGAAAATACCATGTGAATAAAATAGTTACCATAGTTCCAAAAGCCATCATGTCTCCTGTTGCAAAATTTGCAAATCTTAAAATTCCATAAATTAAAGTTACAAAAATTGCTCCAAGTGCTAATTGTGAGCCATAAGTTAAAGCTGGAACAAAAATATAATTTAATAATAAAATAATTGCGTTTAAAAAATCCATATTATCCTCCCAAGAAAGAGCTTCTTACTCTAGGGTCATTTAATAATTCTTTACCAGTACCAGCGTATTTATTTTCTCCAGTTACAAGTACATATCCTCGATCTGAAATATTAAGTGCCTGTTTTGCATTTTGTTCAACCATTAAAATTGCAACATTTGTTCTTTTAACTTTGATAATATGATCAAATAATTCATCCATCACTATTGGTGAAACACCTGCGGTTGGTTCATCCAACATTAATACAGATGGCTTAATCATTAATGCTCTTCCAAGAGCAACTTGTTGTCTTTGACCACCTGATAATTCGCCAACTAACTGATTTCTTTTTTCTCTTAATATTGGAAATAATTCGTAGATTTCTTCTATAACATTTTGAAAGTTATCATCTCTTAGATAGGCACCCATTTCTAAATTTTCTTCAACTGTCATACCAGCAAAAACATTTTTTGTTTGAGGCACAAATGAAATTCCAGCTCTAACTCTTTCCTGTGGTGAGAGATTTGAAATATCTTTTCCATCAATTACTACAGAGCCAGATTTTAAATCTAACAAACCAAGCATAGCTTTCATTGCTGTTGATTTTCCAGCTCCATTAGGTCCAAGAATAGAGACTATCTCTCCTTTATTAACATCAACTGAACAAGAATTTATAATATCAGGGCCATTACCATACCCGCCTGTCATTTTTATACCTTCAAAAAATGCCATTAATTTTCATCCTTTAGTTTTGATCCTCTACCTAAGTAACTTTCTATAACCTTCTCATCTTTTTTGACTTCTTCTGCTGTTCCTTCAAACAATACTGATCCCTCAGCCATGACAATAACGGGATCACACAATCTACTTATGAACTCCATATCATGTTCAATCATACAAAAAGTATACCCTTGTTCTTTATTTAACTTAAGGATTGCAGTTCCTAAATCTTTAAGCAATGTTCTATTAACACCTGCACCAACCTCATCTAGCAATACTAATTTTGCATCAACCATCATTGTTCTTCCAAGCTCTAGGAGTTTTTTTTGACCACCAGATAAATTTCCAGCTAATTCATTAGATAGATGGGTTAAATTTAAAAAATCAACTACATCCTGTGCTTTTTGCTTTATAGCAAGTTCCTCCGTTCTTACTAAGCTTGGTTTTAATAATGCAGTCATTAATTTTTCACCTGATTGATCAGCAGGTACCATCATTAAATTTTCTAAAACTGATAGATTTGTAAACTCGTGTGCTATTTGAAATGTTCTTAAAATACCTTTGGAAAATAATTCATAGGAAGGAACATCAGTTACATCTTCATCGTTAAATAAAACTTTTCCTTCTGAGGATTTTAAATTTCCTGCAATTAGATTAAACAAAGTAGTTTTGCCTGATCCATTAGGTCCAATAATTCCTGTAATAGATCCTTTTTTTATTTTTAATGAGCAATCTGAAACAGCAGCTAATCCTCCAAAATATTTAGATAGGTTTTCAATTTGTAAAATATTCTGTTGCTGATCCATGAAATATTATTTATTTAATCTTTTGTGTATGCTATTAAGAGTTTTCTCCAAAGATTTATAAAAACCAGCTTTTGTGAGTTCTTTAACTCCTTGCTCGTTTAATCCTTTAGGTGTTTGAGACTCTTTTACCAAATATTTTAAATCTGTTTTCGAGTTAGCAACAGCGTCCTCTGATAAAGCTAAAAATAAAGAAGTTATATATTTTTGAGCATTAGCTCTTTTAACACCTCTTCTAACTAGCCAGTCTGTCATTGTGCTTAATAATTGATAAAAAGGTGCCATCATTCCTGAAGTGGACCAAAAGTTGATTGATGATTTTTCATTTTTTATTTCAACTGTTGTTCCAAGCTTATCAAAAAAAGCTTTAACTTTTTTATTAGGAGGGCAAATAGGTACTGGTCCTTTTTTTATTGAAATTGGTGGCAAAGGTATCGCTCTTACAATTTTTGCTTTAACTTTTATTTCTTTTTTTAATTGAGATAAAGTTATTGTAGAAATAAAGCTGATTATAGTTTGGTTTGATCTAAATCTTAACTCTTTTATTATCTTATCTCCTACCGTAGGTGTAACTGACAAAAACACCCAATCACACTTATCAACTATTTGTTGATTATCTTTAGCAATTGTTACTTTATTAAATTTTTGTTTTAAATCTTTAGCAATACTTTTGTTTCTTGGTGAAATTATAATTTTGTTAAATGAGATTTTAGATGTGCAAATACCAGTAATTACTGAAGATGCTATTTTACCCGTACCTATAAATCCTAAATTCATAAATTTTGATTACTTTATATTGATTATATTGAATTAATTAATAAAAAAAGAGCCTCTAATCCTTAATAATTCTCTACTTAATTCTTCATTTTCTTTGAAAGGTTTTCTTCCATGTAACCAAAAGTAATTATTAGCAATTATTGCAGATCCAACAGGAAGTTTAGTAATAGTTTTATTTTTACTTTCCTCCAAGCCATCTGATAATCTTTGTAAAAAATTACCCTGCTCCATATTTTTAGGCTCAGGAAATTGATCTATGTAAGAAATATTAGGTTTACCATTTTCATCAGATGAAAAAACTGGATGTTTTACTTTATAATCTATATTTTTGCTTTTTGGTGAACCCCAAGTAAAATTCTGTTTACCAACAGGATCATTATATAAATCTTCACAATGTTCCCAATCATCCAGATGTAACATTGCTGTCTCTCCACCTTGTACATTCTGTTCATCAATTTTGGTCATTAATAGCCAATCAGTAACTTCTTTGACATAAGTTCCATCTGTATGTAGATCCATATTTGTATAAGCTTTTCTTAAATACGAGTCACTTTTATCTTCATGTTTAACAGTAAATCTTGCATAATATTTTCCTGCCATGGAATCGTAGTTTGGTATTCCAATCAAATGAGCAATAGCAGTAGATAGCTTAACTAAAAATGTATCATTAATTTTTGCTGTAATATTTTTAGGACCAATTACAAAACATCCTGTAGATCTATCTCTAATTATAGAATTCATTAATTTACTTAGCTTATTATTTGTCAGATCATCTAAGCTCTTTGCAATAGTAAAGCGTGTAAAAGGTTTAAGTTCTAATGCTGTTAAATCAAATTTATTAAAAGGAAATATCAGTTTTTCAATAATTTCATTATCTATATCAATATTAACTATTCTTTTTGAATTATTATGTTCTGAAATAGTTAAACCAGCAATTTTTTCCATTATAAGTACTCACTCAGTAACGCCATCATAATAGCAGAAATTACTGTTGGATAAACAAAATTTCTTTTAGATATAAAAAAAATGAATAAGCAAAACAATACTACTGTAGCTCTACTTAGATAACTTGCGTCAGATAAAACACCAACGGGGAAAATAATTGTTCTAGCAATCAATGCTGCTAAAGTTGAATAAGCTAAACAATTAAACCATCTAAATAATTTTGAGGTTTCTTTTATTCCTTCTGATGAAACAACTCCTAAAAATCTAGATGAAAATGTAGCTAGTGACGTAACTAAAATTGCAAGGATTACACTAGTTGACATTTAACTCTCCTATAAAATAAGCAATAGTTCCACCAAAAATGCCTCCAAGTAAAATTGACCACTCGGGAGATAAAAAATAAAATATTGGTCCCAATAATAATCCTAATATAACTGAAGCTGATATTTGGATAGTCTTCATTGCACCAACCATCATGCATAAAAAATAAATTGGATTTAAGATTGCTAAACCTATCATCATATTTTTATCCAAATAATCAGATGCATAAAATCCAATAAATGTGCCAATTACAGCAGTAGTCCATGTTGCAGACCCAATTCCTATCCAAAAGTCAATTCTATGTTTTTTTTCAATATTTTTGTAATTACTTTTCATTATCAGCCATGCAGACACTGCAATAAAATGACAAGAAAAATAATATTTCCATTTTGGCTGATTTTTGTGCATCATTAATGGAAATAAAGAAACGGTCATTGGATATAATCGAGCATTAACAAACCAAACTGCTAGAAAAATATTTAATAAAGATGCTCCAACTAATAACGACTCTGCCATAACTAATGAGCCAGGCAAAGCGTAAGTAAGCATAGTAGAAAAAATGCTTTCTTGAATATTAAATCCTAAGTTTTTAAGAAGTGCACCGATGGCTACAAAACAACAACCAAGTGCTATGGCTGGACTATCGTGAGCTAAAATAGATTTAAATCCTTTAAAAAAATACTCTTTATTAATCATTAACCGCCAAGGAATAATCTACCCACATCAGGATTACTTAATAATTCATCACCTTTTCCAGCAATTGCTGTTTGGCCAGAAACTAAAACGTAACCTATATCAGCAAACTCTAAACCTTTTTTAGCGTTTTGTTCTACAAGAATAATTGTTTTTTTTTCATTTTGTTGAAGATCTCTTAAAATTTCAAAAACCATATCAATATATCTTGGTTCTAATCCAATTGAAGGTTCGTCAACTAACAATACTGAAGGCTTCATTACAAGAGCTCTTGATATCTCTAGTAATCTTCTCTCTCCACCAGATAAAACTTTAGCTGGTTGATTTCTTCGATTTCTTAATCTTTCATATTTTTCAAAAATTTTTTCTGCCTCTTCGTAGGACTCGTCAGTTTTATCTTTGATATATCCACCCATTAATAAATTTTCCTCAACTGTCATATCTGGAAATACAGAATTATCCTGAAGAATATAAGCTATTCCTACTGACTTTAATTTTTCAGCTGGTGTTAAATTTGTAATTTCTTTTCCATCAATTTCTATTTGGCCAGAAAATATATTTGTAAAACCATATATTGAGTGAAGTATTGTAGATTTACCTGCACCATTTGGTCCAATCAAACATAAAGATTGAGCTTTGTTTACAAATAAATCAAAGTTATGTAAAATTTCCATTTTACCATAACCAGCATTTAAATTTTTAATTGTTAAATGAATCTCATTTGGAGATAGTTTCTTTAAATCTTCTGGTGTTGGTGCTTTTCCTAATACCTCATATTGATTCGACATTATTGTGCTCCCAGATAAGCATCTATTACTCGCTTATCATTTTTAATTTCATCTGGAGTTCCATGTGCTAACATTTTTCCATGAGCTAGACAGAAAATATCCTCTGCCAATTGCATTATAACCTTCATATTGTGTTCAATTACTAAAAGAGTAATTCCAAATTCCTTGTTAACAGTAATTAATCTATCAATAATTCCATTGATTAATGTGGGGTTTATACCTGCAGTAGGCTCATCTAATAAAAGCATCTCAGGCTCATTCATTAAAGCCATTGCAAGCTCTAATAATTTTTGTTGTCCAAATGACAAATCCCCTGCTCTCAATTTTCTTTTTTGATAAAGACCAACAAAACTTAGTAAATTTTCAGCTTTATCTGTTAAATCTTGAGGAATTTTAGAAAATATTGTAATTAAACTTTCATCACTACCTTTGTGGCTAATCAACATATTATCTATACAATTTAATTTTCCATAAATTCTTGTTTGTTGAAATGTTCTAAGTAAACCAAGTTTTGCTATAACTGGAACTGGTAACTCGGATACCTCTTTCTCATTAAATTTTATAGATCCACTATCTATAGGATAAGTTCCAACAATTGAGTTAAATAAAGTTGTTTTACCTGATCCATTTGGTCCGATTAAACCAACAATTTTTCCTTTTTCAACTGACATAGAAATATCAACATTAGCTTTTACACCTCCAAAAGATTTGCTGACATTATTTACTTCTAAAATGCTCATTTTAATTCTACCTGCGCTTTACGATCCGCTTCATCTACCACTTCACCAAATTTCTCTGGATATTTTTCTCTGAGCCACCCCATTAATCCTTCTGGGAAATAAATTACAATTACAACAATCAAGACACCTAACGCAACATACTGCCAACCCAAGAAGTAAGTCCAAAAACCTTCTTTAAATAAGTGAAATAAAGTTGCACCAATAACTGGTCCCCACAAAGTTCCCTTACCACCGAGTATTGCCATCAAAACCATGAACACACCCATTTCTCTTCCATCAAAAGCAACATCTGTTGAGTCAATATAACCAACTAATCCTCCCATGATACCACCAGCTAACCCACAGAAAAATGCAGAGATCATCCACCCAATAATTTTATATTTCATTGTTTGGATTCCCATTGCTTCAGCTTTATCTTCATTATCTCTTATTGCATTAAGAACTAATCTAAATCTAGTTGAGTAAACTGATTTTACCGCAACAAAAGTTAATACAAGAACTATAAAGCTTAAAAAATAAAAAAATTGTCCTCTCGACTCTAGGTTTCCAACATCTGGGAATGGAGGTGTAGTAAACCCTTGACCTGCTCCAATAATTTCTATCCCACCAGAAATTTCACCAGCAGCAACACCTAAGCCCAAAGTACAAATTGCAAAATAATGTCCTCTAAGTCCTAGAATTGCATAACCAATTAATCCAGCAACTATTGTTGGTATGATAGCTGCTGCTAACAGTCCAAATGCCATACCTTGAAAAAACTGAGTAGGAGAATGAACAAAGGTTTTTTCTCCACCACTTTCTGTCCATTCTGCTAACGGGAAAAACATTCCAACTTGAACAGAAGCACAAATATACATTCCTAGACCATAAAAAAGAATGTTTCCAAATGAGTTATAGCCCATTTCACCACCTTGAATATTCCAAGTTAAAGCCAGAACGATTAATATACAAAGAATAGATAATTGGACCTTGAAGGCTGGTAGCATGAATGGCGCAACTACTCCAAAAATTAATATTGCAGCGTATAAAATGATATTGTTATTTTTCATTTTAAATACTCTCTTTTTTTAGAAAGTTTAAATCTTCGATAAACTAAAATTAAAACTAATAATAAGAATACTGAGCCAATTCTAAATTCTGTTCCAAGAATATAATCAGCAAATTCTTCAAATACTCCTAAACCCATACCTGAAACAGCAACTCCTGGTAAATTTCCAAGACCTGCAATAATAACAATCATAAAAGATCTGATAGTGTAAGGTAGACCCATGTAAGGATGGATTGTAAATGTAATAGCAACCAACGAACCTGCTA
>ERZ651776.3357-NODE-3357-length-16026-cov-3.784877_pt1 | contig 16026 bp, 16 predicted proteins | sample MGYA00514761_ERZ651776 | MGnify/ENA metagenome assembly ERZ651776 | reverse complement strand
CATAAATTTACTACTAGTACTATTAGAAGTTCTTATTGGACTAAATCTGTAGAAAAAGGAAATCCTAAACCCGGACCAAAGAAAAGAGGGGTAGTCTATCGAGAAGCCATAGATAAAGTTATTCACAGTTCTTTTATGGATGAATGGTGTACCTCAGAACAAATTGCCTACGAAGCAAACAAGCATATTTCAAATCATTGGACGCAGTTGTCCACTTTCAGCGTTTGTGCTATACTTAGAAAGTACGAAAAAGATGGCAAAATAGCCGTTAATCGCAAAGAAAAAAAGTATTACAAAAAAAAATTCTAAAAAAAATTTTAAAAATTGAGAGAGGTGGTTGGCGGTGCGACCAACCCTTAAATAGTGGTTTTTGGAAACTAGTATATAAACCTGCCGTGATGCAGGGACACCCAAACCTTAAGTACTAGAATGCCTAGATTTAGATATGGGCGAAGAAGGCCCGATAATGGAGAGTGAACACGTATGACGCATAGAGAGACTAATAAAGCAACGCTAGAGATTGAAATTGATGGTATAGGTAGGGTGAATGAAATCCATAGAGAATTATGTAAGACCAATATAGTACAGATTAAATCAAAGAGAAATCAAATCAATAAAAAATTACAAAATTCAGCAATAGACTTGACTCATCTAGTACCAATATTAAATGAAGAGACATTAAATACATTACAGTTGAATGCTTTAATGCCTATTATTCAACCGTATAAAGGCACTATAAGCCATTATTCATTAACACAACAAGACGTTGAACAATTAGAAAAAATAGATTCTAAGGCAGTTCAAAACATAACACTACGCCGAAAATGTATAAAATGTGATATGGTCGGTTGTTTTGTTAGAAGGCATCAATTACCTAATGGTGATATGGGATTCATTAAAAAGACTACCGGAGGCCTATGTGGTTCACCTTATACAGTAGAAGAAGCACACGGTATTCAAGGTAATAATTTACATTTCGATAACTCTAATCTACCTGCCTTTAATCACAAGATAACAATGATGGAAATAGCATTTTTAAATAACACATGGGTAATAACTCCGGTATACAAGCAACCAAATAAACAGTTATTCCAATACACAGGTATGAAAGGAGTTACAGCAGTAGCGAACCAAAAACAAATCGCACCAATGTATAGGCGCAACCTATCAATAAGCAACAAACAAAAACAAATCTATCATCAATGTGCGGTAGGTTTCTTCGGTAACTTTTACGCATTAGTTATGATAAACCATAACCATACTGATGATGCAAAAGTAACATTCGATTATCCGCCGGTAGGAGTAATCAACAACATAGGGATAAAAGGGGGTGAGCAATAAATGAAAAAAATCAAATGTGATAAATTAGTTATCAGAACAGAAAGGGAAGATTGTGTTTTTGAAATATGGGAGTTGGCTTAAATGAAATCTATCTTTGATGAACCTTGCCCTGTTTGTGGATTTAGTATAGAAAGGGGGTGGATTTGCGAAATCTGCAACCAATAAAAAAGGAAGGGGGGAGAAATCCCCCCAACCAATTTTATATTATATAATGGTCTACAACATCAACATCAATTGTATTAACATGGCTCATCCATACACTCGCACCACATTTTTCACACTTTAATACAACTTCAATAAATAATCTAGGTAGGTAATGACCCGATTCTAATTTAGGTATAGCGTTACTCGCGTGTAATGTGGGCACTTTATCCACAACCCACCTATGAAAGTAACCTTCATTTACTTTATGGCATTCATTCGCAATTCTTTTTTCATCTGTTATCATCTTTTTTTCACTCTCCTTTTTTATTAATAGGTTTCCCTTTTTCCCCCTGTCTCCATTGAAACACGGTTAACGGTACATAGGGGGTTCTGCTTATAGTCTCTTCGGTTAAATGCTCATATTAGTCCTACGAAGTAACCAAATACACTAAGTGTATTTTTTTCACTTACTTTATTTTTTACAGTAAAGTTAGCCCTACGAAGTAACACCCATATTTAGTAGGCCTCTATATTAGAGAGAAAAATATTAGAGAGATTTCATATTTTTATGTTATCACTAGAGAGAGAGAAAAAGACTTAACCGAGGGCGTAAGTAGCCCCCGACTAAGTTTTACGTTTAGCCCTACGAATAAATAATTTAAGTCATCCATCCTTTATGATTTCCCGAATTATCACATGGTCTCAATTGGCCTGTCCATTTTTGGCCTGCCATATGAAAATGTAGTACTATTGTACTATGCAACACTGCTTCACCGTTTTCGTCTAATGTCTTTAATTTTGGATTAGACGCATTATATTCAACTGCTTTTCTGTCAATGTGCTTAACCATGTTAAGTAATTGTTTTTTACTAAATACCGCATATTTTATTTTCTTAGTCATATCGTTTCTCACCTCCTATTACAAGTAACCGTAAGCATTCACCTTATTAAGTGTATGGGTCTTATGTGTATGTCTTGCATCATTACCCCTACGAAGTTTTATTAGTATCTAGTAGGGCTTATATTAGCCCTACGAAGTAGAGAGAGATTTGCGTAGAGATAAAAGAGAGAGATTTCATTTATTTATATTATTGACTTTAGAGAGAGATTAGAGAGAGGCGTAAGTAGCCCCTCTCTAATTTTACGAAATCTCAACAACTAAAGCATTTATGCTCTAATTGTGACTTTTTGCCATTTACTTGAACCGTTGCTATATCCTGCGAATTTCCATCCATTTTCGATACATGTGTATCTAACTTTTGGATTTTCAAATACGGGTTCTTTTGGGAATCCATATGAATTTTTTTCTTCGGATTTTATATCTTTAGCAGTATATAATTTACGGCTTATCATGTAGTTAATTTTTGAATCAACATATTGTTTTCCATTCATTTCTTTTCTCACCTCCTATTACATTATGTCCTAGCGACCTTAGCATATAAAGGTTGGTATTCACTAAGTGTATTTTTTACACCTAGTATATTTTAGCCCTACGAAGTTTTTTTAGTCCTACGAAGTTTTATGATATAAACGTAGACCTAGAGAGATTAGAGAAAAATTCAAAGAGATTTTTTCATAAATTTATTCATGTGTAAATATTAGAGAATTTTAATCTCATCCATTATTTCAAAATCAAATATAGAATCTTGTTTATACATTTGACCCATAGTTAAAGCGTGTTGTAATTCTCGATATAATGATACGGGGTCTATAACTAATTGACATTTTGTCGTAGGTTCTTCGGTAGGAAGGTAACGAACCCAACCGCCAAAAGTAGGGAATAAAGGACATAATAACGGATGTTCTTCTTCTATGTCGTCAAAATGCTTCAATACGGCGTTAACGCCTTCTTCTAATGCTTCCATTAATTCATCATAATTGTTGAATTCTTTAGCGAAAAAATCGCCTTGAGTATTAGCAACGGAATAACGGCCAAACACATTATAATTATAATTAGTTACGAATTCATTCTTTTTTGTAATAAAAGTAAATCCGTCGTTATCAACTATTTCTTTGTGCATTTCATTCATATAATCTTCAACGTAACATTCTCGCAATATATCTTTTTCAGTAGGTCTCATATTTTTAATGAGGGAGCGCTTTACTTATAGTCTTTTTGGTTTTAGCCCTACGAAGTAATAATACACCCGAAGGGGAAAGCATTATAAGGGTGCATCTCGGTGCAATAACCCCCGACAACCACTCCTAGCCCTACGAAGTATAGCCCGGTTAGTCCTACGAATTTTTTTATAAAAAACGTAGAGAAAATCTTAGAGATTAGCCCTACGAATTAGATTATTTTCTGTTAAAATCCCACCCACAAACTCCATCAATTTGTACATAATCACTAAAACAATGTATTAAATGGTCAGATAAAATATGAATTATTTCATCTTTATTTTTTGCTGTATATTCTCTAATTTCGTCATCTTCAATTTCTATTGTTACTTTGTACATTTTTTTATCTCCTTAATTTTTGAATATTTTATAGCCTAGTCCAATACTGTTTTCCTGCATGTGTCGTGTCCGGTCTGTCTCGGCTATACCCTTCAACCTGCATATACCTATATAAGGGGTCGTATTCACTTAGTGTATTTTTTGCACCACCTAGTCCTACGAAGTAATATACCCCTTTAGGGCAAAAGTATATATACCCCCATCCCATCTCAGATTAGGCAAAGTGTACACGGGGATATAGGCCTACGAAGTAACGTCCGTTTTTTGATTCCTCTAGAGAGACTAAAGACCTATATAAACCTATCCGCTCCCTGCATCATTCATGCGTCAAGGCATACAGGTTATAAGTGTTTCGTATCCCTGCATCATCCATTTATAAGCCCTACGAATTTTCGTCTTTCTTCGTAGGACTATTGTAGAGAGATTATATAGAGACTTCGTAGGGCTAAAAAACAGGGTTTGAACAGGCTCGCAGTACAACGGTTTTGAAAAAAGGGCATTATATCCCACAGTTTTGGTCTATTTTTCGATTTCTTTGAAAAGTGTGATACTGCGACGGTGCATTTTTTACACTTAATATATAAAGAGTTAGCCCTACGAAGTAAAAATAGGCTTATATACTTTTCGGTGGTGGTTTTGGTGTAGAAAACTCACCGAGTGTATCTAGAAGCACTAAGGTTTCTTGGCTTTCAATACCCTCGGCAACGATTTCCATACCAAATTGATGACCTAGCTCAACTACGCTTTTCACAATGTTTTGATCTGACACGGTCTGATCAAGCTTCAATATAAAGCTTTTATCAATTTTTAATACATCTGCTGGTAATCGACTTAGGTATGAAAGGGAAGAATAACCTGTTCCGAAGTCATCAATGGCAATTTTAAAACCAGCTTCACGCATTATTGAAAGCTGTTTGACTGCTTTGCTTAAATCTCTTACCAAATGACCCTCTGTCATCTCAAATGATAAAACTTCTGGCGGCAAGTCATAAGCATTAAGCAGTGATAATATAGTGGGTAACAGTTCAGTATTTAAAACATCTTGAAACCATTTAAGAACCATAGTTTTATCCATGTTTCCACCACCGCCATGAGCGATAGGATAATATCCACACCAACCTTCAACAGCAACTGCTATACCAACAACTTCTCCTTTACCAATGATTGCTCCTGATCCCATCTTTGTTAGTTCGGGATCTTTAGTTTCTAAGTCAATTGATATTTCACTATGATCAGATAGATCTGGAAACTCTTCTGGTGGTAGCCATTCTGTTTGTGGTTTAAATAGAGGTATCTGCATCGTAGTCCCTTTCAATTATCATTTCTATAAAGTGAATTGCTTTTAATAAATCTTCTTTCTTTCCTTTGTGAGGATGCCTGCAAATATATTTAATTGCACATCCTTCTGGAAATAACATTTTATTTTCAATTACAAACTTACTTGGTTGTATTTTAAATCCTTGGTAGTGTGATCCTGCAATCTGCTTGTCGTATGCACTCATATTATATATCCCTTTCCATAATTTTTTGGTTCTATTATATGTAAATTTTCTTTCGTTCGTGTTGCACCTACATAAAATAATCTATTCTCGTCATCTGGATTTCTTTCATAACTTCGCATAGTATTTTCTGTAAGACCTGTTAATAACACAACATTGGTTGCTTCTCCACCTTTTGCTGCATGAATAGTAGATAATTCAATTCTAGGTGGCTCGTTTAATTTTTCTCCGTTCTTTCTCATTTTACGCAAGTAGTTTACTTTAGTTTGACCTGCGGTGTCAAATGCTTCATACCATTCTGTTTTAACTTGTAGACCATAATCTTTTACAAGTTGATCTATTCCATAAAAAGAACCTTTGGCCATACCTTTTATTTTTTTAGCGTGCCAATTTTTAGGACCCATAAATTTAATTATGTTTTCTATTTCTTTGTAAGATATTAATTGTCCTTGTCTTAGATGCTCCCAAGATGTAGCTGCTTCGTGTAGTTCTTTTTCTGTGTTTCTTTTATGTTTAGTTTTATAATAAAAACCTTTTCTATATAAGGACGCTTCTATTTCTTCTAATAAATATTTAGTTCTACTTAAAATTAACCAATCTCCTTGTGACATATCAATACTATCTACATCAAAATGTCTTTGTATAGTTCCTTGACTAATTCTAGGTTCCCAAGATTTATCTATTCTATTTTTAATTTTATTTATAATACCCATTGCTAAATTGTGCACCTTAGCGGGTATTCTATAAGACTGAGTTAGTGGTAAGTATTGTCCTTTTAATGCTATAAAAGAATCTACGTCTGCACCAGCCCATTTGTATATGGCTTGATCATCATCACCAGCAATAAAAGTGTCATTTGTTTTATTCCATATAGATTTTGCCATCTCCCATTGCATGAGTGACAAATCCTGAGCTTCATCAATAAATACTACATCAAACTTTGGAGATTTATCTGATTTTGTAAACTCTGTAATCATGTCATTAAAATCTATTAAATTATATTCTTTTTTATATCTTGCTAATTCGTTATGTATAATTCTAAGTGTGCTTCTTTCCAGGTCTTGTGTGTGTTCTCTTAAATCAAACTGTTGTTCTGGTGTTATATTTTTTAATTCTGCTAATTGTATAATTCTTAAATATTCACTGTCTGATGTAAACAAACCATCTTCTTCTGCATAACTAGCATATGCTACAGGGAAACCTAACTTCTTACCTAAATCTTTGTAATGCCTAGATTGCATAACATCATCTTTTTTCATACCTAGTTTTCTAAATGCTAGTGAGTGTAATGTTCTAAAGTATGGTAAATCATCTTCTGTTAAATTAAATTTTTTAATTGCTCTGTCTCTTGCTTCGTGTGCAGCTTTCTGTGTAAATGCAAAGTAACCTATCTTGTCAGGCTCTGTTTGTTTAAGATAGTCATCTACCTTGTTTAACAAAGTTGTAGTCTTACCTGTACCTGGTGGTCCTAATACTATTGTTCTCATATTTTTAATTTTTCTATTCTAGCTTGTTCTAAAAAAGTAATTTGTCTTTTTCTTTTTGTACCTACACTATTTTGTGAAGAGGTCACCCATCTTAAATTATCAACTCTATAATCTAAACCATCTCCATTTTTATGATCAACTTGATTTTTTTTACCAGGCATATCGTTTTCTATAAAAGCCTCAGCAACAATTCTATGAATAGCTATAAATAATCCTTTTTTACTTGGTAGAGTAATATTACATTTAACATAACCATAGTAATCTGTTGAGGTTAAACTTAAAACTTTTAATGTTTTAGTATTTTGAATATAAGGAAAAGCATTTCCCATTTCAGGATGATATTTGTTAAACCCACCACTTTTAAATAAAACAAACATACCTTCCGGAACTATGTTGTATGATGTTTTTTTAAGTTCTCCACACTTAACTTTTGTTATATCGATGTAATCAATATCTTTTACTTTAGTAAGATATGGATCAAGTTCAGGAAATAATAATTGTTGTGTCATAATTAAAATATATCCTTTGGTTTTAATTCTTTTTGATTGTAGTCATCTTCTTTTTTGTCAAACTGTTTTACAACAAACACAGAAATTCTTTCTTTACCTATACGTTTGTCATCACAGTTACATGTTTCTTTTAACATCTGTGCTGTACGTGAATACGGTACATCCCAACGTCTTCTAAGTAAAAACTGGTTATAAAATTTATCAAATATAAAATGATGATAACCATCTTTTGTTAATACTCCTCCACGTTTTAAATCTTTTATATCTGATCCTATGTGTCTATCTAAACAAAACTCTTCTAAATGATTTTGTAATTGATCTTGTGTAGTTACACCTTCTGGTGGGTCTATTGGTTCATGGTTTTTCATTAATGGATTTATAACATTCATCCAATCTTTTGGTTTTATTGTTGGAACCATAAAATCTAATTGTTCCATCACTGCTTCTTGAAATAAACTTTGTTGTTTTAAATATTTTACATTTTCTAAATGTAGTCTTTGTCCATCTACGTTAAGATAATAATAAGGTTTTTCTAATTTAATTTTTTGTAAATCAGTCAGTGCAGGAAATACTATCTCTTCACCAATACCGTATTTTCTTTCTCTACATAATTTTTTATCACACAAATTACACATAGGAGTATCATTACATTTGTATCCCCAATCTTTTTTATCGTGTTGACGTTTAATTATTTCTACTTCAGATTCACTTAGTGGCACAGTCGATGCTGTTGCATTAAACAAAGTCATCTTACTCTTCCATTCTGCTGGCCATTTCATTTTAGCATACACACCAAAATGAAACATAGAATTATTTCTACCACCTTCTGGTATTTTATTCATAGCCATAAGTTCTATACATGGTGGAGCATCTGAATATTCTGTTACAGGTCTTTCTATTTTTATTTTTGTAATGTCTGTTTGTTTTATATCACTGTATATAGTGTAAAATTCTTCTAATGTTGCAGCTTCACCGTCTGCTCTAAATGCATAACGTGTAGTATTTTCACCACCAAAGTATGGTAGGTTTAAAAAGTTACCTGTATCATCTGATGATTTTAATTGAATTTGTTTTGGAAAGACTTCCGATCCGCCATATCCTAGTAGTGTTTTTATTTCTGTTAACTTATCCCTCATTCTTTCTGCAGCTACGGGTAGTTCGGAGAAGAGAAAGACGTGTGCTCCTCCGCTCTTTGACCTACACACGGCCAGAGGCAGATTAAATTGTTTTATCTTATCTATTAATTTTTTGTGATCAAAACCTGCGTATGAATCTATGTCAACACATCCCCATATACATTGGTTTTCTTCGTTAATCGGTATTATACCAAGACTCTGTGTGCCTTCTAAATGCATCTTCCACAGTTCCGTGGTCACTGGTTGACGTACTACGAATGACTGTCCTTTTAGTTTGACACCGTTTTCTGCCGGTGCTGTAACTTTGGTACAACCATGCGCACGTTCTAATCCTTTAAATATTTTTTCAAACATAATTTTTAATGGGCGCTTCCACTCTCGCTTCGACGCCCACTCCTAGGATTTTATTTAATATGGTGTTGAGTCTTTGGTTTCTTCTGATCCGTGTTTAGCTTCCACTTCACCTTTACCTACACTCATTGCAAAAGATTTAGCCATGTCATAGATTGATTTATCTGTAACTGGACCCATCTTTTCAACTTCCCAACCAAACCATGTTCCTTTGTCGTTAGACATCTGAACGGTTGATAGGTTATAAATGTGGCTATAAGTTGGCGGCGTAAACAAACCATTTTTACCTTGTAGTTTTATACCCATCATCAATGAATTCCATTTTCTACTAACTTTTAATTGAGTAGACTTCATAGAAATCAAAGCTGTTGATGGTGTATCACCTAAAGTTAATACAAAGTGACTTGCAGTATTATCAAGATAATTACCGTTTGGTAATCTATCTTTATAGTCTTTACCTCTAGTGGTTTGACTAACGATATCACTGTCAGCGTCATGAATTGCAACAGGTGCACCAGAACTTGTGCCTCTGTCTTGCCATTCAATGTATTGTCTTTTGTAGTGACAAGGTACAACACTAATTTTATCAAACAATTCGTTTGTAACTGTGTTGATTATTTTGCCAGGCTCTGCGCCTTCGACATATTTACCATCTCTTTTGTTTACTTCTGGAGATAATTGACCCAAAATTTTTAAGAATGGTAACGCAAGATCTTCTTGCGATATATTTTGAGTGCCTTGTTGTGCATCAGCTTCCATATCAAATGTTGCTAGTGCACTATTCTTTTTTTCTGCTACTTGGTTCATTTTTATTTGTTCCTTTTTATTGTTGTCTTATTTCCAACGAACACGTTGAAAATTTCCGTTGGCATTGTTTTACCTGCCTCTAAACGCTCACGGACTAGCGCTTTAAGAGTCATGGGCTCAACCTTCAACTTTTGTGTCGGTTGAAACCCACGTTCCTCTGCAAGAGCAGCATAATCAGCTGCCTTGTTATCCTCGTTACGACCGAATGATACGGATATCTCATTTTTGATTATATCACCCAAGCCATTTTCACGAAGCCAGTTAAATGCTCTCTCTCTGTTTGCAACAGAAATATTAGCACTGTAATTTGGTTTAACATCTACCGTAGATCCATCTGTTAATTTAAGATGTGATAATCCCATTTCTGCCATCATGGTTGGAATTACTTCTCCAGATAAACGGTCATGTTCTTTTTTTAAATTTTTAAGATTGTTTTCACCTGTCTCTATCCTATGATTTAAACCTTCTAACATAATACCTAGATGGTTTATCTTGCACTATTCTTTTTATTGTGGAATCAGGATTAATTCCGATGTCATCTGGGTCAACGTCTACAATAAAGGTTCTAAATTTTAAATCATTTGTTTGATTACCCAATTTAAATACCCTATAAGTTTTTTGATTTAAGCTTAGTGTATTATTGGGTGTGTTGTCAACAAAATTAAGTAACGATATCTCATCATTTGCGGAAAGTCCATGGTTAATAGCCGTCTTAAACCCAACATATTTTCTACCATTTAAATCAATTATGAATTTTTCAATTATTGGTATACCATCTTTTAAAGTCTTAGAACTATTTCTAATTAAAGAAATATCTTTACTTTCAAATGGGTAGGTTATTTTAAATAAATAATTAGGTATACCATCACTATCTAAAATTCGTAACCTATCAAACCCAGGGTCAAACGGTATAAATTCACATAACGCGCTTTTATTATCATTAAATTGTAATGCGTCTGGGTCTGGTTCATCATTATAATAACCTATCCATCCATCTTTTTCAAAAATTCCTGAACTTAGAATAGTTTTCGCCTTAATTTCGTTTGTTTGACTATCCCTATATATTTTCACATTTTCATTAAATAGTGGGTTGCTTATAATTGGGTTGACTACACCGTAAAATCTATATATTGTACTATTTTTTCTTTCTTTTAAAAATTGTTCATATTGATCAACAGTAGTATCAATATCATTTAAAGGAATGGGCTTATTAGTGTTTTCTAACCCTACCTGAACTTGTGTAGTTACATTAACGTTATCAGGTAACTTTACACTATTTAATAATATTTTATTTGTTTTTTTCACTATCTATAAATATATGTTTTTTAACTTGATGTGTTACTATTTGCTTGACCATCAGGTGGGGTAATGGTTTGTACCGTACCGACATCTATTTGTTTTATTAAGGTTTCACCTAAACAAGTTTTAAATACTGTAAAGTTATTTTCTATACCACCATTAATAGGTGGAACATTTTTAGTGGTTGCTTCTACATTTGCATTAGATGCACCTAAACCTTGTAAAGTTACTGCATTTATTTTATCTGCAAAGAACTTAGCAACAGTTTTATGTAATGCGGTTTTTCCTGGAACTAAACCGAAATATAGATGATAGGGTGTTTGTGACCTATTAAATCTAATTCCATATACTCCAGGCTCTTGATTATCATCATCGTTTACTTCGTCAATGAGATTTCCTTGTGTACCATTTCCAAAATCAATTGTAGTAGAACCGTTAGGGTAATTTATAAATTCCCCTGTAAATCCAGGAGCAATACCATAAAAATAATCGGGTATTGGGTTTCCGTTTCTTTTGAATCCGCAACCGTCTCCCGCTATAAACGCATCTGTGTCATTAAATTCTGATAATATTACTTCACCTGTATCAGGCATTTGGTAATATGTTTTATCACCTGCCAAACCATCAACTAAGGTTATTTCGGGATAAGTGTTATAAACATTGTCTGTATCTATACCACCTGGTCTTGTGTGGTGGAAATTTAAGTTATCTTTATACCCATTAAATCTCCTACAGAAATATTCACGTATGTCTTCATCATGTTCAAACCTCATAAAACAAGTCCCTATTTCAATACCGATATCATTTTTATCAATTAAGTCTACACCTATTTGGGATTGGTTCACTGTCCCCAATGTATTTGCACATACAACACCGAAACAACTAAATTCTACATATGCCCTAAGATTTAACGAAGCATCTTTCTTATCCTCTAGTTTATTAATTTGTATTAGTGTTCCATCATCTGCGTTACCACTAATGTTATCAGGGCCAGAATAACCACTAGTTTGACTTCCCCCTTTATATTTAAACTCTTCAGTACTTACTTGAAATGTTGTCGGTTCTAACTGATCCATTATGAATGGGACATCATCGATATCACAATAATTCATACTACCCAATTCCATTATAGTAGTAGGTAATAATAAATTTGCCTTATATTCGGAATTGTTATGTTTTAAATCATTAGTCGGAATATATGGTGTATAATATATTTCACCCTCATACCAACTAACTAACCCATGTTCTACTATAGGTTTATAATTATCCCATGCTTGTGGAATATCTTTACATGGTGCAACACCATTACTACCACAATCAGGTGCACAACTAGGAATACATGATTCTAGTAAGTCATTATTACATTCATCCTCTTCAAAAGCCGTTTCATCATTTTGCAAATCTCCATCGTTGGTGCCGAACGCCAACTCGTTTGTTATATCAATCTCCTCATTTGCGGTACAATTTAAAGTTGTAAGTGTGAATTCTTTTCTTTCCATTAACCTAGTATCGTTACATTTATTTTTGTGATGACTATGACCACCAATATTTTCCCAACTACTAAAACCACTAGGATCTTCAGTTTCAACATATTCTGGTTTACCATGTGTTCCAGGAACTTCTCTGTTTTTAAATAAGCTTGTTGAAACACCAACACTATTCAAAGTTGAGGCTAATAAAGAAAATTCATTGAATTTGATAATACAACCTTCACCAGATGAAGTTTTACCATTAAATTTTAACTCTAAAACTGCCAAATTTAAGTTGTCGGTTTCATCATCATTTTCAGGTGTACCGTACCAATCAGTAACCCTTTTACCTTTAATTTTTGAGGTACACCCCTCCACTGTAATAGTGGGGTTAGTGAACAATAAGTTTGGTATTTTAATTCTCCATTGGTTATATGTGGGGTCACCTTGGAAATTTGTGGTTTTCTTAATTCTACAATCAAAATCACAAAATTTATCTTTTTTAATTTGTCCAAATTTTCTTTTTCTTTTCTTTAATTTATATTTTCTTTTTATTAATGGGAAATATAGTGATCCCCCCACCCAATCATTATAAAAGTCAAATTTTAACATCTTTAAGAAAACCGCAAGTGGTTCTAAAGTACACGATACCCAATCCTTTATCACTTTTGTCTGAAAACCACCACAACTCTTACAATCAAATGGTATCGCATACCTCCTGTTACATATTAAGGGGGCGAAGGGAGTTGGTATTATAGTCACCGTCTCCGTAAAATCTTCTTCAGCGCACCTTAATGGTATTAAAGGTATTTTAACACAACATTGTCCACAACAACTTGGACAAATAGAACCAGTAAAGGTTACCTGTTCCTCAATAGTATCCTGTTCATAATCACAACCATACTCTTGAGAATTAAGACAACAACTGTGTAGTTGTTCATCGTCACATAAAGGTCGACATTTCTTACATAAAAATCCCGCAAATAAACATTTCCATTTGAAGTATAGGTTTAGACTAAATTCTGCCCTTTTGTCGTTTTCAACATTACATTTACATTTACCACAACCACATCCTTTATTTTGACTACATGCTTCAGGTGTTGTCGCCGCATGATTGCCATCAAGTCCATCTCTAGAATCGCAACTTCCAGGTCCGCAGTTATCTGAATTGGCTTGATAAGTCGAACAACACGAATCTTTGTAGGCTTGACTACATGTTCCACACCCTGCAATCTGTATACAATAGGATAATGCAATTCTTATCCCCACAGGAATTTTAATCTGACATATCTGAGTTACTAATCCATTTATAATATTTAATATCCCATTAATAATCCCAATAATATGACCAAATAATGTTAATAAAATGCAGATAATACTATATAAAATATTTATATTAGTGTCAAATCTATTGTTTGGGAATTTATTAACTCCAGTTGCGTTATATATGTCTTTTATTCCGATAAAACCTCTAGCTTCATCTCTTCCAACCCTTTGTAGCCTACCAATATATTGTTTAACCGTATAAACTTTTTTCCACCTAAAAGAATAGAATTCTTCTAAATAGTTATATTGATTTCTTAAATCTTCAGAATATGGTGTATTGTTTGTTATGGTTGACAAATCAGTATTTTTAGTGAATAAAGTAGTATTTTCTAATTCTTTAGGAGAAAATTCATCAAATACAAAATTATTATTAGTATTTGGTACTAAGAATTTTGCTCTTTGTCTAAGTCTTTTATCGTTAGACGTTGTATCCATAGATATTCTAAATCTAAAATCGGCTTCAGTGGCAACACCCTTTATACCGTCAGGTGAGGGTATTAAGTTACCAAATTCATCTGTAACTACTTTTCTAAGATTCATAGGTACTAATACTGACCAGTTACCATTATCATCTATACTATTTTCCGTAAAATTAAATTTTTCAATGTTACCATCAACTGTTCTCCTTATAGCTTCTAATCTACCCGAACCTGTAATGACTTCATTCATTTTACCCATCTGCCTATCAGGTTTACAGTTTTTATTCAATGAATCTTTTTCGTCATCAGAAAAAACACTACCCATAAAAACCGATGTTGGTATAATTTCTACATTTGGTTCGATATCCAATCGAGTAATCCCTAACACACTTCCCGTACTTAAGCTATCACACCAATAAGGTTCTACTGTCACTGGCTTATTTTCGGAAAATATCTGAGATAAGGTTTCTAAATTATTAGAGGAACTAAACTTAAATCTACTTTTAAATAAATTATCATTATACCCCCTATTAATTAATTCAAATGGTCGTGTAGATAAAAAACCAATATCACTGACATCCATATCATAATGTAATGTATGTTCACCAACAGGGACACCAAATAAAATATAATCACCCGCTTTGTTTGTTGTGGTAGTATATTTATAATATTTTTGATAAATTTCTAATGTTGTACTATCATCTAAAATTTCTCTTTTTTTAGGAAAAGTACCAACAGGTGTGTGGTCTAAAGTTTGTTGACTTTTTGGGAGTAGGTTATACCTCACACCATTCCTATTTTTATTGTTAGGGTTGGGCGTGGGATAATTATATATTGCAGACTTAACAGGGTCTTCTGAGTCTTTATCATCTACGGGTATAAATATAGATACTTTAACGTTTGGAACACCGAAACCACCATTAACTATTACTCTACCTGCAACTACACCATAGTCAGCACAAAAGTTCTGATATTCGTCTTTTTGGGATATTTTTAAACTTAAGATTTCTAAAAAATCATAGTTTTGATTAAGATCAACATTAACCTTTAAATAACCATTACCCTCACCAGGTGTTGTCTTAATTCTATATGATTTAGACATTTAAAATTTACTTTTTTACATCATTATTATTTTCGTGTACGTCAATATCATTAAACTTATCTGAATATTCTTCATAGTCTACCGAATTTACAATTTCACTTTCTTTTTCATATGTAGCATTTTTATAAAATTCTTTTTCTCTTTTTTTCACTTCCCTATCGTGTTTAAATTTGGCGTATCGGTTTAATATACCTAATAAAAAACCTTTAAACTTTTTAGTTGCTTTAGGTAATGCTTTAGGTATGAAAAAATGAATAAACATTTGTGATATCAATACCACTATCACCAAAGGTATTGCAATTACTACCACTAAAAATGCGATTATTTTAAAAGCAATACTTCCATTTTGAAAACCACCTTCCTGCACGCTTTTAGGTAATAAATCTACGTCTAACATATCTTCAGGACTATTGTTAGATTCAAATTTATTGTTTGTATCAAATTTATTATTTTTTTTCTTTTTTTTGTTTTTACATGTTGTACATCCCATACTTTTAATTTTATTATAAAACTAATTCATTTTTTTAAAAAGTAATTATTATGAAGTAGAAATTGTTACTTTTATATCTTTATTAGGATATTTAATCTCAAACATTCCGTTAGGTTCTCCAAACAAAGTGTACCTACCTAACAAATCTATTTGTTTTGTTTCTTCATCAATATACGGTTGAGCGATTTCA
>ERZ651776.3355-NODE-3355-length-16029-cov-5.849298_pt1 | contig 16029 bp, 15 predicted proteins | sample MGYA00514761_ERZ651776 | MGnify/ENA metagenome assembly ERZ651776 | reverse complement strand
AGGGGGAAGGAGGAGGGGGAAAAGGGGGAGGAGGGGGAAAAGGGGGAAGGAAAGGGGGAGAATTCTATCGACGAGGGCGGAATCGGCGAGGGTGGAATCGGCGAGGGCGGAATCAACGAGGCGTATCTCATTGCCATCCGCAATCGGAAAAACAACTCCACACCGACCGACACGACACAAGGAGCCGTGAAAATGTGAGAAAAAATATTCGAATACATTCCGAATGTTTGCTTTTTTTTAATTTGTTGTACTACGTAAATGTAACGCGAGAGAGGAGGTGATTTTAAGGGGCTATGTAAAACAATTTATCTGTTAAAATAACCTCTATCGTTTCGTCGGCCATCATTAAAACATTTGGGGCTTGGCATAATTGATGTCATACTCACGTGGGCAGAAGCCTCCGTACCCCGGCGTGTTAACAGGACTCTTATCGCTGTTGCAACCCTCGTTACCGCAGATGCCAATAGGCTCAGCAGGGATACCCCTGTCGATGAGTTTGCACCTGAACTCGTTGATCCTGTCCTGCGCATCGACGAGGTCAGTAACATCGGCGGCCGACCAGGCACGCTCGGCGACCGCCACGGCACGGGGCCAAGCGCGCGATGCCAGGTTCGTGCTGTCGATGAACTCAGACCAGAAGCACGCCTCGATCCCGCCGAGGAGACCACTGCTCTCAGCCAAAGGGCCGCCGGTGAAGTTGGCCGGCTCGGTCTGGTAATAATTTACCCAGTCCATTCCTTTTTTGCGGTGCGTGCGGGTGTGTTCCGGGTTAGTAAATGCGAAAAACAGAAACGAGCCAGTAAATGCGAAAAACAGAAACGAGCCAGTAGAGGCCAGCTATCCGGCCAGCATCATGCGGCACAACGTTTCGCGCAGCAGATGATCTTTGAGAAGGGCGACAAGGATTACCCACTGGGTGACTTACCATAATTGATGACATTGAGGTAGAAGGGGGCCGAGAGAACGGAGTGGTATCCAGCAGCGGTGACGTTGGCCATCTCATCTTGCCAATTTCCCCCTTTCCAGACATTGACGTTGGTATCGTCCAATATTTTCGCTCCATTGTCGAAGATCTCCTGCCAAACCATATAGCTCATGCCCTTATCTTGAAGATCAGTGAGCAGGCGGGTCTCAAACTCGGTCTCCAATCCGGCAAAGTCGGCAATCTCTGGGTGTTCCTCCATCCACTCCGCGATCTGCGGGTTCGACGACCAGCAGGTGTCGGGAACCTCGTCGCCGCCGACGTGGACGAAAGTCTCGGGGGCGAAGACCTCCTTCACCTCGTCGTAAAAGGTGGAGAGGACGTCGTAGGTGTGGTCGAGGGTTGGGTTGAGAGGACCGTAGTCTGCTTCGTTTCCGTCGCCATCGTAGCACTGGGTCAGGACGCCCAAACTTTCCCATCCACGGTACACGTGTCCCGGGGTGTCGAATTCAGGAATGATCCTGATACCTCTTTCAATTCCATATTTCACGAGCTCCTTGATATCATCATGAGTGTAGATCTCATTCGGAAGATAAGCACCGTCAACGGACATCTGCGGGAAGCTGGTACTCTGGAAGGGGAAACTGACGGAATCAACCAAGTGCCAGTGGAGCACGTTGAACTTGCTGTACGCCATCGCATCCATGTGCTGTTTGACGACCTTCGGATGAAGCCAATGGCGGGAAGTATCAATCATTATAGCACGGAAAGCGAAGCGGGGCTTATCGGCAATAGAAGTTCCGTCAATAGTCGTACCGCTCTCAACCAGCTGAGACAAAGATTCGAGGGCGTAAATTGCGCCGAATACGGTGGGAGCACTGATCTGAATTCGGGGAGCAGCAACAGTCAGATGGTAGCTCTCATCAGTATCAAGGGCCTTGGTAACGATAGAATCGTCATCGATCGTGATATCGCAGCCGGTAATATCCCCACCATCAATTAAACTAGCACTTCCCTCTTCCCTGTACCACTCAAACCCTTTCTTTGAGTCTTTTGTGATGAGCTTTTCTTTCATGGTTTCGTAGCTCTCGACCGACAGAACGCCCTTTTCCTTCAGGTCTTTCAAAACACTCATTTCATGAAGGTTCTCTCGAGGGCCGAAGATAAGGGACGAGTAGCGGTCAATGGCCTTGCTCAATAGCCCATTCTCGCTCCCAGAATTGAAGTCAAAGTTGGAGGTGATGGAGTAGGAGTTGCCATCGGATTCTTGTGTTGTGGGCTTTGGAGTCACACTTAACGCCGCTGACCCAGAGAAGAGACCGAATAAGGCGACTAAAGCGAATTTCATTGCTGCTTAATTTGAGTGGGGGTAGGGGATGGAGTATTCCATTCGCCAATTAGGTTTCAAAGATTTTGTTTTTTGTGTGTGTGAATGAATGTGTGAATATATATGTGGTGCAACTTTCATTCTTCTGTTTATTGTAAGTAGGATTTCACCAAGTCACTTTTTTATGACTGGCTCGATGATATCGAGGATCCCCCCACAAATTGCTGGTCTCAGCCTTGGAGTTGGAGGAATGTCATCTATTCTGTATGAGCTTGGTGCGAAAACCTTAGGCGATACAGCAGTGGCCATATCATCAATCCTCTTTTGTGCGGTAACGATCCGGTGCATTATTGTCGATAGAGCGGTTCTGGTGGAGGAATTGGAATCGCCAAGAATACTGAGCTCATATGGCAACCTCCAACAAGTTTTCTGCCTCTTGTCTGCAAGGCTCCTCCCCTCAACAATCGCCATCCCTTGCTTATATATCGGAGCGACCATCCAATTAGTCTTGATGCTGTACTTTTTAAAACGGGTGAGTGTGCGCCGACTATTTTATTTTTAGCCACAAAAAAAATCTTAACATTTTCCTTCACACCACACCACACCACACCACACCACACCACAACTCATCTCATCTCATCTCATCTCATCTAATTTCCAGTGTCATCATACGAAAACACTTCCCGAGCCATTCTGGAACCCTGTCTTATGCAACATCGCGCTGACCTCTATCGCTGCTTCTATAATTGGCGTCCCCGAAAGGCACTTTTGGATTGGTGAGTGAGTGTTTGTGGTCGAATTGTACTCATCGGTGACTAACAACATTCCATTCCTTAGCAAATGGGTCTTTCTTGGCTTGTGTTATATTTGAGACTATAATCGTACCGATACAAGTTTGGCGAATCCTGGCAAGCCCAGAAAAAGTAACACAAGACATTTCTGTCAATATCCTGCAAGCTCCGTGCTCGCTCAATTCTCTCACCTTTTATTCGCTGCTTCGAGCAGATATTTTGAACTTAGGGCAGCGCTGGAAAGACGTTATAGGAGCTGTCATGTTCTGGAAGAGTTCGGTTCTTCTGGTTATAACACTCTATGCGACATGGAAGCGGCGAGCCGTGTTACGCGAGAAGGGATTTCACGCGGGTTTTTCAGCCCTCACTTTCCCGACTTCTTCGACGGCAATGACGGCAATTATCTACGGGAAGGATTTCGACAGGGGATTTGAAACTTATGGGGTCGTTTTTTGCTTGACAACAGTAGCTATCATCTCTTCTGTTCTAATTAGATCACTGTTCGAGGGTGGTAGGGCAGCGTATAAGTCGCGTGTCGAAGGAAAATTCTCTAGTATCTGACCCAAATGTGAGAAATACAAGATGAGATGTAAGGTAGCCCCATTAAACGTAGGTCAACGGTTAGGGTTATTGTTATTTGTTTGTTTGTTATTTAGTAATTTAGCTAGGGGCCACCGGAGTGCTCTTGTTATCTTGGGCCCATAATGCGCCCCGTCGTAACTTTCGTCGAAGACGTCCATGAGCGTGTCAAAAGTATTAAATACAGCAACCCCATGGCGCGCCATTATGGCATTTGACTTTTTGTTATAATCCCGTAACACATGGGGGAAACGCCAGTCCTTCGGAGGACAAGCTTTCAACTCCACATGTGGTTTGGGGTGTGGGTTCGTTGACATCCATACAATTCTACTCTTATCGTCACTGAATAGGGTCAGCGCATCTTTCACAAAATTTTCTACCTTCTTTCCGTAATCCTCAACAGAAGTAAATTTTCCATTTGGCCATCCGGCGTCCCATTGTCCAAAATTAACCAAAAATACGTCGCACGAATCTCTTCTCCTTTTTAACTCCGCGAGCACCTCATAATCCCACCTTGTATACACATAATCTAAAAAGTCGCAGGTTTCCTTCGTTTCAATCAATTCCGAACATCCATATATTCCAACAAGTGTTGTCCGCATCTGGCTGTCGCCGAGAAAGCAAACATTATCGTAGCGGACATCAGTGAATAAGTGTTCCAATTCAATAATCGAGTTTTCATCTCGCCATTGAAACTGCGTGGAGGGCGTTCTTTTCGAATTGAACATTGCGGGGGCAAGCATTGGTTTCTTATTCTTGCGGTAAGCCTCAAAGTGATACGCCGCCCCATGTTTGCTGGTACCAGAGATTATATCCACGGACACCTCATATAGACTAGAGGAGGGATCCAGGAGACAGTCACTTTCAACATCGTATGTCTCCACTTTATCTACCAAATTTAAGCGACTAATCACATATTCTCCCTCCATCCCGGCATCAATAACAGCCTCATATTTCTCCCTCTCATCACTCCATACCAGAAATTTAGTGTGGATCGTCGGACCTCTCGCCCTAACCAATGATTCCAGGTTTCTTTCTGGACCGTCAACGCTTACAACTATCACAAGACCGTACAACGTGATGCACATCCCAAAAATACAACTCTCTGGTTCTGTAGGTCTTCCTGTTGGCATCTCTAACTTGTCTTCAACAACGACATCTATGGTCTTCAGAGGCATTCGCGGCATTTTCGATCTCAACAGGATTTTTTCGCTCACCATCATCCAACCGGCGAGGACTATGACGAAGATCATCGCTCCGCTGTAACGACTGAGGGAATTCATGCTCCAACATTGACACTCCTCATGATCACGTTCATACAATGCAATAAATGCAGTAAAATGGGAAAAAAATGGGAGGAAAATGGAGTTCAAGTTTCAACGAAAAGCAGAGAAGAAAAAATTGGTGATCGTTTCAGAGCCCAACTCATTGTTTTTACTACTCGCAATTCTTTCAATTTGCAGAGAATATATTTGCAGCGAGAACCCTATATCGTCAAATTTTATCCCCAAACTCTCAGGTCTGCCATGGACACTTTTCCTGCAAAGGCCTCACATCTTCCTATCCTCGTTCTCTACCGTATATCGAATTCCCTTGACAAATCGCAGAGCTGCACGGACTCCCGGCTGAATGCCTTTTATGTGCCGTCAACCCCATCCGATCCATCGGGCAAGCGCGGCGGCCTGCTGATGAGTGACGTATTTTCTCATGCCCCTCATTTCATTGTACCCTCTGAATACCACTGGCGTCTGCGCGTGAACGGCGCAAAGAGAGGTGAATACGAGTTCTGGGATGTTCGTGATTACGGCCGAACCTTACCGGTAACTGAATTCGTCACGAACAACCCCGAGGATCAGAAGGTAATGGAGTCATACTTTGGTAGTGACAATCTGTCCCGTGGCTTTATTAATGATGCTGATGTTGGATCGGACGGTGCCGGGGGGAAAGGTAAACGCAGGGGATTAATGTCAAAGTTGAAATTGTCCGCATCGTCGTCTTCATCGTCTGCCACCCACCTCCCGCAGGTGGGTCAGTCGACCCTCCTTCGGGTGATGTCCTTCAATCTTCTGGCCGTAAATCCTGACCTGGGGCCGTCACTGTTATCGACGCCGCCGAAGGCAAGGTTCGCCACAAGATCTGCCTATGTGCCACCGATGCGACCGGTGACGAACCCTGCAACTACGGCCAGAAAAACGAACAAGACGTTCGCATCATCTTCTGTTCAAAGGCAAAAGGTCGACACTCCCTCCCTCGATCACAACGTCGATCTCTTTAACGACACCGTATCTCAACCTCCTACCATTGCCCGGGCGGAAGGAAGCGGAGGCGGTGCCCCCAGTCGCGAAGAGTCTCTCAAATCGTTCTACAATTTTCAAAAAACCCGCCAGAATCGAAGATGGGATGAAATCGAGCAGCGTTGGGTGGTCACTGATGATGACGTCGGTAAGCCTGCTTGTGGGCAAGCGGGAAGGAAAAAATCGCGCTCATCGGAAACCGGCGCTGCTGCGCCCAGGACGCTGTCCAACACGAAACTAGCTGTGGAGAGTAGATTGAAGAGAGAATCTGAGACGAAGAGTAAGCAGAAGGAGGCGGTTGATAACTTGAGGAAACGGAATGAGAAGGCTGCTCTGGAAGAGAAATCAACGGACCTCGCCCGCATCAAGCTGGAGGAAATCCTGACCGCCTGGTCGACCGAATACGGGAAGAAAAAGTCACTCTCCGCCCTCCTCGCCTCCCTCCACACCGTCCTCTGGCCCGGCACAAAATGGAAACCAATATCTCTCGCTGACCTTATGACGAAGCAACAGAGGAGGAAGGGATATCTCAAGGCGAGCTTATTAGTTCACCCGGATAAGACCAAGGATCTGGGACCGGAGGAACGGTTTAGAGCGACAAGGATATTCGACGCCGTTGCGCAGGCATGGAAACTGGAAAACGAAGAGGAAGGGGGGGATTAAGGATTGCGCGTTTGGTTTTGTGTGTGTCGGAAATGTGGCGTCAAAATAACCTCTTTTAATCCTTTAAATATCGACCGGATCTGCTATTCGCCCTTCTTGTTTATCTTTCCTGGAGAAAAAATTAGACTTTCCCGTGATTCGGGACGCAGTCTTGCGGATTTTTCGCCCGCTCGGGAGGGAAGGAAAACGTAGCCTTTTCAGTTTCGTAAGGACACCACCACTGTCGGTATTATTTTCCTTGTCCTTGTCCTCTTCCCCTCCCTCGAAGTTTTCATGCACTGACCCGTCATTGCCAGTTTCCCACATTTCATCCCATACGGGCGGCGTTGTCGGCGTTGTCGGCGGTGCGGTGGAATCATCATCAAGATTTTCCTCCTCATCCTCGGTATCTTCTTCGTCCGAATCGTCCATATCTCCACTTTCAGCGGCTTCTCCTTCTGGATCACTGTCGTCTTGACCTTTTCCCAAGCTTTCCACAGGCGGAGGGGGCACAGGCGTTGGTGGAGGCTTTGGCGGAGGCGCAGGTGCAGGCGCTGGGTCATCAGGAGTTGGGGGAGGAGGAGGTGTTTGTGGCGGCGGAGGTGGCTTATTGTCCTCCTTGCTGCTGTCCTCCTGCTCGTTCTCGTCCTCCTCAATGATGATGCTCCTTTCTTGGGAATCGATTATGTAAAGGCCCAGGCGCTCCTCAACTTGTCGAACATAACCGCTGATCTCGACCAGCTTAATCTCAACTTCATCGCGGTCCTTCTCGACGCCGGCAAGGGCCTCTTCGAGCTTCTCCGCGACCACCTGGCCCTCCTCAAATACCCTGGAATTCTCATCCTTGATCCTCGCATTTTCTTCGGACAGGCGTTCGACTTCACGCACCAGTATCATTTTCTTCTCTTCCTCTCCCCTCCGTTCCCTCGCAAGTTCGCGCAGGGCCGCACGCAGCACAGACTTCTCCTCCTCGAATCCCGAAGCATGCTCGTTCAGCTCTCGGATGGCATTGTCCCGGCTGTCAACCATTTCGTAAATGGCTGTGTTATTGTTCCGCAAGGTCTCGCATTCCAGCTCCATCTCAAGGCGGAGCTCCCGCTCACGTTGCAAAGCCTCAAGCATCGTCTGAGATGACAGCTCTCCCGCCATATCCATTCGCTCCTTATTGCGCACCAAGTCGACAGAATCACTACTAATCCCTCCTAAAATCCAGCTGAATGGATTCAAGACGCCGACAACACGCTTAAACAAGCCAGGCTTCAGCTGTGACTTTGCGCTCGCCTGCTTCATGCCCTCAAGGGCAGAAGCCATTACCTCCGCGCGCTCCTCGATCTCGCTGTTGCGCTTCTCCAGGTATTCATTCCGGGAAGTGGTGACTTGGTTCTCATCCGCGATTCGGGCATTGCTTTCCTGCAAAGTCTGGCACAGAACAGCGGTATCTCCGTAAGTTTCATTCAGGACTGAGTACTCTGTCTCCAGTTCCATCCTCATGGTCTGTTCATTGTGGAGCTCTTCTGTTGTGCTGTCAAGGCGAGACACACAGTCGTTGTACAATTGAGTGAGAGAGGTGAGTTCAGCTTGAGTCACATTGATTGTATGCTTCAGGGTGGTTATCTGGGCTAGGTGGGACTGGTGAGTGGGGTTACTCTGATCGCGCTGCTGTTGATGGAATTGTTGGTAATGTGGGGGGGGGGGGTGGAGGTGGGGGCTGTTGAAATTGCTGCTGTGGTTGTTGTTGTAGATGATGATGATGATGATGTTGTTGCCGCATCGGTGGCAGAGGTAATGTCTGCTGTTGCGTCGCAGTAGTCAGCTTATTTTTCAAGACAGAGAAAAAACCCCCCTCCATACTCGGCCTCACTCCACTAGCTGTCGTCGTTTTTGGAGGTTGTTGTTGTTGTTGTTGTTGTTGTTGTTGTTGTTGTTGTTGTTGTTGTTGTTGTTGTGGGGGGAAAGGTTGCCGGGCAAAGACATTAGCATTCCCTCCACTGTTGCTCTCGCGAAGGGCTCCCCTCTCATTGTGAAATTGGTACTGTTGCTGCAAGCTGGACTGCGCTGCAGGGGGAGGGGGAGGAGGGGGCGGCGGAGGCGGTGATTTATCGACAACTTGTTCATGACTTGGTAGATCGCCACTACCTCCCCGAAACAAAGGCACCCATGTTCGGCGATAGTGTGGCCCAGCGGCGTTACTAACTAAAACAGTCACGAGAAACAAAAAGGACCGCATATTTCTTCAAGGAATTGAGAGGCCGGGCGATGAAGAAAGGATATTTATTACTGCCAAAAGGTGATTGTAAGGGTGGTTCGATGTCGATTGCCTCACGTGGTGGTGGCGGGATACGACAGGGATACGACAGGGCGCAGACGAAACACACCCACGCGTCAAAAGGAAAGATATAACGACGCTTGTGGTCGACAAAACTTTCCGAGTCTTGAGTTTAAGATGTGAACACTTGAAATTGGCACACATTTCCTCACGTCAGAGAAATAAGCTAAAGGGACAATAAATATACTCAATTTGAATTTTTAGCGCATCTCAGAACACCAGAAAGAATTTGAGCGCTCGTTTCAGGATTTTGGGTTGTGTAACTTCACCGCATCTACCCGAACACACGTATTCAAAAACCGGGGCGCATTCGTCAACGGCAACCATGACTCCCGAGCAGGTGAAAATCGCCAAGGTTGTGGCAGCCTACTGGTTTATCTCCATCAGTATGGTTTACCTCAACAAAATTTTGATGTCTTCTGATACAGTTTCCATCAATGCACCCCTCTTTGTGACTTGGTACCAGTGTGTCATTACCTGTGTGATCTGTTATGTGTGTGGTGTTATGGGAGAAAGGCTCGGTGAGAACGGCAAGAACGAGGATTACGACAGGGTGGAGAGTCAGGAATCTGAAACGCGTGGTAGGGGTGAATCAGAGAGGAATTCAACAACTGTGTTTTTTAGTCAGGTGAGTGGGAGCATTCAATTCATTCTTCATTCATCCATTCATTCATTCCTAACGAAGAGAGAATCGATCTAAATCTAACAACCACAACAACCACGCACAAATGTACGTCGTACACACAAAAACGACGGACGGCGTTTCTTTATTTTTCGGCAGTTCCCGAAAACTACTTACAACCAGAACACTGCCAGGAGTGTCCTCCCCCTTTCTATAGTCTTTGTAGGAATGATTACTTTCAACAATCTTTGCCTCAAATGGGTCGAAGTTTCCTTCTACAACGTCGCTAGGAGTCTCACAATTGTTTTCAACGTTGGTTTGACATTTTTTCTGCTCGGCGACAAGAGCAGTAGCAAGACTCTTAGCTGTCTTGCGGTGGTCATCGTCGGATTCCTTGTTGGGAGTGGGGGAGGTGAGATCGCTTGCTGCTCTTCTCTTCCTGTGGATGAAACATATCGCTCATGCGCCTACTCTCTCTCTCTCTCTCTCCTTTTCGACGTATTGAATACGAAATACTTACAACACACCTGCTCATTGCGACAGAGCTGAATTTTTCCATCAAGGGTACCTGCGCCGGTATTCTTTCTAGCCTCTTTGTCTCCCTCAACTCAATCTTCACCAAAAAAATCCTCCCTTGCGTCCAGGACAATCACTGGCGCCTCACATGGTACAACAATATGAATGCTTCTATCCTCTTCCTGCCGCTGATTCTATTGTTTGAGAGCGGGGTAATTTATGAGGCCATGGGTGGCCAATTAATGAGCCCCGTTTTCTGGGGGGCTATGACAATTGCCGGTGCATTCGGTTTCAGGTATGTATCAAAAACGCCGGTCTGATTCCGTACCTTTTCTGCAGCATGCATGTTCTAACATAACATAACACAAAACACTCCCCGCAGCATTGGTATCATTACTGTTCTACAAATAAAAGTAACCTCACCTCTCTCCCACAACATATCGGGAACGGCCAAAGCTGCCCTACAATCAATTATGGCATTTTATATTTGGGGAAACCAACCTACGTTTTTAGGACTATGCGGCATTGCAATGGTGCTAGGAGGGAGCCTGCTATACACTTACGTCAAAATGAGCGAGAGAAGGAGCTCCTTGCCATTGTCGGGAAAGTAAAACATGTTTGAAAATAAATTGAAGCGTTGTTTGGTGGCAATTAATTTTCTACCTTTCTACCTCTCTACCTCTCCTTCTCTTGTGCTTGATCAGCTGGTTTCTCTGACACGAAAGATGAAAAAAAAGGAGCAGAAGCAGAGCAGAGTGTGCAGGAATAAAAAGATACTGACAGTGTGTTGAGGGTAATAGTTGACGGTATTTGAATATTACCTCTTCGTCTGTATCTCTTATCCATTCCAGCCAACGAATGGAATAATTCATCGAACGCAAATCTATTCCCCCCATATTTCAACTGACTTTTGTTCGCACGGCGGCACGGCAATTCAAGCAACCAACAAAAAAAACAAAAATTTAAATTTCTCAGACCAGCGATTCACTAAAAATGGCTAAATATACTTCCGAAGAGCCCATTCGTCACGCATGGAGTACTGCGACTGACTCGAAGGCAGGAGGATTAACAGCCATTGAGGATGGAGCAAGTCAAACGAGCACCAATTTTGCTGCAGGGGGCAGTAGTAACACCTTCTCTTTAATGGGCGTCACTGAAGCTGAAGATCTTGTGGAAAGCCTTAAATGCTTTACAGTAGAAGAAGTCGGGTGCGGAGACTTTATTAAGCAGCATACGACACTGGAAAAATTAAATTTACTTGCTCACAGTCATGCACAAAACAAAACAGATGAGTTTGTGCTGGAAGCTTTTTTGACGTTCGGGAAGGTAGAAACTCTGGTTGGAAATCTGATCGCGCTTGAAACGTGGAGGGACCGCGTACTCCCGAAACTGAAGGACGAGGGAACAAAAATCAATGTGAAAAGAAAAGCAAACGACAAGACAAAGAACACCAAGAAAAAACCTTCCACCACAACTGTGACCACAACCCCCGCCGAGAACAATACTATGAGGCTCTACTTTACAATGTACCACGAGATTACGATAATCAGCTTGCTGGAGGTCTTTCTCTTTCATTCTCACTTCGCAAGTTCTATTAATGAGGGCCTTCAGATTGAGATAGTCGATTATGTGAGCAGGAGGATGAGGGATTTAAGTGTCCCTTACCAGGCGAATGATATTCTAAAAAATGCCAAGACGAAATTGTCGGCAGCGAATCTCAGTGAGAGGATCGAGAAGAGGACCAAAAAGGAGGAGGTCAATGATCACTTGTTGGACATTCAATACAAAGTGGCCGTGAAAGCGGTCACCATTGGAAGGTATTTAGTGGAACACTTTGACGACCTGACGGTTGGGACGCAGGTGCGTGCTTTTGGGACGACGGACGGTCGGTGCTATCCTGTCATGCACATGCATGTGGTACTGTACCATTCTTCTTCCTTCTTTCCGTCCAGGTCGCTTATTTTAACGTTTTTATTCACTTGCCCCCCCCCCCTAATCCTAATCCCTAATCCCTAATTGAACACCACTATGCAGTCTCGAATTCTAGACACACACGATTATCTCGTTGGATTGGTCCCCTTGGTTGACGAGCCCCCTTGGACTCGGCGCACAGAAGAAGGCAAATGGGAGAAGCTTTCGGATGACTACAAATGGGACGAGGTCGAACCATCTGAGCTTCTCAAACTTACGAAATTAGAAGCCCAATGCTGGCTGGCGCTTTACCATTTAACATGCAACAAGCTGTGCCGTGAGAAATACGGCCTGAATGCATTTAGAAAGGAGCAGCTGCTGCGGCTCCGGAAGTTTTTGAACGACGTCGTTTTGGATCAGCTTCCAGTCCTGGCAGATGTCATGAGGTACATGGACGAGCTCGCGATCATGTCTGTCCCCGAGGTCTCGAGTGGACACGGCAGCGCTCTCTTAATGCAACAGGTGGCGTCAGTGAGGGAAAAGACATTGAAGGACAAAGACTGGGACCAAGTCACGAAGATCCAGTGCGACAACATCTGGAGCAAATTCTCGGACTCGATGGACATGGATTTGAGGAAGATCTCCGAAATTTACAACGAAGACGGAATTGAGGATATCTTGGGCGAATCCAAGCCATTTGAGCTAACGAGCTTGCCCATATATCGTGTCGCGGTGGAGGTATACGAAGATGAGACTGACGATTCACTCTTGCACTTGATTGACTACGCCATCTCAAAGGGCGATAAGGGAGCCTTGACAAATACCCCAGATGGGGAATACAAGCGCTACAAGTTAAAATCTCAAAACTCCGGGTCTGCAGAAGACACAGAAGACTTTGTCGTGCCATTCGACGCCAGGATCAAGGTCATAGTAACCTTTGCCAACGAGCCTCCCCATGTCGTTGTTGTAAGCCTTCCAAAAATTGATTTACCCACACAAGCGATAGAGAATAACTCCAACAGCACCACACCTCAAAAGCTAACGAAGGAAGTAACAGTCGGAGAGGATATACCGAAGAAGGTTTGGAAGCAGTTTGGAAGTGCCATTGTGGAAAAACTTGTCATCCAGCTTCAATTTGTGGCCGTGGGAAGCTCACGGTCAGGAAGATCCGGACAACTTTTCTGTTACAAATTTGGAAGCGGTTTCATCAGCCAGCCTATTGATACCGGAGATAATTGACTAACGAAGCGGATTATTGACGAAAAAATAATCGTTATCTTTTCGGTTGTATTTCTTTCTACAAAGGGCGGGCAAGCTTAAGTTCATTCTACTCGCATTTTGAAGCCAGCGATCATCACTATAATATTCTCGAGGCACCAGGCACCAGTTTTTTAGGGTCACTTTTGTTCTGTTTTAGCACGACACGCGCGTCGAATGAACATTCCCAACTCAGTGAGGTAATCATTCTCATCTGAGGGGATGACATCTTGGATCTCGTGACCTCCACCAACCACAATTGTTCGGTCGGCCCACCTGATCAAGTCAGAAACCACTGCTAATGGCACGTTCAGATCGTTCCGACCGAGTACCACTAATGTCGGGGGAAACATTGGCGGCCGAGAACGCAGTTCAAAGGAGGCGGAGTCCATCTCGGCAAGCCCGTTGCTGAAAAATGTCGATTGACCAGCGAGAATTTCTTCAGCTTTTGCTTTAGTGTGAAGTCCGTTGGCAAGAAATTCCTCCTCAATCACGGAAGCAGATTTCCCCACCTCACATATCGTGGCGGAAAGATAACGGGCGCGAGTAGCAGGGTTTGCTACAGGACAAAGCAAGAGGCAAAATTTGAAAATTGGCAATCGATGGCAAAGTTTCATTGCTAAGAAACCCCCAGATGAAGACCCGCACAGGCCAATATTCGAAGAGCCGAATTCAGACTGAAGCATCGTTGCCACTGCAGCAAGCAGTTCGATAGTTCGCCCTGTCTCATAAGGAGCGTCCTTTCCGCATGGGAATGTACACCGGACAACCCGGTGACCAAGCGATGCAAGTTTTTGGGCTACGTCGGTATGAGAATGCATATCGCCTTGATGGAAGCGACCGCCATGGACGAAGAGGATCGTGCTGTCAATTTCAAAGTCACCAGTGGCCGTCCCACCTGTGGTAACCAAGGTGGGAATGATACAAGAAGGAAGTTCCTCATGTAAAAAAGGTTTCGTAAAAGAAAAAGCCATCTGCAATATTTTTTGAAACGAAGAGTATATTGCGCCAATAGCAACCGCAAGGAAGGGAGGGGGCAGTAACAAAGGTGGAAAATCAATTGTTTATTTATTATATTTGATGAGGGAGAAGGTCGTTCGCCATACAGGGGGTTTTTCGACCCATTTTTTGGGCTTGGGGTGCAAACTTCGTCGTTCTGATTTAGGGAGTCGAAAACAAACTTCAATTTTCAATTAAAAAAACTCCCAATCGACCAACAAACGTGAATATGATGATAAAATAAATAAATCGGAGAGTTGTCGTTTTGGATATTTTGGATCAAGTTTTACCTGCAGACTTAAATGGTGGCCATTGTGGAAGTTGGTTTCACCACTGAATATTCCCCACTAAATTAATTGTTAGCTTTGTTTTCCTGCCAGAACGTCTCACAGAACTGAGCTTCTCCTTCTCCTTCTCCTTCACCTCTTCCCTGTACTTCGTCCAAGCTTCCACTTACGCCTTTGTAGTCTTCTGGGCACTGGACGAGCGCGACCATTGTGTCCAAATTAGGGTACCCTTTTACCCTTTTCTCCGCTTCCCTCTTGAGTTCACCAAACAAGGCCGTGTGTGTGCTAACTATCCCCCCTAATTAACCCCCCTATTCACCCCCACTCCTTGCGTTTTCTAGTAGAAACGCGAGTCGGCTGCACATTCATCTCTTCGATGAAGTGTTCCCATTCTTCATCAGTTATGGCGAACTCACTTTCATTATCTTGTGCGTGTGCGTACTCGAGGAGCGCTACCAATGGCTTCAAATTAGAGTATTCTTTTCTCCTTCTCTCCGCTTCTTCCTTGAGTTTTTCACCCAAGGCCGTACCTAAGGGGATGGTATGACTCTTCCCGAATGCCCAATATGTGAACACCCAATTTTTTTTCTTGGTAAAATTGGGAGTGATGACTCCCCCGCCGTTTCCACTGCGGCCCATGTTGTAACCCTTGTTGTACTTCTTGCCTGTGAAAGGAAGGTGGATGGGAGGGAAGGGAATGACATGTTGTTGTTGTAAACGTGTGAGAAAGATGCGATTCATAAGAGAAATGACGACAATGGTGGCGCACAGAACAGGCAAAATCACACGAAAAGGGATTGAAAGACTACCTCCAATCTTGCCTGTTGTCGAAGAACAAAAAGGGGAGCAAATGTTCAAGGTACGGAGTTTGAGGGGAGGAGGCGAGGAGGAGAGGAGAAGCAGGGGACGAATGAAGGGTGGTCTTAACTCACCTCCGGCTGCCTGTTTAGCTGTGACTTCATCAACAATTTCAGTTATACTGAGGTCGTTCCACTTCTTGTCATCCATCCCAAGTCCGACGAACGCGAGGAGGGTTGGGGCGAGCTTGATGAAGTCGGGGAACCCAAGCTGGCCTTCACGATCTTTTTCAAGTTTCGCGAGGAAAGCTGCCCATTCCTCTTTTGATGCCTCGCCTGCGATTCGAAGCGGGGGAGGGGAATTGCGGATTGGTTGGCAACAGTTGGGAGTGAAGGGGAAGGGAATGACATGTTGTTGTAAACGTGTGAGAAAGATGCCATTCATAAGAGAAACGACGACAATGGTGGCGCACTTAGAGACGAGACGTCGAGAAAAATACTCACCTGCATGGTAGAGTGCTTTTTTTATCTTCTCTTTCCTGGAAATGGTGCCAGCCTTCTCCACAATGACCCTTTCCAGGACGAGCTTATGATAGTAGCCTACAAGACGATCTTCAATACTCGACGGGGAATTGGAATCACGGTGGTCCCAATTGAAGCCTGTAAACGAGTGCTCAACTCCTGTAGCGTTGGTCGTGCGCGCGACGGGGTGCGTCTTCCTTAATTCGGCGATGAAATCGAGTTGCTCGGAGACAGGAA
>ERZ651776.3354-NODE-3354-length-16033-cov-116.402419_pt1 | contig 16033 bp, 15 predicted proteins | sample MGYA00514761_ERZ651776 | MGnify/ENA metagenome assembly ERZ651776 | reverse complement strand
AAACACGTTTTCCTTAATCAAACGCGTCTTCCCTGCGCAGGGCCGCGCAGGTCCCGCCCAAGGAGGTGCAAGAGGCGTTCTACATCCTGCAGAACGCCCCGCAGTGCGCGCCCCACCCCCATTGCACACATTGAAAATCATTAAATTCAGATATTCTAACCATAACTTCTTTAGGCATTTGCTCATTATACATTTCCGCCGTATCAATGGCGTCTTTACCGTAAAGGGCGACAAGTTTTTCTTTATCACGCTCTAATTTAGCTTTTACTTCTGGCGGGATGGTAACCCGAATTTCAGGTTTTTCGACAGTAAAACCCAATCGAGAAAATAGATTAGATATCATAGATGACCTTTGTGATAATATAAAAAAAACTAGGAGAGAACATGTTAAACTCAACACTTGTAAAAATCAACAAAACGCCAAAGAAAGTACCTGCAGTTAAAGTTACACCTCTGTCAGAAATGAGTCGAACACAACAACTGAACGCTCCTTTTTCAGAAGATACCGGGTGGGAATTTACCCCTATAAAAAAACTAAAATACAACTTTTGGGGTCAGGAACCATACTAAGAGAAATGATGGCAGCCGCAGAAGTGCTTCAAAACGAGTATCAAATAGATAGCGAGATTTGGAGTGTTACTAGTTTTAATGAATTAAGAAAAGATGGTTTAGAGGTTGAAAGATACAATCTTTTAAATCCAGATAAAGAGCAAAAAGTTTCATTTGTAGAACAATGCTTAGGAAAGACAGAAGGACCAATAATGGCAGCTTCAGATTATATGAGAATGAACTCAGATCAGATTAGACCATATACAAATAAAAGTTTTTATTCCCTAGGAACAGATGGTTTTGGAAGAAGTGATACAAGAAAAAATCTAAGAAAATTTTTTGAAGTAGATAAAGAACATATAGTTGCTTATGGATTAAGTGTCTTAGCAAAAGAACAGTTAATTGCTTCAAAATATGCAAAAGAAGCTATAAAAAAATATAATATTGATGGCAATAAGCCGATGCCAACAAAACTGTAAGATGACTGATAAAGAAATTAAAGTACCAAATATTGGCGAATTTAAAAATGTTGAGGTTATAGAGGTATTAGTTTCAAACGGTCAGTCATTATCTAAAAATGACCCATTAATTACAATTGAAAGTGACAAATCTAGCGTTGAAATACCATCTTCTGTTGATGGTAAAATTAAGTCAGTTAAAATTAAAGTAGGAGACAAAGTTTCAGAAGGTGATTTAATTTTAACTTTAGAAGAATCTAAAGAAGAAAAAAAGGTTGTAGAAAAGGAAGTTGTAAACAAAGAAGAACTTACTGTTAATCAAAAAGATGAAAAAAAAGTTGAACAAATAAATCCAGTACATAATTTAATTAAGAATAATATTGGAGAACTTTCCTCTGCAAGTCCGAAGGTTCGTAAATTTGCTAGAGAACTTGGTGTTAATATTAATGAAATAGTAGGTAGTGAGAGGCAAGGACGAGTTATAGAGAATGATGTTAAAAATTTTATAGCAACTAAAGTTAATAGTGATCAGCTAAAAATTGAAACCCAGCCTAAAAAAATTGTAAGCGAGTTTTCTCATACTGATTTTGGTGAAGTTGAAATTAAAGATATACCAAGAGTAAAAAAACTAGCTTCTACTTATTTAGTAAATTCTTGGACAACGATACCACATGTAACCAATCATGATGAAGTAGATATAACTGAGATGGAAGATTTTAGAGCTTCGCTTACAGATATGTATACTGGTGAAAGAAAAAAAATTACTCCATTAGCATTTATTGTAAAAGCTTTAGTGGCATCATTAAAGAAATTTCCTAGTTTTAACTCTTCAATTGATGATATTGAGAATGGAAAAATAACGATGAAAAAATACTTTCACGTTGGCATTGCAGTAGATACCACTCATGGCTTAATGGTTCCAAAGATTAGAAATGCAGATAATAAAAATATTTCTTTAATAAGTAACGAGTTAAAAACAGTTAGTGAACAATGTAAAAATTTAAGAATAGATAAAAAAGAATTCTTTGGTGGTTCTATGACCATTACCAGCTTAGGAGGTATTGGAGGTTCATTTTTTACTCCAATAATCAATTTTCCTGAAGTTGCAATATTAGGTGTAGGTAAAGCACAAAAAAAACAAATTTTTATTGATGGTAAGTTTAAAACAAGAACAATGCTTCCTATTTCTTTGTCGTATGATCATAGAATAATTGATGGAGCAGAAGCAGCCAGGTTTAATAATGACCTTAAAGAAAATCTGGGTAAAAATTTTGCTTATAAGTTAGCCGTATAAACCTTCATGTCAAAAACAGCCTCATTATTTAGTGCATTACTTTGCACATTGATATGGGGAACAACTTTTATTGCCCAAGATACAGGAATGGACGATATTGGTCCTTTTACATTTAATGCAGTAAGATTTTTTGTCGGATTTTTAGCAGTAACACCTTTAGCCTTTATTTTTGAAAGAAAAAATATTTCAAAATCTCTAAAAAAAGATAAAAAACAATTTATCAATTTAGCAGTATTAATAGGATTTTCATTATTTTTAGGTTCAGCTCTTCAACAAGTGGCATTGATGTATACTGATGTAGCAAATGCTGCTTTTTTTACGATTTTTTATGTACCATTGGTCCCAGTTATAGTTTTTTTGATATACAAAAAACCAATTCATTGGAGCATATGGCCCTCAGTCATTCTTTGTGTAATAGGAGGATATTTATTAACTAATTTTTATAGTGCGACAGTCAGAATTGGTGACACATTAGTAATATTGGGTGCTTTTTTCTGGAGTACTCACATTATATTTACTGGAAAGATTATAGAAAATTATAATTTACCTTTAACGATTGGGGCAATACAAACTTTAATTGTTGCGTTTTTATCTTTAATTATAGGATTATATTTTGAAGATTTTATTTGGTCAAATATTTTAAAAGAAAAATTTCAAATTTTATATGCAGGTATTTTATCAGGTGGACTTGCATTTGTTTTGCAGATTTATGCACAAAAAAATATTTCTCCTGCACCATCTGCTATAATCTTTTCTCTTGAAGGTGTTTTTGCAACAATAGCTGCATGGATCTTATTAGATCAAATTTTAGATATCAATAATCTTTTTGGATGTTTATTCATTTTATTTGGAGTTTTATTTTCACAACTAGCCCCAATAGTTAAAAAGAATTAATTATAAATTATTAAAAGTAAAATTATTCCAACTATAACTCTATAAATTATAAAAATATTTAAAGAAAATTTATTAATGTACTTTAAAAAAAACTTTACTGTAAAATAAGAAAATAAAAAAGACAATGTTATTGCTATAAAGACTAGATAATTAATTTCAAAGCTTTGTCCAATGATATCTTTTAAATTTAAAACGCTTGCTCCAGCCAATGCGGGTATAGCTAGTAAAAAAGAAATTTTACTAGAATCAAACCTATTAAATCTTAAGAACCTTGAAGCTGTCATTGTAATTCCTGCTCTGCTCACTCCTGGAATTAATGCTAAAATTTGAAAACAACCAATATATAAAACTATTTTTAAATTAAGATTAGAAGAAATCTTTTTATCAAATTTACATTTATCAGCAAAATATAAAATAATTCCAAATATTAAAGTAGTCCAGGCAATTATTTTAATATCCCTTAAAAAATAAATTAGACCTGTTTTATACAAAACATAACCAACTATTATTAGTGGCATAGACCCAAAAACTATTAATAATAATAATTTTTGATTATGTTTAATGTTAAATAATTCTTCTCTAAAAAAAAAGATAATTGCCATTAGGGAGCCAAGATGTAAACTTACATCTATTAGCAAAGAGCTCGATTTAAAATCATATAAAGTAGAAACAACAATTAAGTGTGCAGAAGAACTAATTGGCAAAAACTCTGATACACCTTGAATTAAAGATAAAATTATAATTTCAATTAAATTTGTGAGCATTAAAAGCTTCGTAGCTTAAATAATCTTTAAATAAAACAATTCGATTTAAACATATTAGATATGCAAAAAGTATAATAAGCCTAGTAATCAACGTATAATAAAAATTATAAGTCAGTATATATGACCTTATTTGTCTTTTTTAAAAGAAAATCCTAATATAATATACATTTTGGAATAAAAAATATGTCAGATAAAATGCTAAAATTTGTAGATATAGGTCAACAAACACCACCTAAAAGAGAAGTTGATAATAGAAAAAAAGATTTTAATGAAATTTATAAAGAATTTATAAATGAAAGAGCTAGTGAACAATCAAGCAGGTGCTCTCAATGTGGAGTTCCATTTTGCCAAGTACATTGTCCATTAAGCAATAATATTCCAGATTGGTTAAAACTGACAGCAGAAGGAAGATTAAAAGAAGCATATGAACTATCACAAAGTACAAATAATATGCCAGAAGTTTGTGGAAGAATTTGTCCACAAGACAGACTATGTGAAGGAAACTGTGTAATTGAGCAATCAGGTCATGGCACTGTAACTATTGGATCAATTGAAAAATATATAACAGATAATGCATGGGAGCAAGGATGGGTACATCCGATAAAGGTTAATAATGAAAAAAATCAAAGTGTCGGAATTATAGGAGCAGGACCAGCTGGTTTAGCAGCGGCAGAACAACTTCGTAAACTAGGCTATCAGATTACTGTATATGACAGATACGATAGGGCAGGCGGATTATTGATTTATGGTATACCAAATTTTAAATTAGAAAAATTCGTAGTGGAAAGACGAACTAAATTATTAGAAGAAGGTGGAATTAATTTTATCCAAAATTTTGAAGCTGGTAAAGATGCAAGTTTAGATCAACTAAGAAAAAAACATGATGCATTATTAATTGCTACTGGTGTTTATAAAGCTCGTGAGATTGAATTACCAGGAAATGATTTAGGAAATATTTTTCCTGCAATGGAATTTTTAACAGCTTCAAATAAAAAAGGATTAGGTGATAAGGTAGAATTATTTGATAATGGAACTTTAAATGCTGAAGGAAAAGATGTTGTTGTAATTGGTGGAGGCGATACAGCAATGGATTGTGTAAGAACTTCAATTAGACAAAAAGCTAAATCAGTAAAATGTTTGTATAGAAGAGACAAAGAAAACATGCCTGGATCAGCTAGAGAAGTAGCTAATGCAGAGGAGGAAGGTGTTGAATTTGTTTGGCTATCAAGTCCAAAAGAATTTTTAGGTACAAATAAAGTTGAAGAATTAGTTGTAAATAAAATTAAACTTGGTGAAGCAGATGAAAGTGGAAGAAGAAAGCCAGAAATACAAAAAGATTCAAATTTTAATATTAAAGCAGATATTGTTATTAAGGCATTGGGGTTTGATCCAGAGGACTTACCCAAACTTTTTGGTTCAGATGATTTGCAAGTTACTAAATGGGGAACATTAAAAACTGATTTTGATACAATGGAAACTAGTTTGCCAGGTGTTTTTGCTGCTGGAGATATAGTAAGAGGAGCCTCTCTTGTTGTATGGGCAATCAAGGATGGAAGAGATGCTGCAGCATCCATAAAAAAATTTCTTGAAAGCAAAGAAATCAAAAAAGAAATGGTTGCTTAGTGAAAAATTATAAAAAAAACCTCAAAATACTTGAAGAAGGACATGTTTATTCAAAAGAGATGGAGCATGATGCTTGTGGAGTAGGTTTAATTGCTTCCACAGAAGGAAAAAAATCAAGAAAAGTAGTTGAATATGGAATTAATGCTTTAAAAGCTGTTTGGCATAGAGGTGCAGTCGATGCCGATGGCAAGACAGGAGATGGAGCTGGGATACATATAGAAATTCCATCTGATTTTTTTGCTGAAAAAATTGAAATTACAGGCCACGATCATGATGGATCTGAAATTTGTGTTGGAATGATATTTTTACCAAGAAATAATTATGAAGCTCAAGAAAATGCAAGAACAGTCGTTGAAAGCGAATTAACAAAAAGTAACTTTAGTATCTACGGATGGAGACAAGTACCTGTAAATCCAAAAGTTCTAGGAGAAAAAGCAAATCTTACTAGGCCAGAAATCACGCAGGTTTTATTTAAACATAATGATAAAAATTTAACTGAAAAAGAATTAGAGAGAAAAATTTACGAAACTAGAAGAAAAATTGAAAAGGAAGCAATTAAAAATGCAATTAAAGATTTTTATATTTGCTCGTTAAGCTCAAAATCAATTATCTATAAAGGAATGTTTTTAGCAGAATCAATTGCAGACTTTTATGAAGATTTAAAAGATGAAAGATTTATTTCTAGATTTGCAATATTTCATCAAAGATTTTCTACAAACACAGCACCAAGTTGGGATCTGGCTCAACCTTTTAGAGCAATAGCTCATAATGGTGAGATTAATACACTTAAAGGAAACTTCAATTGGATGAAAGTCCATGAGCAAGAAATGGATAGCCCATTATTTGATGATATGGAAAACTTAAAGCCTGTTATTCCACCAGGGTCATCAGACTCAGCTTCTCTTGATAGTGTATTTGAATTATTAAATATTTCAGGTCAATCAGCACCACTTGCAAAATTAATGTTAATTCCTGATGCTTGGTCTAAAAAAAGCAAAACACTTCCAAAGGATCATTTACAATTATTTAACTTCTTAAATAGTACAATGGAGCCATGGGATGGACCTGCAGCAATTGCAGCAACAGACAATGAATGGGCCATAGTAGCTACCGATAGAAATGGTTTACGGCCAATGAGATACACCATTACTAAAGATAGAATATTGTGTGCCGGGTCTGAAACAGGAATGGTTGAGATCGATGAGAAAAAAATAGTTAAAAAGGGTAGATTAGGACCTGGTGAAATAATTGGTGTTAGAATTGCTAAAGGTAAAGTATTTACCAATATAGAAATTAAAGATTATTTAGCTAAAGAATTTAAACATTTTAATAATCAAATTATTGATTTAGATAAAAAATTTCCAATTAAGAATGAAAAATCTATCTTTTCAGGAGACGAACTTAGAAAAAGACAGCATGCTTTTGGATATAGTTTAGAGGATTTAGAGCTTATTCTACATCCCATGGCCGAAGATGGCAAAGAGGCCATTGGTTCAATGGGTGATGATACGCCTTTAGCGGTATTGTCTGATAGGTATAGACCTCTTTATCATTTTTTTAGACAAAATTTTAGCCAAGTAACAAATCCACCAATTGACTCTCTTAGAGAAAATAAAGTTATGAGTTTAAAAACTCGTTTTGGTAATCTTGGAAATATATTGGATTTTACTAACTTAATTAAAGAAAATATATATGTTTTAGACAGTCCTATTTTATCTAATTCACAATTAGATAAGTTTATAAATTTTTTTGGTCAAAATTCTAAAACCATCGACTGTACTTTTTCAAAAGATGAAAATCTAGATAGTGCCATTGAAAGAATTCAAAGGGAGTCTGAAATATCTGCTAGGCAGGGCCTAACTCAACTGGTGCTAAGTGATAAAAATATTTCAAATGAAAGGTTGCCAATTCCAATGCTTTTAAGCGTTGGAGCAGTTAATACACATCTTATTAAAAAAAAATTAAGAGGTTATGTGTCTATTAATGCTCAAACAGGAGAGGCCCTAGATACACATTCATTTGCAACTCTTATAGGAGTAGGAGCTACCACAGTTAACCCATATCTAGCATTAGATAGTCTATACCAAAGATTTGAAAAAAAATTATTTGGTAAGTATGGATATGATGAATGCATAGAAAGATATGTGCAATCAGTAAATTATGGACTCTTGAAGATTATGTCGAAGATGGGAATTTCAGTTATCAGTTCTTATCGAGGGGGATGTAATTTTGAGACAGTTGGTTTAAGTAGGACAGTGGCATCAGCATATTTTCCTGGTGTTCTATCAAAAATTTCAGGCATAGGTTTAATCGGAATAGAAAAAAAATTAAGAACAATTCATAAAGAAGCTTTTGAAAGCACAGACTCCGTATTACCTATTGGCGGCATATACAGGTATAGAAAAAATGGTGAAGTGCATCAATATCAAGGAAAGCTAATACATTTATTACAAAGTGCTGTCTCATCTAATTCATATGAGGCATATAAAAAATATGCAGAAGGAATTTATAACCTACCACCTATTCATCTTAGAGATTTAATTGGTTTTAAAACTAAAAATTTAAAATCACCTATTCAAGTCTCAGAAGTTGAGCCAATTGAAAATATATTAACTAGATTTGGAAGTGGGAGCATGTCTCATGGAGCATTATCAAAAGAGGCTCATGAAACTTTAGCTATAGGAATGAATAGAATTAAAGGTGCATCTTGTAGTGGAGAAGGTGGAGAAGATGAAAAAAGATTTGTAAAAATGCAAAATGGAGATAGTGCAAATTCAAGAGTAAAACAAATTGCATCAGCTAGATTTGGAGTAACTTTAAAATATTTAAATAACTGTAATGAAATAGAAATTAAAATTGCACAAGGAGCAAAGCCTGGAGAGGGAGGACAATTACCTGGATTTAAAGTTACAAAAGAGATAGCTAAATTAAGACATTCAACACCTGGAGTAACATTAATATCACCTCCCCCTCATCATGATATTTATTCAATAGAGGATTTAGCACAGCTAATTTATGATTTAAAGCAAGCAAATCCCAAAGCAAGAGTTGGAGTAAAATTAGTAGCATCTTCAGGAATTGGAACAATAGCAGCCGGTGTTGCAAAAGCTAAAGCCGATATAATTTTAATCTCAGGACACAATGGTGGCACAGGTGCAACGCCTCAAACAAGTGTTAAATATGTAGGCATACCTTGGGAAATGGGATTGACAGAAGCCAATCAGGTTTTAACTTTAAATAATTTAAGACATAAAGTTACATTAAGAACAGATGGGGGAATTAAAACTGGAAGAGATGTGGTTATTGCAGCCATGATGGGTGCAGAAGAGTATGGAGTAGCAACTACAGCACTTGTGGCAATGGGATGTATAATGGTTAGACAATGTCATTCAAATACATGCCCAGTCGGAGTTTGTACTCAGGATGAAAAACTAAGAGAAAAATTTACAGGCACTCCTGATAAAGTAGTGAATTTATTTAGATTTATTGGTGAAGAAGTAAGAGAAATTTTAGCTGAATTAGGGTTTAAATCTTTAAATGAGGTAATTGGCAGAACTGACTTATTGCGTCAGATCAGTAAAGCATCACCCAATCTTGATGATTTAGATTTAAATCCACTTTTTGTTCAAACAGATGCTGGAGATAATACAAGATATTGTACAACACCAGAAATAAATGAAGTTCCAGATACTTTGGATCAAGAGATTTTACCTGAAATAAAAGATAAGATAGGAAAAGTAAAAGTTTTAGAAAAAGAATTTATTATTAAAAATATACACAGAACTGTTGGAACTAGAATTTCCAATCACTTATACGAAAAATATGGATCAGAAGCTTTAGAGGCAAATTTTTTAACTTTAAATTTTAAGGGAACAGCAGGACAATCTTTTGGAGCCTTCGGTATAAAAGGACTGAAACTCATTTTAAAAGGAGATGCAAATGATTATGTTGGTAAAGGACTTTCAGGAGCAACAATAGTTGTTAAACTTCCAGATGAAAGTAATCTTGTTTCATATGAAAATACAATAATTGGAAATACGGTTTTATATGGAGCAACTTCAGGTAAGCTTTTTGCAGCTGGTCAAGCAGGAGAGAGGTATGCTGTTAGAAATTCAGGCTCAGTATCAGTTATTGAGGGTTGCGATTCTAATGCATGTGAATATATGACAGGGGGAACAGTAGTTGTTTTAGGTGATGTCGGAGATAACTTCGGAGCAGGTATGACGGGAGGTATGGCTTTCGTTTATAATATTAATAATGAATTTGATAAAAAAGCTAATCCAGAAAGTATAATTTGGCAAACGCCAGAAACAGAATACTGGATTAATTATTTAAAAGGATTAGTCAAAGAGCATCATATTGAGACAAATTCAAATTTATCTAAAAAGATAATTGAAAATTTTGATCAAGAAATTTCTAACTTTATTCAAATTTGTCCAAAAGAAATGATTGATAAACTTGAAAACCCTTTAAGCATAAAACCCATTATAAAAGAAGTAAGTTAAAGTGAAGGAAATAAATATTTTTTGTTTTGGTTTTGGCCAAGTAGCAAAAAATTTTATTAAAAAATTAAGTACAGAGAACTACAAGCTTAATTTATCAGTAACTTCTAGGTCAGAGTCATCAAAAAAAACCTCTAATGGTATTGAATATAATAATTATCTTTTTGATGATAAAAAATTTGATAGAGATTTATTAATTAAATTAAATCAAGCAACTCATATCTTAATTTCTATACCTCCAATTAATAAAGAAGATATTGTTTTAAAAAATTTTTCCGAATTCATTAAAAGTTCAAAAGTAAAATGGATAACTTATTTATCTTCAACTAGTGTTTATGGTGATCATAAAGGAGAATGGGTAAATGAAAGTAGTGAAACAAACCCATTTACAGATAAGGGTTTGGCAAGACTTGAATCAGAAAATTCTTGGATCTCATTTGCTAAAAATAATGAATTGCCGATTCAAATCTTTAGGTTGTCAGGAATTTATTCTAATGAAAAAAATACTCTTTCACGCTTAAAATCAAGTGAAGTAAATATAATTAATAAAACAGATCACTACTTTTCAAGAATTCATGTAGTGGATATTGCAAACTTTTTATTTGCTTCAATTTTTAAATTTAAATCAGGAGAAATATATAATCTAGCAGATGATAAACCCTCATCCTCTGAGGAAATTATATTATATGCAGCAAAATTGTTAGGAATTAAAAATGTTAAAAAAATTGAAGTAGATGAAATAAAAAGTGAAATGTTAAAAAATTTTTACAAAGAGTCAAAAAAAGTGAGTAATGAAAAAATTAAAAATTATTTTAATTACAAATTAAAGTTTCCAAGTTACGTAGAGGGCTTAAGCTATATTAGAGACAATTTTATTAAGTTCTAAAATTATTTTTTTCAGCCCCTTTTTTGTTGAAAGGCTGTGATCACCATCTTTAATTATTACTAATTTCTTTTTTGCATTGGTAAATATTTTTAAAACTTTTTTTGAATATACTTTTGGAACAACCTCATCTTTACTTCCGTGGATCATCACAACATCTATAAAAGATTTTATTTTTTTGTTTAAAATTCTATTTTTTCTTCCATCTTTTATTAACTGATAAGTAATTGGATATTCATAATTGCCATGTTTTAAATGATAAATTCCATTTTTAATTGTTTCTTTTTTCATTGGTTTGGAGAACTTTTTCCACATTAGGTTTTGTAAAAATTCTGGAGCTGAACCAATGCCTAAAAAACCTTTAATTTGATTTCCAAAAAATTTAAATTGGTTAAGTGAAAGCCATGCACCCATACTTGAACCTACTAAGATAAATGGATTTTTACCTACTATTTTTTTTATAGTTATTTTTACTTCTCTAGTCCACTTGCTGATATTGCCATCTGTAAATTTACCAGTTGATTTTCCATGACCTGAGTATTCAAGTGCAAGAAAACCCAGTTTGTTATTTTTGGTATATTTAAAAATAGCATTTGGTTTTTCACCCTCAATATTTGACATAAAACCGTGTAGAAAAACAACGTATAAGTTTTTCCTATAATTATTGGTAAGATATCTTATTTGTTTGTTATTTGAAATTTTGAGATATTTAAATTTATTCATATCAGTTTATTAGAGTTCATTCTTAATATATAGTTCTATCAAATGTCTTCAAAATTAAAAGTTTTGCAAGTAATACCAAAGCTTGGATATGGTGGGGCAGAAACAGGTTGTTATGATCTTGCACATTACCTACCAGAAAATAATTGCTCGTCTTATATAGTTACTAGTGGAGGGGAGTTATTAAAATTCATAGATAAAAAAAAAGTTAAATTAATTAAACTTCCTGTACATAGTAAGAATCCATTATTAATAATTTTTAATTCTATAGCTTTAATCTTTATTATTTTGTTAAATAATATTTCGATAGTGCACGCAAGAAGCCGTGCACCAGCGTGGTCATGCTTAATTGCAACCAAAATAACTAGAAGAAAATTTGTTACCACATTTCATGGAACGTATAATTTTAATAATTCAATTAAAAAATTTTACAATTCAGTAATGGTTAGATCAGATTTAATTATAGCAGGTTCCAATTTTATTTTTTCACACATCAGTCATAATTATAAAAAGTATCTTAATGTAAAAAAAAAATTTTTAGTAATATTTAGAGGAATTAATGTAGATTACTTTGATCCTTCTACAACTTTAGAAGACCAGGAAAACAAACTTATTTCTCAATGGGAATTAACTAGAGGTAAAAAAATAATATTAATGCCTGGTCGTTTAACCTCATGGAAGGGACAGGAGATTTTTATTGAAGCATTAAACCTTGCTAACAAAAAATTAGGCTTTCAATCATTTTATGCCGTCATTCTTGGAAGTGACCAGGGAAGAGATATTTATACAAAAAAAATAAAAAGATTAGCAGAGCAACATAGACTAACAGGCCAATTAAAATTTATAGAACATTGTAAAAATATGCCACTTGCATATAAAATATCTAGTTTAGTTGTTTCAGCTTCTATAGAGCCAGAGGCCTTTGGTAGGGTTGCAGTTGAGGCTCAATCAATGGAAAAGCCAATAATAGCGAGCGATATAGGTGGATCTAATGAAACAATCATTGATAAAAAAACAGGTTTTTTATTTAAATCTAGTGATCCAGAATCTTTATCTGAAAAAATAGTAGAAGTTTTACAATTAGATGAATCTAGATTGAAATCTATTGGTATAGAAGGTAGAAAAAATATAATTAAGAAATTTAATGTTGAAAAAATGTGTTTTTCTACATATTCAGAATACAAAAAATTATTAAATTAAATGCCATTAATTACATTACCAGACGGAAACACTTTAGATTTTCCAAATAAAGTAACAGGTCTTGAGGTTGCAGAAAAGATTAGCAAGTCTTTATCTAAGCAAGCAAGCATAATTAGTGTAAATGATGAGCTTAAAGATTTAAGTCACGTTATAGATAAAGATTGTACAATTAAAATTTTTACATCCAAAGATAAAGAAGGCCTAGAAACCATTAGGCATGATACAGCTCATATAACAGCAATGGCAGTTCAGGAACTTTTTCCAGGAACACAAGTGACCATAGGACCAATTATTGAAAATGGTTTTTATTATGATTTTTCCAGAAAAGAACCTTTTACAGAAGAAGATTTAAAAAAAATTGAAAATAAAATGAAAGAGATTGTTGATAGAGACGTTCCAACAACAAGAGAAGTTTGGAATAGAGATAAAGCAATATCTCACTTTAAAGAGATTGGAGAGGTGTATAAAGCTGAAATTATTGAAAGTATTCCCAAGGGAGAAGATGTTTCTATATATTTTCATGGTGATTGGCATGATTTATGTAGGGGTCCACATTTACCTTCAACAGGAAAAATTGGAAAATATTTTAAATTAACTAAAGTATCAGGAGCTTATTGGAGAGGAGACTCCAATAATGAAATGTTACAAAGGATTTATGGAACAAGTTGGGCTTCACAAAAAGATTTAGATGAATATTTAAAAAGAATAGAAGAAGCAGAAAAAAGAGATCACCGAAAGCTAGGAAAGGAAATGGACTTATTTCATTTTAGAGAAGAGAGTCCAGGAGCAGTTTTTTGGCATGAAAAAGGTTGGAAATTATTTCAAAAATTAGTCGCTTATATGAGGGGGAGACAAGAGAAAGCTGGCTACAAGGAAGTAAATACTCCAGAAGTTTTAGACAGAGCTCTTTGGGAAAAATCTGGTCATTGGGAAAAGTATGGTGAGCACATGTATACATCTGAGACACCAGATGAAAAAGTATTTGCTATTAAACCAATGAATTGCCCAGGTCATGTACAGGTTTTTAATCAAGGTTTAAAAAGCTATAGAGATCTTCCATTAAGGATTTCAGAATTTGGAAAGGTGCATAGATATGAACCTTCAGGAGCCTTACATGGTCTATTAAGAGTTAGAGCTTTTACTCAGGATGATGCACATATATTTTGTACTGAGGATCAAATTACTGAAGAATGTCTGATAGTTACTAATTTAATTTTAGATATTTACAAAGATCTCGGATTTAAAAATGTAATATTAAAATATTCAGATAGGCCTGATTTAAGAGTTGGTGATGATAATGTTTGGGATAAAGCAGAGAAGGCTTTATTAGATGCTGTTAAAGCATCAAAACTTGAATATACAATTAACAAAGGTGAAGGAGCATTTTATGGTCCAAAAATTGAATTTGTTCTAAGAGATGCAATTGGTAGAGATTGGCAATGTGGAACATTGCAGGTTGATCTTAATTTACCTGGAAGATTAGATGCTTCTTTTGTTGATAAAGATGGAACAAAAAAAATACCTGTAATGTTACATAGAGCTTTGTTTGGTTCTTTAGAAAGATTTATAGGAATTCTAATAGAAAATTATGCTGGAAAATTTCCTTTTTGGATAGCTCCTTTACAAGTTGTTGTAATTCCAATCTCGGAGGAGTTTGATAACTATGCAAAAGAAGTAAATGAAAAAATTAGAGAAGCTGGCATGAGCTCTGAAGTTGATTTAAAAAATCATAATTTAAATTATAAAATTAGAGAACATTCTTTATCAAAAATACCACTTTTATTGATTTGTGGTAAAAAAGAAGTTGACAGTAACTCAGTAACGATTAGAAGATTGGATACTAACAAACAAGAAAATATGGAATTAAACTTATTTTTAAAAACTTTCTCAGCTTTAAACAAAGCATCTTCAAACTAAGTGGCAGATTTTAAACAAAATTATTTTCAAAGAAGAACTAAAGATAAAGGACCTAAGTCTAATAATAGAATTACGGCTCCAGAAGTACAAGTAATTGGAAGTGACGGAGAAAATATTGGAATAATAAATACTAACGAAGCCATTTCAATGGCTAAAGAACAAGGCTTAGATCTAATCGAGATAGCTCCAAATGCTAAACCACCTGTATGTAAAATTATCGACATGGGTAAATTTAAGTATGATGCTCAAAAAAAAGCTAACGTTGCTAAGAAAAAACAAAAAATTGTTTTGTTGAAAGAGATCAAAATGAGACCTGTTACAGAAACCCATGATTATGATTTTAAAGTTAAAAATGCTAAAAAATTTATTGGCAAAGGTGATAAAGTAAAATTTACAATAAGATTTAAAGGTAGAGAGCTGCAGCACTCACATCTAGGTAGGGAATTAATGGACAAGATAAAAGCTGATATGCAAGATATTGGCAAAGTAGAGCTACACCCAAAATTTGATGGGAAGCAAATGATTATGGTTATTCAGCCTTTATAGGCCTTAATAGAGGTTGTAAATCTATTACAATATTTGTATAAGACCGCAGAATTATGCCGAAATTAAAAACAAAAAGTTCAGCAAAAAAAAGATTTAAAATCTCTGCTACAGGTAAAGTTATGATGGCTCAGGCTGGAAAAAGACATGGCATGATTAAAAGAACAAATTCACAAATTAGAAAATTAAGAGGCACAACTACTATGTCAAAACAGGATGGCAAAATAGTTAAATCATATATGCCTTACAGTTTAAGAGGATAATATGGCAAGAGTTAAAAGAGGTGTCACAAGTCACGCGAAACATAAAAAAGTTTTAAAAGCTGTAAAAGGTCAGTGGGGCAGAAGAAAAAGTACAATAAGAGTTGCAAAGCAAGCTATGGAAAAAGCTATGCAGTATGCATACAGAGACCGTAGAACAAAAAAAAGAGAATTTAAATCATTATGGATTCAAAGGATTAACGCAGGTGTTAGATCTGAGGGCTTAACATATTCAAAATTTATTAATGGTTTAACAAAATGTGGCATTAAGCTAGATAGAAAAATATTAGCTGAAATAGCATACGATAGTCCAGAAGCCTTTAAAACTATTGTTCAAAAGGCTCAATCAGCACTAAATTAATCTTCACTATTGTTTTTCTTCGGTGAAGAAATAATCTCTCAATATGTCTGATATTAAAAAAATAA
>ERZ651776.3353-NODE-3353-length-16037-cov-5.230702_pt1 | contig 16037 bp, 19 predicted proteins | sample MGYA00514761_ERZ651776 | MGnify/ENA metagenome assembly ERZ651776 | reverse complement strand
TATACAGGATTTAAACCTGCTCTTATTATTACCAAAAATGCAGATGCTACAGATAGTTGGAATTTGCTTGATAATAAACGAAGTCCATATAATGTAGCTGACAAATATTTACAAGCCGATAATGCAAATGCTGAAGGAACATATACTTTTTACGATATTTTAAGTAATGGTTTTAAAATAAGAAATACAGGTAATGCTAATATATCAGGTAACAACATTACCTACATGGCATTTGCAGAAAATCCATTTGTCGCAGGTGGAGTTCCCACAACCGCAAGATAATAAAAAAGGGGCTATATGCCCCTTTATTGTTTAACTTTCTTCACTCACAGGTGGTTCAAGTATTTTCTCCAATCTCTGACTAAAACCTTCTCTAGCCAAATTCATGGTATCTTGATTCATCTTTATTTGCGAAAGTTGATTATCAATATTGCTTATGCAGTTGATAAAATACTTTGCATCATCTGAAAGATCGGAAATATTATACTCTACATCATTAATTGTGATAGTAGGGTTTTCTGATTGTACACTCATTTAAATATATCCTGCCAATTTCCTTGTGTACTAGCCTTAGCATACTCAGTAGCACGGTTTTCAAAAAAGTTGGTATGCTCAACTGCGTTAACTTGCATATCAATCCAAGGCAAAGGGTTCTCATCACTACTATGAAAGATATTCTTCATACCTAATCCTAGTAATCTTCTATCCGCAATATAACGAATATACTCTTTTACCTCAGCTGCTGTTAGATTTGGAATGTCTGCTTTATCAAAACAAATATCAATAAACTTATCTTCTAGTTCTACTACTCGTTCAGCAGCACAATAGATTTCATACTTGAGTTTATCTGTCCATATCTCTGGATTTTCTGCAATAAATGTTCTGAAAAGTTTGGATAGACCTTCTACATGGAGAGACTCATCTCTTATTGACCACGTAACAATCTGCCCCATACCTTTCATCATATTATGTCTTGGGTAGTTCAATAGTATAGCAAAACTACTAAATAATTGAACTCCTTCTGTGAACCCACTATAAACTGCCATTGTTTTAGCCATTTCATGTGGTGTGTCCATATTGAAGTCTGTAAGATAGTCATGTTTCTCTGACATAGCTTGTATATCAAAAAACTCTTGATACATATCATCAGACTTCCCTAGTGTTTCCAAAAGTAAAGAGTATGCTTCTTGATGAACTGCTTCCATTGCAGCATAGCTCACTAGCATCATTCGTACTTCTGGTTGTTTAAATGTGGGTAGATAATGCTTAGCATATCCACAGCACACATCAACATCAGCTTGAGTAAAGAACTTAAATATGTTGTCTATAAGTGATCTTTCACCTTCTGATAGTTTCTCTTTGTAATCCTTGATATCATCTTGTAATGGCACTTCTTCAGGTAGCCAATGCATTTGTTGTTGTTTTTTGTAAAACTCAAATGCCCAAGGATATACAAAGGGTTTGTAATATTCTCTTTCTTGTAATAATTGGCTCATAGTTATCCCTCACACGCCAAACAATCTTCTTGTTCAAAGATTATTTCTCTTTTAACCTTTGAAGATACATTATCAGCACGGCTGATAGCTTCACTTCTTAGGTAATATAATGTTTTTAAATTTTTAGCCCATGCTAACATATGTACGTTATGTAGATCTCCTTTATTTACATCAGGCGGAAAGAATAAATTTACACTTTGAGATTGACAAACAAACTGTTGTCTTTCTGCAGCGTGTTCTACTACCCATGCCTGATTGATTTCTACAGCAGTTTTAAATACTTCTTTTTCTTCTGGTGTAAGAATATCAAGATGTTGCACACTTCCTTTGTTTGCTACAATCTCTTTCCATACATTGTCTGTATTTGCACCTTTAGTATCTAATAACTGTTCTAAGTATTTATTCTTTTGTAAGAATGATCCACTCTTTGTTTTTTGAGTGTATGCATTAGCACGAAAAGGTTCTATACTTGGACTTGTGTTTCCACAAATAATACTAGAGCTTGCATTTGGGGCAATCGCTAGTAAATGTGCATTTCGTACTTCACAAGAATCATCATCGGGACAAGCACCTCTCTCAACTGCTAATCTACGAGTTTCTTCTAAAGCTTTTTCTTTTATTGTCTTAAACATTTCATGGTTCTTTCCAGCCGCTCCGATGCTCTCAAATGGAATATTGTTTTTCTGCAAGTAGGCATGAAAACCCATTGCGCCAAGCCCAATACTTCTTTCTCGGAGGGCACTATACTTGGCTTTTTCCATCTGACTTGGAGCATTGTTAATAAAGTATTCTAATACATTATCTAACATTCGAACTAAGTCTGGTATAAATGCTGGAGTTTTAGACCATTCGTCATAGTATTCCAGATTTACACTTGAAAGACAACATACTGCTGTTCTTTCTTCGTTTGTTGCAAGAGTAATTTCAGAACAAAGATTACTATGATTTACATAGAGACCTTTTCTTTTCTGAAAGTCGGGTAAATCAGCATTTACAGCATCTTCAAACATGAGATAAGGTTCTCCTGTTTCCATGCGATTCTGCAATAATTTTACCCAAAGTGTTCTTGCGGACACTACTTTTTTAACTTCTTGAGTATGAGGATCAATAAGTTCCCAACTATCATCAAAGTTTTGCTCATGTGTAGCTCTGTGTATAGTTTCCATAAACTTATCATTTATAACTACACCATGATGTAAGTTTGTACACTTACGGTTGACATCTCCACCTGTTGGTTTACGAATATCTAAAAATTCTTCGACTTCAGGATGAGTGATATGCATATATCCTGCATAACTGCCTCTTCTAGTAACTCCTTGTGAAAAAGCGAGCATCTCTGCGTCAACTACTTTCATAAAAGGAATCGCTCCTGTACTCTCAGAACCTTTGGAAGTTGATGTTCCTTGTGATCTCACTGCACTCCAAGAACCGCCTATACCTCCTCCAAAGGAAGATAAATAAGCGTTTTCGGTGTAATGATCTGTAATACCCTCTCTACTATCTTCTACATAATTAAGAAAACATGAGATAGGCATACCTCGTTCTGTACCTCCATTTGAAAGTACGGGCGTAGAGAACATAAACCATAAATTACTTGCGTAATCATATAATCTTTGGGCATGATCTTCGTCGTCTGCAAAAGCTGTTGCTGCTCGAGCAAAAGCCTCTTGTGGCGACTTCTCATCTCCAACTAAATATCTGTCCTCTAGTGTTTTATGACTAAACTCTGTTAGAAGTTTGTCTTTACTATAATCTATTTTCATCTAAGTGCCTTAATAAAGTTGTGTTAATAACCTCTGTGTTTTCTTCTCCGATAGCTGTCTCCGAGTAAGTAATTAAATCCATAAGTTCAACGTTTGTCAGAAGTTGTTCTGCATTTTCGTTAAGATTCTGAATATATTTATACTTTCCATCGATAGGACAGGCATTGTAGATATCAAAAACGTCTCCATATTGTTCCATTAGCTGAACTGCACGCTTTGGACCGATTCCAGGTATTCCTGGAACATTGTCCCCCTTGTCGCCAGTCAGACATTTGAATGTAATATAATCGGGGATCTCAAAATCATAATGTTCATCCCAATTATGTACTGTGGTTTCTTTTCTAGTAACTGTACTAAAACGAGAAACTCTATCATTGATAAGTAAATCCCAGTCTTTATCAGATGATACCATCCAACATTCGTCTAATCCATACTTATCAAGATTCATACTAATGTATGCTGCAATATCATCAGCTTCAACTCCTTTGAATTGAAAGACTGGATATTTTTCTTTGAGTAATGTTAGAGTATTACTAAACTCTGCCATAAACATAGCAAACTCTTTTTCTTCTTGAGGAGTTTGTTCTGCATACTTTTCTTTACGATTTGCTTTATATTCTGGGAATATTTCTTTTCTATAAGAACTGCCACCGTCAGCAGTAATTATAATATTACCTGCATTGTATGACTTTGCTAAACTTTCTATTGTTCGTACATAATCATATTTGAAGTCTGTTACACCTTGATGTTTCCATCTAAACGCTATATTGAGACTATCAACTATCAGCAAGTTCCCATTTTGAATTGGGTTCCCAAGGTCTGAGAATGTTATCGCCATTTGTAAATATTATCTCCTCTTTTTCTAGCCAGTGTTCTGCGATTAGTATATACGCACCTAGCCAGGCAATATGCATATAACGCAATGTATTTTTTGGTTTTCGTACTGTTGCTGCAAAGAACTTTCCGTGGTTCTCTCTAAATATCAACAGTGGTTCTTGTTCCATTTGTTGTGCTTGTTTACAAAGTTTGCTCCACCACTTGAAAAGATTATTACTTTTCTGAGTGTATATCTTACTGTTGAAGCCTATATCTTTATAGAACTTGACTTCTACAGTAAACAAGTTTACTTTGTCTGGCACCATGCAATCTCCTTTGATCTTTCCACTTCCAGACCCTGGAGTTTGTACCCATTTTTCGTTCGTAAGTCTACCAAGCATAGACAATACTTGTTGCTCACCTCGATTACCTTTTTGTCTAGGATTAACCAAGTTCGAGCCTACTTATTTTTTCTTCTTTTATTACTTCTATCTTAGCTAGCAATGGGTGTGTCCAGCCATGAGATACTATGTATGTATTCAAGTTTTCTTCTCCTAATAATAATTCTACTAGTCGTTCTTTGCCTTGCTCATCTAAAACATTTGTTACTTCGTCTAAGAATAACACATTTATTTGAGACTTAGATATACTACTCATTAGTTTACGAATTGCTAAAAGTGTTGAAGTGTTAACTCTTGCTAACTCTCCCGCACTCAAAGCTAATATATCTACAGTTTTGCCATTATCGTCTATTTCTACATTAAGTTTATCATTTAATACGACAAACTCAAGGCTGAATCTTCCATCCGATAACTCAGCAAGGTATTCATTTGTAAGTTCTTCGAGATCTTTTACAAGATTCTCAATTTTATATGCTAGTAGTCCATTTGTACTAAAAGCTTTTTTAAGTATATCAACATTAGAAAACTTATCATTAACATCTGCTAATTCTTGAGTTAACTCTTTCTGTTGATCTTCAAAATCTGTTTGTTGTTCTTCAATAATTGAAAGTCGAGTATTGTGTCTTTCTACTCTCTCATTTTCTTTTATTACTTCGTTTACTCTGTCTTGTCTGTTTCGGATTCTTTCTTTCAATTTAATAATATTGTCTTGTACTTCTTCTGAGTCTGGAACCTCTAATGGGAGTGTCTGGTCTATGCTTCTATATATTTCTTCCCAACTGTTTATTTTTTGTTCCATTTGTTTCAGCAGTTTATTAGCATAGTTTATATCTGTTAGCTTATCATTAACTTCGTCTAGCTTTTCAGAGTACGCTGTGCGTGCAGTTTGATGTCTATGTAGTTCTTTTTGTATAAACGCTAAATCTATATCTTGACCACAAGTTGGACATCCTGCCTCGTCTAGTTCTTGTAAGTCCATGTACTTCTTAACCATGCGTACTTCTTGAGAGCCTTGTGATTTTATTTCTCCAATCTCTTGTACTAACTGCTCTGTGTCTTGCCACTCATTATTATCTACATACTCTTTCGCTAGTCCTAAATCTATTGACTCTAACTGGCTTTTGAATAAATTATTTTGGTTAATTTTTTTCGTGATTTCTGAGATATTTTGAAATTCTATTTGTAAAGATCTCAATGCTTCTTCATCTTCTTCCGAGTAAAATGGTAATTCTAATTTCGAAAGTAGTGATGTATCTTCCAAATAATTATCTGATAACCACTTATCGATTGTGTCAATTTTCCCTTGTATGTGAGAAACGTCTCCAGCTAAATTTCGTGATAATTCTTTAAAAACATCAAAGTATTTTACATAACTATCTAACTGTAATAAATCAATTAAGAATCTTTTACGGTTAGTATCTGTGGCAGTTAAGAATTGTAAACTAGCATTGGTATTCTGGTAAACAATCTGTGAGAAAGTTTTAAAGTCTATACCAATTACTTCTTCTAAAGTCTTGTATGTATTTGTAGCTGTATGACTAGATATATCATCTCCGTTTTTGTAGAGTTTTACTTTTATACTGCCTCTACGAATAACTTCGATTAAATACTCATCATCTACAACATCAAAAGACAAAGATATATCATAGCCTTTGTTGACTTCTCGGTTTGGTATGTCTGCTTTTTTGATACCTTTTGAGTTCTTGTTAAATAAAACTTCTTCAAGAATCAAAGGAATAGAACTTTTACCAGTTCCATTTGTGCCAATTAACTGTGTAACTATGGTTTCATTAAGATCTAACTCATTGTCTGCACCATAACTAAAACAATTACTCCACTGTAACTTCTTTAGCGTAATCACTAAACACTCCTAAAATATTTTTAACTTTACTATCATCTAACTCTAATATATAACTTAAGTACTCACTTAGTTCTTCTTCCATTGTCATTTCTTTGCCCAATATCAGAGTTGCTTCTGTCTTTCTTTTTATAACTTTTTTGTCAAGTAACTCACTATTTTTGATATTACTTAAATCTGCTACATCTCCCTCGATCTCGTATATAGTATGGTCAAAGTCTGTCTGCACCATTTCGCTAGGATCTGTAACTGTTTTACGAATTAACTGTGGCAAGTCAAATTTATGCCATGTCCATTGAAATTCGTCATTATCATTTATCATTAGATAGCCTGTCTCAACATTATTCCTATGAAAACTTGTAGTCATAGGTGAGCCAGGATATACTATGTTTCTTTGTGTATTGCTATGAGCATGTAAATCTCCTGCAAATACTACTTTAAACTTATCAAATCTTTTTAATTCTACTTCTGGTTGTACATGAGGAGGTATCTCTCCACGCACATGAGTAAAGAGTATGCTTTCTTCTATACCCTCAATACTTTTCTTTCTATGCAAGTCTGCATATGGTAGTATACACCAGTCATTTTCAGTATATGTTTCATCTATTATTTCTACTAGAGGATTTATACTTGTTGTTGCTCTTTTTAAATTTGTAAAAAACGTTTTGTTCTTACGAGTTGCCTCATGGTTACCATCATAAATGATAGTACGAACGGTAACATTCTTTACAAAGTCAAAGTAAAGACTTAGTTCATCCATGCTGGGAACTCGATCAAACAAGTCCCCACCAATGATGTGCAAATCAACATCTTTTTCAAGCTCATAAATTTGGTCAAAGAATAACTTATAGCGTGAGCATGCCCATGCTATAGGTACATTCTTCTGTCCGAGTTTAATGTGCCAATCTGCGGTAAATAGAATCATCCTACGAATTCGTCCCCAGGTGTCCAAGAACACCCTGTAAGACCACCAGCCTGTAAGGCTTGTAGTGTTCGTAAAATTTCTTCTGCGTTTCTGCCTGTATCTAACGCATTTACTGATACATGTTGGATTATTCCTTCAGGGTCAACTATAAAAGTTGCTCTGTAACACACTCCGTTTTCTTCATCAACTATACCAAGTTTTTCAGATAGTTTTAGACCGCAGTCTGCTGCAAGGATATGTTGTATATCCCTGATTAAAGAGTTGTCTTTTTTCCAAGCAAGTTTACAAAATTCATTGTCTCCACTTACGCCAATAACATCAGCATGAGTAGCTACATTATCCATTGCCGCAATCTCTGTTGGGCAAATGAAAGTAAAATCTTTTGGGTAGAAATACACTACCGACCATTCAGCCAATAGTACATCTACATCAATGAAATCATTTGTTTCATTTACACCTTGCATAGAAAAGTCTGGAAATTTATCGCCTACTGTTAACATAACTTTCTCCTATGTAATATCAAATTCATCGGAGACAGTTTCGTCAGGAGTAGAGTTACTAGCCCCTTCTCGTAATCTGTCAAGTAGTTCTTTTTGTGCATCCGCTGTTGGTCGAGTAAGTACTTCGTCCATTGACTTAAGTTCTGCAATGAGTTCCATTTCAGAATCGTCTAACTCTCTTGGTTTGCATTTGAGAGCCTGTAGTTGATATTCAACATTGTAAGCCATTGGTCCAGTCTTGACTCTTTTAAAGTAAACATCCCAGCCAGTTTTAGGATCAGTTGGATCACCAAGATCTTCTGCTGCAACCATAATCTGCTCGAGTAGTTTTTTCTTTAAGTTTAGTACTTTGACTTTTCCGTCATGAATACATTGGATAGCATAAGACCAACCGCATTTAAGATCAGGATGATACTCTCTCACCCAGTCTTTTTCTACATTGGTAAATGCTTCTGCGTCTCTATCGAATGATAGACACTCGAATGGTAAATTCTTACCGTTTTCGCCTTTCAACCAGTAAACATAGCGAGGAAGCATATCCCCTACCATTCTTACTACGTTGTCGCCTTCGACATATTGATAACTGTCGATTTTATTTTTTTGGGCTTCGCCCTTGGTTTGATTAAATTTTATTGCCATTTTAATTCCTTTAAAGTGATTTCTTCAAACAAAAAATGTATTCTGTCATTTTCTATTCGTAGTAATCTATTGTTTTTAATACTGTCCTCGTTCCCTGTAAAGTGAAGGAGGTCTAATGTGGTATCTTTGTTTTTCTGATATTCAAAATAATTACGCAATGATGCGATACCTGCATACTGTGCAATCTCGCCATCTGAATATCTCCTTCTTTGAATGAATAACGCTTCTGGGTTTACTAGGAACGAATCCCCATGAAAACTTTTAGTCCAGAATTTATATATTCTATCATGTCTATTCACTGGTGGTAGCTTATAGGTAAGTATGTGAAGTATCGTCAAAATATCTTTGACACTCCCGTTGCTTTCCCTTTTTACTTTTTCCCAATTATAGAATAACATATTATAACAAACTTTTAACTCCGTGTCAAGATATATTTTTTCATGCTATACTTCAAAAACTTCATAGCCCTGTCGTATGTAATATCCCCTTCTCGCCGAAGCCTGCTTTCTAGCAGTTCGACCATGTAAGTTAATATCCACTACTTTGGGCTGTTGTTTTCCGTCATACATTCTTATTACTCGCCCGATTAACTGTGTGAGCAAAGGCTCATTGTTTATAGGCGTACCTAAAATGAGACAACTAAGGCAATCTAAACTGATACCTTCTGAGAAGATACTTTGTGTTCCAAAGAGAACATCTTTGTCAGTAAAGATTTCCTTAACCATCTCTGCTCTCTGCTCATGTGGAATATCTCCAGTTACGCAGATTGCAGTATCTCCTACGAGCCTTGCACAACTCTTTAGGAAATCTACTCTATCGGCTACTACTAGAACTTTATGACCTTTTGCTGCATAACTTGCGGCAAGTATACCGATCATATTTTGGTATTCCCAATCAAAAGCAAGTGAGTTGACTCTTGTAGCCCAGTCAACATTGCCGTCCATGAAACGAATACCAGAGTTTATAATATCTACACTTGGTGTAAGATAATTCTCTTTTGGTGGTTTAAAAACAGTACTCGAAAAGTAATCACGAAACACTACATGTCTTCCATCTTTTCGTTGCAAGGTTCCTGTTAAACCAATTTTATTCTTTGCTCTCGAAGCATCAATAATTCGTGTAAAAGTTGGACTACTTACATGATGCATCTCATCAAGTATAATAGTACCGAACTCTTGTGTGATTTTGTCGATATTTCGATACAAAGTTTGCACATTTCCCACGACGAAAGGCGAATCGATCTCAAACTTCCCTGAGCCAATCACACCCGCCGTAACCCCGAAAACTTTTTTTACTTCTTTTTCCCACTGCCCTCTTAAGGCTAAAGTGTGGGTAACGATTAAAGTTTTCTGTTGTAATTTATTTGCGATAGCTAACGCAGTAAATGTCTTTCCCCAACTGACCCAAGCGTTGATTATACAACTGCCTTCGACTTCATCATATACAGACTGTTGAGAGTCTCGTAAAGTGAACTTGAAGTCAAGTGGTTCGATTGGTAACTCAACCCGTTTGTCAACTATCTCGTAATCGTCTGGAATTAAATCCGTTCTCCCGATTGGTAAGGTCACTAAACCTGCTCTCACTACGCCCATATTCTTAATAATGATAGGCGGATCTGTAGGTCTACGAGGCGGTATACTGTATGTGAGTTCTTTATCGAGATACTCTTGGTACTCGTTAGTGCACTCTATGTATATTCTATTAGAGAGTACTGCTTTCATGTTGCACGTATTTTAGCATATTTGTAAGTATATCGTTTTCTGTCTTATAGTCTATAAGATAATATTTTATATTCTTTTTATCAAGAATTTCTTTAAGTTCTTCCTCTATTTCGTAACTCTGTTTTTCGTTTTGAACTCTTCCAACTTGTTTATAATTATCTCCTGACTCTAAAAAGAAATTAATTGTTGTATTTCTTTCAAAACTCTCAAGAGCAAGTTGATTAAGTGCATTTGAATACGGTGATACTGAGTAAGCATTTTTGTATACTAAACTCAATAAAGTGGGAGAGTCCGTTATGCAATAATCAACCTGCCCTTCGAGTCTTAAAACTTGTCTGTTTTGATTAGCTAAAATATATAATTGATCTGAAAGAGCTTCATAGTGTTTCTCCCACACTAACTGTTTTGGAAACTCATTTATAAGTTCTACACTGTAGTCCTTACTTTTCATTAGCCAAAATAGTCCAGCAGCCTGTGCAGACTTGCCAGACCCCGCTCCTCCAAAAAAATTAATTACAATCATTTTTTAAAGTATTTTAAAATATCTTCTAAATTTGCATTTATAACTACACATTCACAATTATCTATATGTGAATCGTCTGTATCATTCATATATCTTTTTGAAAGAAAATCAAATCTATGATGACCATTAATAATATAATATTTATTAGCAGCAGCAGGACATACTTTTATTGGGTTTCTATAAAATCCACCGCTTAGTCTCATTTCCATTTTCTTTTTTACAGCTTCATCTCTGTCTTTTTGTGTTGGTAATAAGTCTACATAGCGTATACTTTTTACTGTAAATGAAAAATCAGATCGTTCAATATCTGTCATATGCACTTGAGGCATATCTTTTCGTAGGTAGATCATTAGTCATCCAACCCATGAACGTAACTGTCGTTCTTTTCGTTGTATCCGTAAAAACTTCCTTCTTTTTCCTCTGTTGATTTTTTGAAAGGTCTGTATAAATCTTCCCATTGTTCATCCATCCATTCCCAGACATAATCGTCTAGTGCTTCGCCGGGTACGCAATCATACTTTTCATGATAGTCATAGTGGTCAAAGTCATCTTCATTCCACTCTAGAAATTTATCAACCATTACGTCATCTAGGTCAGAGTCTTGAAGTTCTTCGTAATCAGACTCTGCAACTCCTTCGTCTGCCCAATGTATTTGTATTCCAATGAAGTTTCTGAATTCATCTTCGTACTGATGTCTAATTAATACATTTGGGTCTACTTGTGATAGATACTCTACTAGATGACTACAAAATTCGCTCACTGGTGACCATGCAGATACTACATTTATATAGTCCTCTGCACCATCTTCAATAAACGCCCACTTTGCTCCTACATTACTACAGTACCAATCGTATGCTTTATCTTCATCATACTTCGGCATAAAAGATAACTCATCAATGCCAACATGTTCTTGTATTTTCATGGGTTCGCCTTCCCAGTTTTTTATTTCTTTTTCAACTGTTTTGTTTGCTACTTGATCTGCAAACTTATCTATTACTGCCTCGTTACCGACAACAGTAATATAATTTGATACATGATTTGCCATGTTATCTCCTATTTAAACTCAGGTCCATTGTACCATTGAACTAATGAATACCTTGTACCTCTTTTAACTTCAGTAACTCTGTGCTGTAAAAAAGATGGAAATATGATTACTGTTCCTCTTTTTCTTAGCTGTCCCAAAGGCATTTTTAGTTCTTGCCCTTGTGGATTTTTTATTTCAAAGTTACCCCCTTCATAATCTTTTGGATGAGACAAGTTTACTGTTACAGATAATTTTCTAAAAGGTACATGAGGATTCAATGATGAATCTGTATGCCAATTATAAAAACCACCTCTTTTATACTCGCCAAACTGTATTGTTTCTTTGCCTGTTATAACAAAGTTCCATGCTTCAAGATTTGCTAGTGTAGTATAACCTTGTAACATAGTTTCGAGAAAGTGTCCTTGTGGAAACCATGATACATTTGTAACTCTAGTCTTATCATTCTTGACTTTTGTTTCTTGTGTAGCGCCATATATTCCTGCTTCATCTAAACCATTCTCTTTTCCAAGTTTAATTATTTCGTCACAGGCTTCATCCGATAACCTGTCCTTCTGTGAGTACCAAAAAGGTACTCGATACGCGTGTCGTATCATATCTTTCTCCAAGTGTCACGCCACTTTCGTGTGCTTAATTCGTATAAATAAGCAGGGCGTTTATTGATATATAATATTCCTGCGTATAATTCCAGTCTGTTTGGAGGGCGAGGGAGTTCAAAAGGAAAGGGTATACCTTGAATCCATATCAAAGTAGCGAGTTCTTTAACTTCTACTTTACCTATTAGATGGTATTTTAAATCAGCTTTTACACTTTTTTCGTAAATGAAAAACTTTCCATTTGAATCCACAAAAAATCGTCCTCTATGTTTTACTAATCCACCAAAATTATCTATTTGATGTTTTAAATCATACATATTTTTTAAAGGTGTTCGTAATCTTCTTTCACCTATACTTTGTCCTTCAACATTTGTATCGTCAAGGACTGCACCGTCAATCCAAAGTACGCCATCTCTACGCATAACTTCATCGGAATGAACCACATAAAGTGGGAATCGAATATCTTCTAGCTTCATACTATTGCCATGCAAGTCGACCATGCTTCCGCATCATGAGTGAGAAAAAGTTCGCACTTCTCCCAGTCTGTAGGTTCGACAGGCGGTTCCTCATAAGTTGTAGTTGTACAACTTAATAATAACAATACTACTAATAATTTCATTTTCTTTGACTCGCAGCAAGAGGATCAAGTAATACTCTTTCTCTTCTTGAGAGCCCATCAAATACTCGTTGTGGATTCATTGCAGGTAGTTGACAACTATAATTAAAATCAGAACTATCAATCCATTGTTTTAGTACTTTTCTAGTATGCTCCATACCATTGTCTTGCCCTTCTATAACGCTTGGCACTACTAGTTCTATTACTATTTTTTCTGTTCCTCTTTTAAATTCCATACTTTGCCTCAAATTTTCCGAAGGAGTAATCTTCTCCTACATCAAAATCACATCCGACTGGACAGTTTGGTATAGACATACCCCTGTCTTTTTGAATACAATCTTTTACAATTTCCATATACTCATCTACATACTCCTCATCTACTTCTGCTAGAATAGAGTCATGAACGAGAGCAAATATCTTTGCTTTACTACTATCAATTTCATTATGAGCATCAATCGCTCCAAGTAAGTTTACATCAGATGCTATAGACTGTACTAGAAAATTAATACCAGATCTTACTTCATGAGATGCAATACCTTTATCTTGTGAGAATACATTTGGTAATCTTCTCTTTCTACCAAAGTGAGAATAAATGAATCCATTATCTTGAATAAATCGTTTGTTATCGTCTAACCATTTCTTTAAACCATGAAACTGTTCAAAGTAATCTCGAATAACTGCACTTGCCTCATTCATACTAAAGTATTTTCCTGAGTCTTTGGTGACTTGTTCACTAATTTTCTTTGGTCCAGCTCCATACATAATACCAAATGTTACTGCTTTTGCCATCTGCCTTTGTGTGCCAAACTGTTCTGCTACCTCGTCTACTTCGCAAGGAAGATTAAAGACGAGCTTTGCAATGTTTGAGTGAAAGTTTCCACCGCTTCTGAATACATCCATAAGGTTTTTATCATTTGCAAGCACAGCGGCACAATATACCTCAGCTGTGGTTAAATCCATTGCAACTATCTTCTTGCCTTCTGCGGCTCGAATACATCCTTTCACAATCGGATTGTCTCGAGGAATCTGTTGCATATTCATTTTACCACTTGATGATAGCCTTCCAGAAGTTGTTCCATGCAGGTTGAAACCTGTACGAAGTCTACTGTCTCTATCAAGCTGTGGATAAATTTTGTCAAGATATGTACTCTTAATCTTAACTTTCTGTCGTATATCGAGTACTAATTGTGGTACTTCATGCTCCTCGGCTAACTCTTTTAGCACTTCCGCATCAGTACTGTGCGCACCCGTTCCAGTTTTCTTACCTGTAGGCTCTAATCCTAGAAAGTCAAAAAGTAATCCTCTCAGTTGTAATGTACTATTAGGATTGAAGTCTTTACCTTGATTATGTTCAAACTCTTTGATAGCTGGATAAGTATATAACTTTTTAATAGCTTCATCAATTTGTTCTTGCATGAGCACTGAGGATGTTTGAAGTCTGTCTTTATCAAAAGGAACTCCTGCATCCTGAATATCTGTCAGGAATCTACAGCCTGGAATAAGAATATCTCTATACACTCCATACAACCTTTGATTTTTCACTAGTGCATTTTCAAACTTTTGAAATAGTAAGAAAGTACACACTGCATCCATAGCAGCATAGTCTTGCATTACTTCAAAAGGAATAAGATCCCAACTGAAGCTACCTTTGAGTATACCATTTCTACGGCAGTAATCATCTATCCATTCGTACATACCTTTTTCATAGTCTCCATATGGAGTGTACTTAAGAGATAGTTGTTTCAAACCATGTGTGCCAGGATTCTCATCTAGCATATAATGAAGTAGCATAGTATCTTCGAACCTTGGAAACTTAAATCTAAAGTGATACTCAAAGAACGCTAAGTCAAACTTAGCATTGTGAAAGACTACTCTTTTCTTGTTAAATATTTGTTGAAGTAATACTTCTGCTGTTTCATCTATACACTCACAGTCTATATACACTCCATGCTCTGCTTCATAAGATAAACTAATACCAAGCATATACCCATCTCGGGGGTACAAACCTGAAGTCTCAGAGTCAAGAGCAACAAAGTCATTCGCATGATCTCTAGCTTTGATTAGGTATCTATGAAGTTCTTTCGAATCTCGGATACCATAACACTTGTCGTCTCCAAGCTTTTGTTGTTTTAGTTGTCCTTTTGTATATTTGACTATGTTCTCTCTTGATTCTTCCCATGTCTTTTTAGCTTCAGGTTTGAACGCTAACATAGCAGGATTAATTACTGGTAGGTACTTGTCATCAATACATCTACCACTATATTCTGTTACAGAATTCTGATTCGTAAAATACTTTAAACACTCAGAACCAACAAGTATAATCCAATCATAGTCATCTTGATTAATCTCAATATCACAGTCTCGTTTTAATACTTTCTTAATTGTTGGATCAGAACATAATTCATACTTATCAAACTGTATTTCATTCTGAAATAACTTTACATAGTCATTACGACTAGGTTTACTTTCTACTAGGGCTATTTTAGCCATATAATGTCTCCTTTAATTCTTTTACTTTTACTTTATTTAAAGCGCCCGCATCCCCTAATTGTACAGGCAATCTTATATTTTTTGATAATAACTCTGCTATTTCACAGAGTTCGGCAACTCGAGTAGCAGCTTCTTGTCCTGCTTCGTCAGGATCAAATAGTATATCTACTGCAGATACTCCTTGCATTTTTAATAATTTTAACTTGTCAACATCAATGTTTCTAGTTCCAAAACAACAAACAGCATTTTCTAACCCTTTGTCGTGTAGATTCAACATATCAAATATACCTTCTACTAAAATTACTCTGCCCTTAACGGGGCGGACTCGAGCAGGATACAAAGGTAGCAATGCCTTCGGGGGATGTATTAAATACTTTGGAACATCAGTTGGGGACTGTGTTCTGCAGTTAAATGCTACTATTCTTCCTGTCAAGTCCTTAATTGGAAAAGAAATTCTGCCTGTAAATGGTTTGTCTGGATGCAAAAATGCATCAAACAATTTGTAACTTTCTGGAGTAATCTCTCTCCAGTTACCTACATAAGGCATAAAATTCTTTGGCATCTTCAGTCCTATGGAAGATGCTCTTTTTTCTTCTACTTTTCTTCTGAGTTTTTCTCTACGAATATCCAACGGATTGGAAGGAGCATCGT
>ERZ651776.3351-NODE-3351-length-16047-cov-3.606450_pt1 | contig 16047 bp, 8 predicted proteins | sample MGYA00514761_ERZ651776 | MGnify/ENA metagenome assembly ERZ651776 | reverse complement strand
CCCGATCAATCACTCGGCAGCGAAATACCTAGTTCACTCTATCTGATGCTGGCTACTCCCTCGGTGCACGTCCATGTCTAAGCTCCTCTTTAAGCTGCGCAACGTGCCCGAAGACGAGGTGCTAGAGGTTAGAGACCTACTCGAACTCAATGACATCGACTACTTTGAGACAACCCCCGGCAACTGGGGTATCTCGATGCCAGGCTTGTGGCTTCACGACGCCGACGATTTTCCTCGCGCCCGCGCCCTTTTAGACGATTACCAAGCCGATCGGGCGCAGCGCGAACGCAGCCGCTTTGACGAACTCCGCGCGTCGGGTGATGCGCCCACGCTCTGGCAGCTCTTGCGCGCAAAACCCCTAGTGGTCAGCATCCAGCTAGTTGTCATCGCGCTACTCGCCTACCTTTCTCTTCGCCTTTTCCCGGGACTGTAGTTTCAAACTAGTAAGCAAAAATACCTGCTTTACACCTCGGCTAAGCTGCGCTATAAAACGATCAGGTTCTTAGTCAGTGACTCTTTCGGGGGGAGCTTACTGACTTTCGTCTCTACCCTGTAAAGAGAAAAAGGAGGTGATCCCATCAATAGTCAATCACAGAAGGGAGCCTTTAATCAGGCTTGCTAGCTTAGCTTTACTAACATCGGCAAGACACTTTGTGGCGAGTTGATGTGAGTTTGGCGAAGGCCAGACAGTCGGTTGAAGAGAGTCTTCCCTGAGAAAGAAGAGTCTTTGCTCCCGCCAAAAAAACGAATCTCGCTATCGCCTCGTGCGGTAGCGGGATTTTTTTATGCGCTAATTCTTTCTCCCTTTTCTAGTCCGGCGAGAGTCGGCTGCCGTTGTAATAACAAATGCATCTTGCCCTCGCAAACAGAGAAGATCAGACCATGGAAGAACAACCACACAGCACGCTAAATCAGCTCGATTCGACAGACCAATCCGGCCCTCTTGGCTCTCTCGACTCTCTTGGCCAACGCCGCGCGCGCGCCGGGCTGCGCAACCTCTTCGTCGCAGACGCGCTTGCGATGCCGGTTCACTGGTACTACAACCCGATGGATATCGAGCGGCAATTTCCCGGCGGCATAAGCCAGTTCGAGGCGGCACCTGAGTTTCATCCATCGTCGATTATGTCGCTGCATTCGACGAGCCAAGGCGGGCGCAGCTCTGCCGCTCGCGGCAATAGCCATGGCAAACCGCGTAAAATAGTAGGCGAGGTTATCCTCAAAGGACGCGAAAAGTTTTGGGGAGTAGCGAACACTCACTATCATCATGGAATGCAAGCGGGCTCGAATACACTTAACGCGCACTGCACTCGCGCCCTGCTGCGGACGCTTGCGATTCGCCAGGGCAACTACGATCGCGATGCTTTCCTCGATGCCTATATCGAGCTCATGACAGCCGAGCCCGCGCTGCATCCCGACACCTATGCCGAGTCGTATCATCGCGGGTTTTTTGCCAACCTCGAGGCCGGCAACGCACCGCATCGCTGCGCCGCGGTGACCCATGACACTCCCTCTATTGGCGGGCTTGTTTCGATAGCCGCGATCTACCTCGCTGGGCGTCTTGCCGGACAGTCAGTCGACACCCTGCAACAACAGTGTGTCGACCATCTTTACCTGACACATCCCGACGAAGTGTTGGCAGGCGTGTGTGTTCACTACACGGCGCTCCTTGAGGCATTGCTCACCCGAGACGACTCGACGTCTGTGCGCGAACTCTTGGTCACCACGAGCAGGCTTAGCGCGAATTTCCGCGTCGCCGAGCTCGCCGCCAAGGCCAAAGACGACCGCGAGGTAATCGGCGGCCTCTTCTCATCGGCCTGCTATATCGATGGCGCATGGCCTGGCCTGCTCTACCTCGCCTACAAATATGTAGACCAGCCCGAGGTCGCACTACTCGCCAACGCTAATCTTGGCGGCGATAATTGCCATCGCGGCGCGGTGCTCGGCATATTGCTGGGTGTTGCTAGCGCGGTGAGTGTCGATACCCTATATAATGCATTGCTCGATCGGGAACAGATCGATTTGGAGATCGACGCCGCGTTAGGAATAGAATGACTTAGCACTTGAGCGTCTACCCTCGAGCGCTGGCTAAAACCTGTCGCAATGCAGAGGGGATTCGCCGCCTCGATGCATAGCATACATAGCCTAAAAGCCTGCTTAACTTAAAAGGAACCTAAGTAAGAATGAAGATCCCAGCCCGCCTGCTTCCCCTTCTCGAAGAAGGGCTCATCGATGAGGTGCTAAGCCGCCTGATGAGCGGCAAAGAGGCCGATGTCTTTGTTGTGCGCTGTGGCGACGATGTGCGCTGCGCAAAGGTCTATAAAGAAGCCGCCAAGCGGAGCTTTAAACAGGCAGTCCTCTATCAAGAGGGGCGTAAATCCCGTAGCAGCCGTCGCTCGCGGGCGATGGAAAAAGGTTCTAAGTTCGGCCGCGCGCAGCAAGAAGAGACTTGGCATAACGCCGAAGTCGACGCGCTCAGAAAGCTAGCCGCTGCCGGTGTTCGTGTCCCGACGCCTTATGCCTGTGTCGACGGCGTTTTGCTTATGGAACTGGTTACCGATGGCGAAGGTGATGTGGCTCCTCGCCTCAGCGAGGTTGTTCTCACCCGCGAGCAGGCTATCGAAGACCACAACGCGTTAATCGGCTATGTAGTAAAAATGCTCTGTGCTGGCATCGTGCATGGCGACCTTTCAGAGTTCAATATTTTGGTCGACGACTACGGTCCGGTAATTATCGACCTGCCTCAGGCTGTCGATGCCGCGGCCAATAACAACGCCGAGTCTATGTTGCTGCGAGACGTGAATAAACTTCGCGACTACTATTCCGAATTCGCCCCCGAATTGGCGACCACAGAGTATGCGAAAGAGATGTGGGCGCTTTTCGAAAGTGGCGATTTAAAGCCCAACACCGTGTTAACCGGCGAGTTCGAAGACGATGGCGAGACTGCCGATGTCGACGCCGTCATGCGTGAAATAGCCGAGGCGATTAAAGAAGAGCAAGAGCGACTTGCACGTATCGCCGACGCCGAGTCGGACGTTACTTAAGCGTTGCTTTACCTGCCCCAAGATAACTGCGCAGCCGTGGTGGGAAGTTTTTCTGCACCAGCGCCTGCTGCAATGCCCACTGCTTCTCTGGCGCAACCTCGCGCAAAAATTTGACCTCGCCACTCTCAACCACGGCGATGGGAATACCGTCTTCGAATAACACGCGGTTGTTGAGCAGCTTGGCTAGCTTACGCCTTGGCAGTATCAGATTGAGCAGATTCAGCGGATCGCTCGCCGCTAGACTGTGGTAGCGAGGCTTTGCTGCCGCAACCTCCTTCGCCATGCTGCGCAAGCCATCGACCGCTTCTTGGAAAGCGAACTGCTCCCCGCCCACGCCGGCAATAAAGCGTCCGCCGCGCACCGTGCCTCGCAGCTCCATACGCCTGAGCGCTCTTAGCAACACGCGCCAAGGTGGCGCGAGCAATTCGCGCTCTATTATTGAGCGAAACAAAACACCCCAGCGATTCAGGTAAATCGAGATGAGCCGTTCGAGTTGGTCGTCGTCGAGCACGTCCCAACCGCTGCGAGAATTGTTAGGACGACTCGCCCGTGGCTGGCGAATAATCGCCGGTGTCGCCGGGCTGCGCCGCGTGTTCTCAGCCTCGGTTTCGGTTCGAGCCGTGGTCATTGCCTCGGTTTCTGCTGTGTCAGCTGGCCGAGGCGCGAAGGTTTCCAGCAGACTCCATCGACCCGCTTCTTCGACGCCGAACATCGGCGAGCGTCTGCGCCGACGATGAGCGCCCTGCTTTTTTGCAGCGGGGGTGAGCAATGCCCGTAGGCCAGTAAAGCTGTCACTATTTAGCCGCCCCGCGCCAACCAATTCGGCGAGTCCCTCTTCGAGCTGCGCCTTTAAAAGACCAGAACGAGACTGGATCTGATCGAAGAAGCTCGCCCCATTGGTTAGCAAGTCAGCCTCGATGCGCTGGGCCGTGTTCGAAAATGTTTTGCCGCTTGGCGCGTCTTGCCCGACTCGCGTTTTGCGTGGGCCTTCATCAGCCTCTTTTAATTGCGCTCTTGCCATTGCCTGCCATATATCCAAATTGGCGCGACTCATAATGGCGATCGGCGTAGTCTTGACCGGCCCCGAACTGCCCTTGTGCAGCGCACGCTGCGATGCGCTCGGCTGCACATAGCGTCCCCAAGTGACCCTGCCGCTAATACACAAGACGTCTAACCAGTTGGGATCGTAATCAGAGACCCGCGACGGATAAAGGTCGGCTTCCCAACTTGCCGCAGGCGCCGAAATGCCGTCCAACATCGCAAGAGAGCGTTGGAGCTGGGTCTGGCCATCGAGACTCGCCTCGGCCGAAGAATGCGGCATTTCATCGTCGTCGCGCACGGGCTGCAGGCCGTGCTCGTCGAACAAAAACTGCGTATAAACTTGAAGCGACACGGGCTTTATCGCCTTGCGGTGTGAGTCGATCGTGTAACGATGGATACGCTGCAGGAGGCGCCGCTCACACCATTCGACCGGCCCGTCGCCTGCCTGTTCAGCACGCGGCGTAAACTTGCCTTGGAACACGAAACCTTCGACTTCGAGTGCAAGCAGTGCCGCGTCTATTTTTACGCAGGGCAGCGAGACTTCGTCGGCTAACCGCTGCGCTGTAACCGGACCCAAACCCTCTAAGCGCGAGCGCACCAGATCGCGCAGGGCCTCTTCGGGCTCGAAGCACACACCCTCGAGGAAAGAAGGCGTATCGAATTGCGCGCAGCACTCTGGGAACAGCGCCCTAAATTTTGGCAAGTCTTCTGTGGCGAAGAGAAGCTCTTGGGGATGCTGCACTAGCTGATGAAGCCTTCCTTCGAGTACAAGCCTTTCACGCCATTTCTCGAAGCCATTATCGGCAAACTCAGCGGCGGTGATATAGCCGAGAGTCTGGAGGGCATCGTGAAGTTCTTCGGCGTTATGCACGAGCGGCCAAGCTTCTTCGCGCACGCGCGCGATAGCAGAAACATCCAGCAGAGAATAGTCGCGCGCCTCGGCGGGGTCGGCCCAGCTTCGATTTCGAATCGCATTCGTTCGCCGCTCCTCGGCTGGCGCGTCGTCTAAGAAAGCATAGGGTCGTGCATTAATAATCTCCTGCGCAAACGGCGATGGCTCGCGCAGGTCTTTGGCGATTAGCGTGAGTTCCTCGCGCTCGATCTTACCCACAAGCTCTATCAGCGCATCGATATCCATCGCCTCGGTGAGGCAGTCGTGAATGGTTTGATCGACGAGCGGGTGTGTCGGCACATCGCGGCGACCGGTGAGATTCTCGGCGCAGGCGATTTGATCGGGGAACACGTGAGCGATTAGGTCTTCGGCGTCCATACGCTGAAACTGAGGTGGCACGCGTTTGCCGCTACGATTGCGTTGAATCGCTAGCGATCGCGTCGCGTTCCAGCGCCAGCGTACCTCAAACATGGGCGAATCGAGCAGTGCCTGCACGAGCACGTCGCGCACCGTTGTAGTCTGAAGATAGCGAAACACTTCGTCGAGCGGAAAGCTATGCACCGACCCCAGCGATATCACGATGCTGTCTTCATTTGCTGCTGCCTGCAGCTCGAAATTGAAAGACTTGCAGAAGCGCTTGCGCAGCGCGAGACCCCAGCCGCGGTTGATACGACTCCCAAAGGGAGAATGGATTACGACGTGCATGTCGCCCACTTCATCGAAAAAGCGTTCCATGATTATCGTGTCGCGGGTTGGCATCGCGCCCAGCGCGGCCATTCCTGCGTGCAGGTATTCAACCACTTGCGACGCAGCCGAGTGTGGCAAGCCGACGGCGTTAATACACCATTGCATCGCCGCGTCTGCAGACTCGTCGAGTATTAGGTCGCCTATTTGCTGCCTAAAGTTAGACACCGACTGCGACAGCTCGACCGTGCGACCTGGCCCTTCGCCGAACCAGAAAGGCACAGTAGGGTTCATGCCTTGGGCATCTCTCACGCGTACCTTAAGCCCGTCCACCCGCAAAATCTGCCAAGCGTGAGTGCCCAGCGTAAACACATCGCCCGCCATCGAATCGAGCGCGAAGTCCTCGTTTAGGCTGCCGACCACCGTGTCTTCGGGGTCAAGCACAACCTGATAATCGAACATATCTGGAATCGCGCCACCGTTAGTCAGTGCGATAAGATTAGCGCCGCGCCGTGGCCTGAGCCGCCGGTTAATCGCGTCGTAATGCAGATGGGCGCCGCGCCGTCCCCGACGGCTGGTGTAGCCATCGGCAACCATGCGTAGCGTCTCTTCAAATTCTTCTTTAGTTAATTCCCTAAATGGGAAAGCCTTGATAACCAGTGCGTAAAGCTCGTCGATACACCAGCTATCCAGAGGCGTCATTGGTTCAAAGGACTCTTTCTCTTTAATCTCTTCAATCTCTTCAATCTCTTGAGTCTCTTGAGTCTCTTGAGTCTCTTCAATCTCCTCAGTCTCTTTTGGGTACACATCGCTCTTCACGCTCGCCGGCTCAGCCTCTGTGCCGCGCAGCCCAGCTCGAGCGGCAGCGAGTGCTGCTTTGCGCACCTCTGGTGAGGCAGGTGTTGGGGCTGGCTTTGCGGATGAGCTGAGCCTCGTCGAGCCGCTTGTCCGCATCGCGGCTAGGGCCGTTGCCAGGGGTTGGAATATTTCCTTACTGGGCTGATTTTGAACGGACAGTTTATCGACCGGCTGTTTATTAGCAGGCACATCACCACAGTCATCAGCGTCTTGAACCCAGAGGTCGTCTTCTGGCGCGTCTGGCGCGGATAGCTTTTTGCTTTTATCTCTACGACTCGCTCTTTGGCCGGGCTCATCGCCGGCGGTGTCACCGTCTCGTCCGCGATCGTGAACCTGCGCCGACACCTCGGCGACTATTTGCTGCGCCAGAATATCGAGCGGCTTTTCGGGCATAACAATGGCGTCGAGCTGGCCTCGGCGAATGCTGTGCACCAGCGCACTGGCTTCGATAAGGTCGTCGCGCGTGAGCGGAAACAAAATGCCTTTCGGCGTGCCATTGATCGAGTGGCCACTACGACCCACTCTCTGCAAAAATGTCGCAATGCTTTTAGGTGAAGAGAATTGCACCACGAGATCGACCGAGCCTACATCAATGCCGAGTTCCATCGACGCCGTTGCGACCAGCACCTTAAGGCTACCCGCCTTAAGCCGCTGCTCGGCGTTGTGCCGGTGATCTTTACTCATGCTGCCGTGATGCGAACAGACAACATCGTCGCCGAGGCGCTCGGCAAGCGCGAGGGCAAGCCGCTCGGAGAGTCTGCGCGTGTTCACGAATACCAGCGTCGTATCGTGGCTCTCGATTAGCTCAACGAGACGGCCATAGAGCTCGTCCCACACCTCGTTGCTCATCAGCGCCGAAAGCGGCGACTTAGGTACCTCGATACGGATGTCCAGTTCGCGCCTAAACCCCGAATCGACAATCGCGCAGTCTGCCTTCGGCCAGCGCGAGTCCGCACCCTCAACCTCAACCTCAACCTCACCCAGAGAACTCGAGTCGCATTCGGATTGCCCTGTCGCATTGCCCACTAAATAGTTTGCAACAAGGTCGATTGGTTTCTGCGTTGCCGACAACCCAATACGCTGGAGCGTCCGACCGCTTTGGTCTTTCGTATTGCCGCTCGACTGAGAACTTATAAGATGCTGAAGCCGCTCCATCGACAACGCTAAATGCGAGCCTCGCTTGTCGCCCAAAAGCGCATGGATCTCATCGACAACCAAGCTGCGCACAGTAGACAGCATCGCGCGGCCGCTCGCACTGGTGAGCAGTAAGTAGAAGGACTCGGGAGTGGTAACGAGAATATGCGGCGGCTTTTTCGCCATGCGCGCACGCTCACTCGGGGGCGTGTCACCCGTGCGCACGGCGATGCGAATATCAACCGGAGCGAAGCCCTGCAGATGCAGCTGCTCGGCGATGCCATTGAGCGGCTGCTCGAGATTTTTTTGGATATCGTTGCTGAGTGCCTTGAGCGGCGACACATAGAGAATTTGGACGCCTTCACTCAGTTCGCCATTTAAACCGCGCTGGAGAAGCATATCGATAGCGGCATAAAAAGCCGCGAGAGTCTTACCGCTGCCTGTCGGCGCGGCGATTAAAGTATGCCGCCCTGCCCGAATCTGCGGCCATGCGTCGGCTTGCGCTTTTGTCGCTTGCCCGAAACGTTCCTCGAACCACGCCCGACTAGCGGGGTGAAAGTCCGCAAGGCCTGTGTTGTTCTTGGGAGAATCGCTTTTCATGTCTGGGGCTCTCATAACACTGCAGCACTGCGGCACTGTTTCCTTTTTAGCGTGCGACGCGCTAAGTTTTGTCTCGCAAATTTTACTGGTTATGCATACAGCATACTCGGCTTTTTGCCGTGGTCAAATAATTACGCAAATTTCCCCTTTGGCGATTGCAACAAGCTCACTCTGTGCTCAATTTCACCGCTTTCTTGCACCTCACTTCCGTGTAAACTAATCTGGATAACAGAAGCATGGCTCCAAATAGCCGCCACTAGCCAGAAATAGCCGACAGTAGTTAACAGCTGTTTACAAAAATCGACATACAATTACCAAAAATAGCCAAACACAAAACGCAGGCACGCCCTATGGCCAACATCGACAAGCAAGACTCCGAAGCTCAGCCTCGCGTGCCCGACGAGTCTGTGTCTGCCTCGGACACAACCGATCATCCGTCCGTACCCAAGTCCGCTCACACGTCAGTACCTAAGTCAGTACCCAAGCCCTTAGAAGAGACGCCCTACACACTGCCCACCCCGCAGCACCCAAACGCAGGATTCGGCGAGCGCATCACCCACGCCTTAAAAGTCGCGTGGGCAGAGAATCGCCAGTTTTTCCTCCTGCTGACCTGCATCGTCTTCTTTAAAAGCGCAGTAGCCGACCTCAGCTCGATCTCGGGCGCGTCGATGCAGCCCACTTTGCTCGACGGCGACAAAGTGTGGGTCAATAAACTCGCCTACGATATCAAAGTGCCTTTTACCGAAATCAATCTGGCCGAGGTGGGCGACCCCCAGCGCGGAGATATCGTGATTATCGATTCGAAGCGCGCCGGTAAACGCTTGATCAAGCGTATCGTCGGGCTTCCCGGTGACACAGTGGCAATGCAAAACAATGCGTTAGTCATCAATGGCGAACCCGTTAACTACGAAGTCGTGTCGCGCGATGAAAGCTCGGTGATTATCATCGAAGCACTGCCCGAACTTAGCCATCGCGCGCGGCTCGCTAGTGGCTATGTAAGCCGCAGCCGTCGCAGCTACGGCCCGGCGGTGGTACCCGAAGACCAGTATTTCGTGCTCGGTGACAATCGCGACAATAGTGCAGATAGCCGCGCCTACAGCTTTATCCCACGAATGGAGCTCGTTGGGCGCTCGAACTCAGTCGTCTTCTCGCTCGATAGTGACAATAAATACCTCTTTCGAGGCGATCGCTTTCTCACCGAGCTCGACTGAGAGTCTCTTCCGCAAATATTTATCACTTAGTGAAAATCGTCAGGGGCCGCGCAACCGCTTTGGTATTTCCTTTTTATCGCATCGTTTATCGAACCGTGAGTCTCCGAATGGTTCGCGGCGTTAGTGCACTTATTTTACTGGTAGCCAGCGCATACGCCTCCGCAGCTGAAGCACCTTCCCTGCCCAGCTATGAGATTCCGAGGATTAACCTAACGCCGCGTATCGATGGCAAAGTCGATGCTGCAGAGTGGCGCGAAGCGAAGCGGGTTGTTATCGATATTGAGACAGACCCCGCAGAGAATGTTCGCACCACCGTAAGCGCCGACGCCTTCATCATGGAAGACGGCGAGACGCTTTACGTTGCGTTTATTGCTTCTGACCCCGATGTTTCGCAGATACGCGCATTTTACAGCGACAGAGACTTGCTGTGGGACGACGACTTTATTGGCATCGTACTCGACACCTTTAACGACGAGCGCCGCGCCTATGAATTTTGGGTGAATCCCCTCGGCGTGCAGGCCGACAGCATTTACGACGATGTGAATCGCCGCGGCGATGAGTCTTGGAATGCGATCTGGGACAGCGCGGGCAGAATTACCACCGAAGGTTATGAAGTCGAGATGGCGATCCCACTCAAGCAGCTGCGCTTTTCGCCCTCGGATTCAAAACAAGTGTGGGGAGTCGATTTCGTCAGACAGTTCCCGCGCGATCGCGAAAACCGTATTTCAAACAATCCAATCGACCGCGATATTTTGTGCTACCTCTGCCAGATTCGAAAACTCGAAGGTCTCGCCGACCTACAGGCCAGTCGTAATCTCGAGGTAATTCCTACGCTCACCACGACTTCGGTGCAGAATCGATCACGCAGTTTAGGCGCGTGGGAAAAGCCGGGGCTAGATCCTGATGCCGGTGTCGACGTGCGATGGGGGATCACACAAGATCTCTACCTCAACGCGACACTAAACCCAGATTTCTCGCAGGTTGAGGCCGACGCGCCGCAGCTCGATATCAACAACACCTTCAGCCTGTTCTTTCCTGAGCGCAGGACATTCTTTCTCGACGGCGCAGATTACTTCGACACGTTTCAGAACCTCGTTTATACGCGCAACATTGCCGACCCCGACTATGGCCTGAAGCTCACAGGCAAGTCTGGCCGCCATACCTATGGCGTGCTCACCGCGAATGATTTGTCGACCAGCTTCATCATGCCGCGCAGCCTCGGATCCAATGTCACGACGCTCACCTTGCCAAACGAAGACTCAGGGTCACGGGCAGTCGAGAGCGATATCAGCATCGCGCGCTATCGTCTCGACCTATTTGATAACTCAACTATCGGCGCAGTCTTTACCGACCGCCGCGCCGACGCCCTTGGCTACAGCAACAGCGTGGCGAGCATCGACGCCGTTTTGCGTCCGACCAACAGCGACACCGTGAGCATTCAGGGCGTTTACTCGCGCTCTAAAAATCCTGTTCAATTGCGCGAGCGCTTCGGTCAGGCCAACGAGACATCGGGCAATAGCCTGCGTGTGCAATACAATCATATCGACGCCGAATGGGATTGGCGCATCGGCTATGATGATATCGGTAAAGACTTTCGCGCAGACCTAGGCTTTGTTAATCGCGTCGACTATAAGTATTTCGTAACCACCGTGGGCCGCACATGGCGCGCCGACGGCGATAGCTTTTTTAGCCGCATTCGCCTCGCCGCAGACTACGACCGAACCGAAGACCAATCGGGCAAAGAGCTCGAAGAGGAGCTCGAGTTTTTCCTTAATATGAACGGTCCGGCACAGTCCTATCTCAACGCACTCGTAGGCGGCAGCAAAACCTACTGGAACGGCAAAACCTTTGACGAACAATACAATCAACTCTCGATGGGGTTTTCGCCCACGGCGAATCTTGGCATTGGCGCGACGCTGCGCATCGAAGATGTAGTCGACTTTGCTAATACAAGACTGGGCCGATCTAATCGCTTGGGACCGTTTATCAGGCTTCAGTTTGGCCGGCACTTGCAATTTAACCTTAGCCACACTCTACAACAGTTCGACGTCGATGGCGGTCGGCTGTTTACCGCTAACCTGTCAGACTTGCGCACGACATACCAATTTACGGCAAAAAGTTTTTTGCGTTTCACACTCCAATACAACGATCGCGAACGCGATCAGTCGCTCTATCTCGGTTCGGTGCAGAGCCGCAGCAAAGACCTCACCGCGCAGCTGCTCTACAGCTACCGCTTTACTGCGGCGACACGTTTTTTCATCGGCTACTCGGATGCGAGTTTTCAAGACGACCGTTTCGATTCGATCGAACCTATCAACCGCAGTTTCTTCGCGAAATTCACCTACGCTTGGCAGCCTTAGAAATCTGCAAAGACAGCACTGCTTTTCGCGACAGCGCTCGAAGAGTGCGCGATAATACGTTTTTAAATTGGTCGCCTAAAAAGAATCCTCTTTAGGCTAGTACTTACCTATCTACACTAGTCTGTTTTACTAAAAAGTTGAGCCTCGCTATGACTAACCGCACCTCCCTCTACCAAAACCACCTCGACGCCGGCGCCAAGATGGTCGATTTCTCTGGCTGGGAGATGCCGATTAATTACGGCTCGCAGATCGAGGAGCACACGCAGGTGCGCACTGCCGCGGGCGTTTTTGATGTCTCGCATATGACGGTAGTCGATGTGTCGGGCGTAGACGCCGAGGCGTATTTGCAGCACCTGCTCGCTAATGACGTCGCGCGCCTCGACGAGATTGGGCGCGCGCTTTACAGCGGCATGCTTAACGAAGACGGCGGCGTGATTGATGATCTCATCGTCTACCGCATGACCTTTGGCTATCGCGTTGTCGTGAACTGCGCGACTCGCGTCAAAGACCTGCGCTGGATGGCGATGCAGACAACCGGCTACGCTGTCTCTGTCGAAGAGCGCCCCGGCTTGGGCATACTCGCGATTCACGGCCCCGAATCAATCGAGTGCGTTTGTGAGATTCTTAAAGACTGTGGCCGAGATAACGAGGCAGAGGCGGCGGCCATTCGGGCACTGGGTAATTTCCGCGGTGTCGAACTTAGCGATTGGTTTGTTGCACGCACAGGCTACACGGGTGAAAAAGGCTTAGAGGTTATTCTGCCAATCGAGCAAGCGCCGCAGCTCTGGGACGCCCTGCTCGCCGGTGGCGTAAAGCCAATCGGACTCGGCGCCCGCGACACGCTGCGCCTCGAGGCTGGCATGAATCTCTATGGTCACGACATGGACGAAACTGTCTCGCCTTTGTCCGCTAACATGGGCTTTTCGATCGCGTGGGAGCCCACAAAGCGTGACTTCGTAGGGCGTCCGGCGCTCATCGCTCAGCGCGCCGAACAGGAAGAAGGCAGACTGCCTATTCTGACCGGCGTCGTGCTCGAAGAACGCGGCGTGCTGCGCGAGGGCCAAATTCTTGCCTGTAAAGACGCAGACGGAAATGATATCGGACAAGGGGTTGTCACAAGCGGCACTTTTTCGCCGACACTGAAGCATTCGATCGCGCTTGTGCGCGTACCAACCCATACAGCAAGTTGTGAAGTGGATTTGCGCGGCAAAGCGACACCGGTGCGCATGGTGAAGCCCAATTTCGTGCGTTTCGGCGCGAAGGTGTTCGATTAACGGACACCTTTCGCCGAGTCGAGACAACTCCAGCATGGCGAGCCTCAGACAAAATGACTTAACGCACACTTTTTACGCGACCTGCAGCTGGGTTATCCGTTAAAATGCGCGCAATTTTTACGCTTTCGATAATTCAGAACAGTCCGAGCTGGCACTGCCCCAACGGACGACACGCGAGGAACACAACGTGAGCACTATTCCAGACAATTGTAAGTTCGCCACCTCCCATGAATGGGTTCGCATCGACGAAGACGGCATCGCAACCGTTGGCATCAGCGACCATGCGCAAGACGCGCTTGGTGATATCGTTTTTGTCGACCTGCCCGAGGTTGGTGCGACTATTCATGCCAAAGACGAAGTCGCCGTGGTCGAATCTGTTAAAGCTGCCTCAGACGTATACAGTCCAGTCTCAGGCGAAATCGTTGCGATCAATGAAGAACTGCTCGATGCGCCCGAAACGGTTAATTCGGTGCCTTACGATGGCGGCTGGTTTTTCAAGATCCGCCTCGAAGACACAGCAGAGTTAGACGAGTTGCTAGACGCAGAGGCTTATGCCGAGCATTGCGACGGCGAGTAGCCCGCAATAGAGGGCATAATGACCCGCAGTGCAGGGTGATTGGCCTGCAGCAAAACCCAGCAAAAGAGCAACACAGATCGTAATCAACTGAGGCCGAAGCGGGTGCAACCGCTCGGCCTCGCTCATTTCTGATAGTGTAAGGATGGCAATGCAAACTCAAGCTGCCGCGAAGCTAGACCTAGCTCCGACCCAAATCGACGCCGTAACCCCGCTCAGCACGCTGCAAAACCGAGGCGAATTTATCGATCGCCATATCGGTCCTAACACAGCACAGATCGAGGCGATGCTGCAGACGCTTGGTCTCGATTCACTCGAAAGCCTGGTCGATCAGACCGTGCCTGCCGCTATTGCCCTGCAACACCCGATGGCACTCGACGGCGCGATGACCGAGCCTGAGGCCTTAGCGGCGCTGCGCAGCCTTGCGGACAAAAATGAGCTTCGTAAATCGTTTATCGGCCTCGGCTACTACGACACGCACACGCCCAATGTCATCTTGCGCAATGTGCTCGAGAATCCGAGCTGGTATACGGCCTATACACCCTATCAGCCCGAGATTTCACAGGGCAGGCTCGAGAGTCTGCTCAACTACCAACAAATGGTTCTCGATCTTACCGGCATGGACTTGGCTAATGCCTCGCTATTAGACGAAGCCACCGCCGCCGCCGGCCTTTCTGGGCTTGCCGGGCTCGGCGGAGTTGCCCTCTTCCTCCTCCTCCTCAGCCTCGGCTTCGGCCTCCTTCTTCTTCCTGCCGATGGGGCGCTTGATGACAGCCTTGGGTTTGCCGTCGTCGTCGATCTCCGGCTCACCGGCCTCCTCCTCGTCGGAGTAGTCCGACTCGGCCTCGTCCTGGGGCTTGTTGTTCTCGAGTTCCTCGGTGGAGATGCCCACGGGTTCTTCAAACTCCGAGTAGCCGTACTCCATGCCGCTGGATTTGGCCTTCTCGAGCGCGGCGGCAGCCTCCGCGGCGGTCATTCGCGCCTTCGCGCGCTTCAACTCGTCCGTCAAGTCATCCGCGCGTCGGCGCTCAGACTCGAGCTCGTACGTCAGCTTCTTGATCGACTGCGAGTAGGAGGAAGCCGTCTCCTCAGTCTCCGCGAGGTGAAGCTCGGAGCTCGTGAGCTCTTTCAACATGGCATCTTCCATAGCCTTGAGCTCACGTTCCGCGCGGTTCAGTGCGCCTTCGAGCCTGCGCTCGGTGTTGGAAGCCTCGTGCGTCGCGGCGTCCGCGGCGGCGGCGGCGTCTGCGCGAATCTGCTCAGCCTTGGCCGCGGCTTTCTTAGCCTCGAACGTCGCCTCGCGGGTCCGTCGCTCGAGCTCCGTGACGGTCGCCTCGAGGTTCTCGATGCTCGCGTTGCGATCGCGCACCGCCGCGGCAGCCTGCGCGAGCTCATCGCGCAGGTTGCGTTCGCGCGTCGCCGCCGCCTCCTTGGTCTTCTTAGCGGCGTCGCCGGCGGTTTCCTCCGCGGCTCGCGCCTTGACCGCGGCGGCGGACGCGGCTACGGTGGCATCCTCGCGCATCTTCTCCGCGCGCATGAGCTTCTCGGTCGCCTGCTCCGCCGCGGCCGCGTTGGTCATGGCCTTGTGCCTCGCTTGCTCGACGTCCTCCCTGGTGGACGATCCGATGCGTCCTTTGTTACCCTCCAGCGCTTCGAGTTGGTAAAACTTATCCTGGACTTGTCTCAGTCGGTACGAAGCCGTGGCGGTGTCCTCGGCGCTGTACCTCGCATCGACGTTCTCCACGTCCGTGATTCGCTCGCGTTCCTTGACGGGAACCCCCGCGACGAGGAACTCGACCTCCTCGATCTGCCTGTCGCGGTCGGCGGCGGCGCGGACGGCTTCTTGCTTAGCGCCCGTCGCCTCGCCCGCGCACTTGTCAAACTCAACCCGCGCCACCCGGAGCTGCTCGCTCAGATCCGCCTCCCGCTGCGCGTCGACGTTGCGATCGGGGTAAGGATCGCGTGCCGCGGCGGCGGCGCGGCGGGCCTCCTCAGCACGCCTCGATTCATCCATGATGGACGAAGCCTTGGCGTCGACCCTCCGTTGGGTGTCAGCCGATTCCCTCGCGGCGACTTCGAGGGACGCAATCTGCGACGTCACCTTGGCGTGTTCCGACCGCATCCACTCCAGTTCCCCGGTCTTATCGTCGAGGGACCCGCGGAGCATGTTCGCGCGTTCCTCGGCGGCGCGTGCGGCGTAGGATGCCTCCACGGCGGCCATAGCCGCGGCCCTGCGTTGCTCCTCGACATCCCCGGACATTGAACCTGAACTTCCGTAGTACCCGTCGGATCCCGAGTTCAAAGATCGGCGCTGCTCGCGATCCGCGAGGTCCCTTCGCATCGTCGTAAGGCCGCGCTCCTTGTCCTGGAAGGAAGCC
>ERZ651776.3348-NODE-3348-length-16057-cov-124.093554_pt1 | contig 16057 bp, 16 predicted proteins | sample MGYA00514761_ERZ651776 | MGnify/ENA metagenome assembly ERZ651776 | reverse complement strand
TATTTTAATGCTTCTTCATATAATTCATGAGCCAAATCATCTGATACACCTGCAAGAATAATTAAAATTGCATCAGCTCCATAACTTTTAGCCAATGGTATTTGAAATTTATCAATAAAAAAATCTTTACATAAAATTGGTAAATTAAATTGTTGTTTAATTTTACTAATATGAATTAAATTTCCTAAAAAAAAATCTTCTTCTGTAAGAACTGATAAGCAAGTTACTTTATTTTCATAATAAATTTTTGCAATTTCAACTGGATTGTAATCATTTATAATTACACCTGCAGATGGGCTAGCTTTCTTAATTTCACCTATTATTGAAATTTTGTCTTGTATTATATTATTTTCAATTTTTTCTTTAAAATTAATATAAGAGCTATTTTTATCTATAATTTCATTTAAAGAATCTAAGCTAGTTGATTTTTTTAATAAATCTATTCTTTCTATTTTTTTTGTAATTATATTATTTAATATATTTTCAGACATTTCGAATTTTTTCTAAATGAGAGTAGGGTTTGCCAGATAAAATAAATTCTCTTGAAAAATTATAAGCATCTAAGAAGTTTGTAAATTTTTCACTAACTATTAATCCAGCAGCTGCATTTAAACAAACAGCTTTTGAAAAATCATTATCTTTACCTTTAAAAATTTCAATCATTTTATTAGCATTAAAATTAGCATCATCACCAATTAAATTATCGAATTTATCTGCATTAACATTAAGAGACTTTGGATCAATTGTAATTTCAGATATCTCCCCATTTTTTAATTGAATTACATTTGTATTTGCATAAGGGGATATCTCATCCAAACCATCTTCACTGTTTACAATCCATGCAAATTTAATATTCAAATTTCGAAGTCCTTCTGCAAATATCTTTAGTAATTTTTTATCAAAAACACCAACAACTTGTCTATCAACTAAAGCTGGGTTGCTTAATGGACCGATCATATTAAAAATAGTTCTTTTGCCAATTTTCTTTCTAACAGGACCAACAAATCTCATTGCACTGTGATAATTGGGAGCAAACATAAAACCAAAGTTATTATTATTGATCTCTTTTTCTATATCATTTGGCTCAAGATCTATTTTAATTTTAAGAGCCTCTAAAACATCACCAGAACCACATTTTGATGATACGGCTTTATTACCGTGTTTAGCTACTTTTGTACCCATACTGGCCAACAGTAAAGCAGAAGCAGTTGAAATATTTAGAGTATTCATGCCGTCTCCACCAGTTCCACAGGTATCAACACAATCGGCAACGTTTACTCTTTTTGATTTTTCTCTAAGGACATAAACACCTCCTGCTATTTCATCTGAAACTTCACCTTTTTCAGAGAGCAGGGTTAAAAAGTTATAAATCTCTTCTTCATTAGCTTTTCCAGTCATTAATAATTCAAAGGCAGATTTACTTTCTGCAAAAGTTAAATCTTGTTTTTTTCTTAATTTCTCTAGAATTTGTTTCATAGATTAATAATTAATAAAGTTTTTTAATATTTTTATTCCTAATTTAGTTTTAATACTTTCTGGATGAAATTGAACACCATGAATGTTGTATTCTTTATGCATAATAGCCATAATAATCCCATCATTAGTTTCAGCAGTGATTTTAAGTTGATTAGATAGAGTTTTTTTATCAATAATTAAACTATGATATCTAGTCGCCTCAAAATTTAAGGGTAGGTTTTTTAAAATTCCAATTTGATTGGATTTTATTCTACTAGTTTTGCCATGCATTACTTTTTTTGCTTGAATTATTTTTGAACCAAAGACTTGGCCAATTATTTGATGTCCCAAACACACACCCAAAATTGGTACTTGTTTATAAAGTGATTTAACAATATTAATACAATTACCAGATTGATTTGGGTTACCTGGTCCAGGAGAAATTACAATCCTATCATATTTTTTTTTGATAATTTCTTTAACATTAATTTTATCATTTCTAACAACATCAACATTTACCTTTAATGATGAAAGATAATGATAGAGATTAAATGTAAAGCTATCATAGTTATCTATTAGTAAAAGTTTCATTATCTTAATGCGCTTAGTAATGCTTTCGCTTTGTTTATAGTTTCTTCATATTCTTTTATTGGATTACTATCAGCAACTATACCAGCACCAGCTTGCACATAAAATTTATCATTCTTTGCTATAGCTGTTCGAAGAGCAATGCAGGTGTCAAATTCCCCATTCGAAGAAAAGTAGCCGATGCCTCCAGCATAAACTTTTCGTTTTGATGTTTCTAATTCATCAATAATTTCCATTGCTCTTATTTTAGGCGCTCCAGAAACAGTACCAGCAGGAAAACCAGCAAGTAAGGTTTTAAATTTACTGAATTTTTTATTATATATTCCAATTACATTTGAAACTATATGCATAACGTGGGAATATTTTTCAATTATAAAACTTTCTGTAACTTTAATTGAATTAATTTTAGAGACTTTACCCGCATCATTTCTTCCAAGATCTAATAACATTAGATGTTCTGAAAGTTCCTTTTTATCATTTAATAAATCTTTTGCTAAAAAGTTGTCTTCTTTTACATCTTTGCCTCTTGGTCTAGTGCCAGCTATTGGTCTTACTGTTATCTTATTATCTCTAAGTCTAACCAAGATTTCAGGACTCGCACCAATTATTTGAAAATCTGTAAAATTAAAAAAATACATAAATGGAGAAGGGTTTGTATTTCTTAATTTTTTATAAATATCTAATGGACTTTTAGATAGTTTTGCCTCAAATCTTTGACTTAAGACAACCTGAAATATATCTCCAAGCTTAATATACTTCTTAGCTTTTGTAATCATGGCCAGAAACTTATTTTTTGAAGTATTAGATTTAACTTTAAAATTAGAAAATGATGTTGTTAGTGGTGAAGTCTTTTTAAAAGAAGACTCTATTAATAATCTTTCAATATCTTCTTTAATTCTTAAATATACTTTTTTATAGTTTGATATTTTTTTATCTTTAAAAACATTCACTATGTAGAAAATCTTTTTTTTTAGATTGTCATGAATAATTACAGTTTGAGGTCTTAACAATCTAACATCTGGTAATTTTAAATCATCTTTACATTTGTTAGGTATTTTTTCTATATATCTAATTGAGTCATAAGAAAAGTAACCGGAAATTAAAGAACAAATAGGAGGAAGACTAGCAGGTGTTTTAAAATTAAAACTTTCAATTATTCTTTCTATAATTTTATCAGGCGAACCTTTAATTCTTTTTTTAGATTTATTTTCAATTAGGTAAGATTTATCATTATTAAATTCCCAAATTTTATCAGGATTTTTTCCAAATATTGTATATCTTCCTTTTATTTTTCCTTTTTCAACCGACTCAAAAATAAAGCTATTTTTTTCAACAAGAAAATTTTCAATTAAATTTAAAATTTCTGTATCATCTTTTATCTTTCTAGAGACAAAAAGTACTTGATTTGTTTTCTTTTGGTGCTGGCGCTTAAATTCAGAAAAGCTTTTATTGAGCATTATTTAAAATAATTTTTAACTCGATCAACGGCTGAGTCATTTACAACAACATCATATTTAGTATTCAAAAAGAAATCATATGATTTTAAGATACTATTTTTATTTTGAGCACTTCCTTTAATGGATGCATCAGTAAATTCTTTTGATTTGTAATCAACATTGTTTATGTCAAAAGCTAATGTTTGAGCTAAATATACATTGTTTTTACTATCTGCCACTAAAGTAAAAGTTTTTAATGGTAAAGAATATAAAACTTTAATTGAATTTATTTCAAATTTTTTATCATCTTTTATTGAATTTAATTTAATTCTTTTAATCTTATCAGAGCCTAATTTTGAAAAGGAATTTTGATCAAATTCTTTTTTATTAATCTTATCTAAAATATCTTTATTGAATGCAAACTTTTCTTTTTCAAATAAAAGGTTTGTTATTTGTTTTCTAAATTTTTCATCTTTGATGTCTGGTAATTTTGAATTTAATTGAGATATGTTATATAATGTATAATTACCATTATATTCAATAATATCTATTTTGTTTTTTCTTGAATTATAAATTAAATTTTTTATATCTTCTTTATTATCTAAATTAATATAGTTAACCACGTTATTAGCTTTCAAATTAAGCTCTTTTATAATTTGTGAAAAATTAATATTTTTTGAAACTTGATTTTCAATTGCATCAATTTTATCAAAAAAAGCTTGATTGAATTCACTTAATCCTGTCATATTATTAGGATTTAGATTCACATACTCAAAATTAATGTAGTCTTGCACAAGCTTATCTGAATTTTCAGTAATAAAATTATTTATATCAATTTCAGTAAATTCATCTTTTTTTTTATAAAATAAATTTAAATCAAGATAATCAATTTCTAATTTACTATTTTGTTCTTTATAAAATGTATCTATTAAAAAATCAGGAGTCTTGGTGCCTCCACCGATGTAAGTAAACAGTTGTTTTTGTAATTCATCATTTTTTAATTTGATTTCGAAGGCTGGTGCAGATGAATTGTTTGTTAGTAAAAATTTTTCATATAAGGTTCTTTGAAAATTACCTTTATCATCCATAAAATTTTTGTTAGACATAATTTTTTGTGCAATGATCTCTTTAGAGACAGAAAGACCCAAATCATTTATTTCTAGATCCAATAATGTAGTTGAGACCAATGCTGATAAAAGTTCTTCAATAATACCATTATCAATATTGTTTTTTATTACTTGATTGCTTAATCCAGATTGATTTAAATAATCAACATAGTTTTGAGTTGAAATTTTAGTACTATTAATCTTAGCTATATTATTTTGATTGCTGGTGTTAAAACCACCACCAAATCCTCCAAAACCAAATGCAATAATAATGACAATTATTAATGCTAATCCAGCAATTTTTTTCTTTGTAAGATTTTTAAAAGTACTAATCATTGCTTTATATATTTATTGAACTAAAATAAATCTATAGATTAATTCTTTCATTATGACAAATAAATATATGTATTTTGTAGCAAACTGGAAAATGTATGGAAGCCTATCTTCGCTAAATTCATTGAATAAAGTTATTAAATTTTCAAAATCAAAAGACATCAAGAAAGGTAGATTGATTTATTGTCCTCCATTTACTTTGATTGACGCATTTTCAAAAAAATTCAAAAATTGTCAAATAGGTATTGGTGGTCAAAATTGTCATGAAGATGATGATTATGGACCTTATACAGGCTCTATCAATTCACGTATGTTAAAAAATATTGGTGCACAATTTGTAATCATTGGTCATTCCGAAAATAGAGCTGAGGGTGAGACTGATAAAGTTATCAATGTTAAAATTAAAAGTGCTCTTAAATCAAAATTAAAAGTCATTTTTTGTATTGGTGAAACTTTAAATGAAAAAAAACAAAAAAAAACAAAATCAACTTTATCTAAACAAATTCATTTTGGATTAAAAAATATTAAAAACAAATCAAACATATTTATTGCTTATGAACCCATTTGGTCTATAGGAAGTGGAGTCATTCCAACTCACAAGGATCTTTTTGAGACAATTAAGTTTATTAAGAATAAATTTAGAGATAAGCCCCAAAGAGTTTTATATGGAGGCTCTGTAAATCCTAAGAATATTATTAATCTTAAAAAAGTTAATAATCTTGATGGTTTTTTAGTTGGTGGAGCATCACAAAGTGCTAAAAAATTTATTGATATAGTTAAAAAAACGTATAGTTAAACGCAATGGAAAATATTCTTCTAGTAGTAAATCTTATACTAGCTTTTATTTTGGTTCTTTTAATACTTACTCAAAAATCAGAGGGTGGAGCTTTAGGTATTGGAATGTCTCAAGATAATTTTATGCTTTCAAGATCTGCAGGTAATTTCATGAGCAAAGCAACAGCAATTGTTGCGACTCTTTTTATAGTTTGTAGCCTCTTACTTACTATTATATCTCGGAGTGAGCTTACTCCAACTTCTTCTGTACTAGATGTAATTGAGGAAAAATCTGACGATACACCGTCGATTCCAGAAAATAACAATTAAGTCTTTTCAATTAATCAAATAATCGCTATAAGATAATTCCATGGCGCGATTTATATTTGTCACTGGCGGCGTGGTTTCCTCTCTTGGTAAAGGTCTCTCTTCTGCATCTCTTGCTTATTTATTACAATCTAGAGGTTACAAAGTTCGTTTAAGAAAATTAGACCCATATTTAAATGTAGATCCAGGAACAATGAGTCCGTTTCAACATGGGGAAGTGTTTGTAACAGATGATGGTGCTGAAACTGATTTAGATTTAGGTCATTATGAGAGATTTTCTGGAGTAACTGCAAAGAAAACAGACAATATTACAACTGGAAAAATTTATAGCGATGTTCTTAAAAAGGAAAGAAAAGGACAGTATCTTGGAAAAACTGTTCAGGTTATTCCCCACATCACTGATAGAATTAAAGAGTTTATTAAATATGACACTACCAAAGAAGATTTTGTAATTTGCGAAATAGGAGGCATAGTAGGTGATATTGAAAGCCTTCCATTTGTAGAAGCTATAAGACAATTTTCTAACGATGTTGGAAAGAAAAATTCATTATTTATTCATTTAACACTAGTACCTTATTTAAAAGCATCAGACGAAATTAAAACAAAACCAACTCAACACTCTGTCAAAGAACTAAGAAGTATTGGTATTCAACCTGATATTATAATTTGCAGATCAGAAAGACCTATCCCTTTAGAACACAGAAAAAAGATATCCTTGTTCTGTAATGTTGATATTAGAAATGTAATTGAAACCGTTGATGTAAAAACAATTTATGAAGCACCAATTAGTTTTGCAAAAGAAAAATTAGATGTTCAGGTTTTAAATCATTTTAAACTAAAATCTAAAAGATCTAATAACTTAGTACCATGGAAAAAAATAACCAAAGTTACCCTAAATACAAAGAGACAAGTTGATATTGCAATTATTGGAAAATATGTTGAATTAAAAGATGCTTATAAATCTTTAGATGAAGCACTTACTCATGGAGGTATTACTAATAATCTTAAAGTTAATTTAGTAAGAATTGATTCTGAAAAACTAAAAGTTTCACAAATTAAAGATAAACTAAAAGATGTTTCAGGAATTTTAATTCCAGGAGGTTTTGGTAAAAGAGGAACAGAGGGAAAAATTGAGGCCATTAAATATGCAAGGATAAATAAAATTCCTTTTCTTGGAATTTGTTATGGCATGCAAATGGCAATTATAGAGTTTGCAAGGAATCAATTAAAGATTAAAAAAGCAACCTCTTCTGAATTTGACAAAAAAGGAGTTCACTTAATTGGCTTAATGCATGAGTGGGAAAAAAGTGGAGGAAAAGTTAAAGGCACAGATAAAGATCTTGGTGGAACTATGAGGCTTGGTTCTTACGATGCAATTTTAAAAGAGAAATCTAAAATTAGAGATATCTATAAATCTAGATTAATCAAAGAAAGACATAGACATAGATACGAAGTGGATATTTCATATAAAGAAAAATTTGAGAAGAAAGGGTTAATATTTTCAGGTTTATCCCCAGATAAAAAGCTTCCAGAGATTATCGAACTCAAAAATCACCCTTGGTTTATAGGAGTTCAGTTTCATCCTGAATTTAAATCTAGACCTTTAGATCCTCATCCTTTATTCTCTTCATTTATTAGAGCTGCAAAAAAATATAAATGAAAAATATAAAAGTTAATTGTGGAAATATTGAAATTGCTAATAATAATAAGATTTGTATTATAGCTGGACCTTGCCAACTTGAGACAGAGCAACATGCCATGGATATGGCTGGAAAAATTAAAGAGATTACCTCTAAATTTAAGATGGGTTTTATTTATAAAACCTCTTTTGATAAAGCAAATAGAACAAGCTTAAAAGGAAAGAGAGGAGCGGGTCTTGAACAATCTTTACCAATTTTTGACAAAATTAAAAAAGAATTAGATGTACCAATTTTAACTGATATTCATAATATTGAACAATGTTCAGTTGTTGCAAGCCATGCGGATATATTGCAAATTCCAGCTTTTTTATGCAGACAAACGGATTTGTTGGTTGCCGCAGCAAAAACTGGAAAGATTATAAATGTTAAAAAAGGTCAATTTCTTGCACCCTGGGACATGGTTAATGTAACCAAAAAAATATCAGACTCAGGAAATGAAAATATTCTGGTAACTGAAAGAGGTGCGAGTTTTGGATACAACACACTTGTTTCTGATATGAGATCTTTACCTATAATGGCAAAAAATGGTTATCCAGTTATTTTTGATGCTACACATTCAGTGCAACAACCTGGAGGGTTAGGAGAAACTAGTGGTGGTCAAAGAGAATTTGTTGAATATCTTGCAAGGGCTGCAGTTGCAGTAGGTGTTGCTGGAGTATTTATTGAAACTCATCAAGATCCAGACAACGCACCGTCTGATGGACCAAATATGGTACCTTTAGATAAATTAGAAAATCTATTATCCCAACTATTTGAAATTGATAATTTAATTAAAAAATAGATGAGTAAGATTTTAAAGATAAGAGCTCGTCAAGTATTTGACAGTCGTGGTAATCCTACTATTGAAGCTGAAGTTTATTCTAAGAATCAAAGTGCATCAGCTATTTGTCCTTCAGGTGCCTCTACAGGAACGTATGAAGCATTTGAAAAAAGAGACAAAAATAACAAAAGATATCTTGGTAAAAGTGTTTTTAATGCAATTGATATAATTAATACTAAAATTTCTAAAAAGCTAAAAGGTATTAATATTCATGATCAAATTCGTATAGATACAATATTAATTAATCTTGATGGCACAAGACAAAAAACAAATTTAGGAGCTAACGCTATACTTGCTGTATCAATGGCTGCAAAAAAACTATCAGCAAAAATTAAAAAAATACCTTTATTTAAAACTTTTTTAGTTAAGAATAATTTTAGTTTACCTTATCCACTAATGAATATTATTAATGGTGGGGCTCATGCAAATAATGGTTTGAGAATCCAAGAATTTATGATCAGACCAGATAAAGCCAAAAATTTTTCTGAAGCAATGAGAATTTGTTTTTTAGTAATAAGCAGTTTAAGAAAACTTATTAAAAAAAAGAAGCTGTCAACATCTGTTGGCGATGAAGGTGGTTTTGCACCTATGATTGATAGTAATGAAAAAGCTTTAGACTTAATTGTATCAGCAATAAAAGCTGCAGGCTTTAAAAATGGTAAAGATGTTTCAATTTGTTTAGATGTTGCGGCTAATGAGCTATTTAAAAGTAAAAAATATTCAATTCATTCAAAAAAATTAGTTTCAGTAGATCAAACAATTAATAAATATCTAAAAATTATAAATAAATATAAGATAAAATCAATTGAAGATCCTTTCGCTGAAAATGATTGGACTTCATGGAGCAATTTAATGAAATCTACAAAGAATGTTCAAATTGTAGGTGATGATCTTTATGTTACAAATTTAGAGAGACTTAAAAAAGGTTTTTTAAATAATTCATCAAATTCAATTCTTATTAAGTTAAACCAAATTGGCACAGTTTCTGAAACACTCGAGGTTATAAAATTTGCTCAAATCATTGGCTACAAAACAATTATATCTCATCGATCTGGAGATAGTGAAGATACTTTTATAGCCGACCTTGCTGTTGGAACTAATTCCAATCAAATTAAAACTGGTTCTCTTACAAGATCTGAAAGAGTTGCAAAATATAATCAACTATTACGTATAGAAGAACAGCTTGGTAAAAAAGTAAAAATGAATAAGATTCATTAATGTTGAGTAAAATTAAAAAAAATTATTTTTTATTAATCTCTACTTTCTTAATACTCTATTTCTTTTTTAACTTACTCGATGGGGAAAGAGGTCTTTTTTCATACTTTAAAAAAAAAGAAATTTTATTAAATTTAACAAAAGAAGAAGCAGATTTAAGAAATAAAATTAAAGATTTAGAGTTCAAGAATTCTTTATTAAGTGAAAATCTTGATTTAGATTACGTTGAAACACTATTACGTGAAAAGTTTTTATTTGGAAAAGAAGGTGAGACCCTCTATATAATTAAAAAGAATGACAATTAAACCAAGACACCCAGAAAAAGTTAACAAACCAGTAAATCCAATTAAAAAAAAACCTGATTGGATAAGGTCTAAATTAACTAACAGCAAAGAATTCTTCTTAACCAAGACTATTGTTAATCAAAATAATTTAGTAACAGTTTGTCAGGAAGCTAATTGTCCAAATATTACAGAATGTTGGAGTAAGCGTCATGCTACATTTATGATTATGGGTGATACTTGCACTCGAGCTTGTGCTTTCTGTGATGTTAAAACAGGAAAGCCGGAAAACTTAGATCCATTTGAGGCTTACAAAATTTCAAATGCAGTCCACAAACTTAATCTTAAGCATGTTGTAATAACTTCTGTTGATAGAGACGATTTAGAGGATGGAGGTTCCAATCATTTTTTTGATGTAATTACAGCTATAAGAAAAAAAAATCCAAATACTTCAATTGAAGTTTTAACCCCAGATTTTTTAAGAAAAGGGGATGCTTATAAAAAAATTTTAGAAGCAGACTTAGATGTTTTCAATCATAACATTGAAACAGTTCCAAGACTTTATTTAAAAGTTAGACCAGGTGCGAGATATTTTGGTTCATTGGAACTTTTAAAGAATGTAAAAAAAATTAATAAAAAAATTTTTACTAAATCAGGTCTAATGGTTGGTTTAGGAGAGAGTAAAGATGAATTAATTCAGGTAATGGATGACTTAAGGTCTGCTGATGTAGACTTTTTAACAATTGGGCAATATTTACAACCTTCTGTTAAACATCATCCGCTTGAGAGATATTATCATCCAGATGAATTTAAGGATTTAGAAAATATTGCAAAGTCTAAAGGTTTTTTATTAGTCTCTTCTTCACCACTAACAAGATCTTCTTATCATGCTGATGAAGACTTTGCTAAACTTCAACAAAATAGATTAAATAAACATTAATGCCTAAAGCCTCAGTAACCAGGCAGATAGCTCGTGAAAAACAAAAATTAATTGATTTTGTTTTAGACATTGAAAAATATCCAGAGTTTATACCTTTTTGTATAGATTCAAAAGTATATGAAAAAGAAGATAAACAAGACGAGGTATTAATTATTGCAGATCTTACTATTGGTAGAAAACCTTTTGTAGATACTTATAAAAGTGATGTTCGTTATGACAAAAAAAATGATTCAATACATGTAACTAATATTGGTGGTCCTTTAAATCATCTTGAAAATAACTGGAAATTTATACAAAAAGAAAACTACACTGAAGTTCAATTTGATGTTGATTTTGAAATAAAAAATAAGTTTTTAAATTTAATTATGGAAAAATCTTTCCAATTTGGCTTAAACAAAATAGCTGATGCATTTCAAAAAAAGGCAGAAAATCTCTAAATTAGTGATTTTATAATTTTAAAAGTTTTCTTAATTGTAGATTTTTGGATAGCTTTTCTACTTTTTTCTTTAAATACATTTTTAGTAATAAATATTTTATTATTTTTTTTTACTCCAATATAAACTAGTCCAACAGGTTTTTTCTTAGTTCCACCATTTGGACCTGCAATTCCTGTAATTGAAACATTAATTTGTGCTTTAGAAATTTTTGATAAATTTTTAACCATAGCCTCACAACATTGAGGGCTAACAGCTCCATATTTTTGAATAATGCTTTTATTTACTTTTAAAACAGTTATTTTTGCTTGATTTGAATAAGTGACAAGACCTATACCAAATACTTTCGAGGCTCCACTTACGGACGTTATTTCTGATGCAAGCATTCCACCCGTACAAGACTCAGCAAAAGCAATCTTTAATTTTTTTTTAGTTAATATTTTTACCAAATTTTTCATTACAAAACATAACTTTTAATAATCATGAAACACACAAGTGTTAATACAACATAAAATCCAGCACAAATATCATCCATAATTACACCAAAACTATTCTTAAAGTTTTTATCAAAAAAGTTTACAGGAAATGGTTTCATGATATCAAAATATCTAAAAAGAATAAAAAATAGAGCATAATAAACGATAGCTTCTCCACCATCTTTTGTTGTTCCATGTGATATCTCATAAAGATATATAGGAATTGATTGACCTAAAAATTCATCAATTATTATTTCACCAGGATCCTTATTTTCACTATTTTCTATATAACTTGAAACAGCATAAAATGAGTAAATAAATATTATTATCAATCCAAATAAAATTATATTTGGTGAAATATTTAAAGTGTGGAATAGATAATAAAGAATAATTACAGTCGCCAGTGACCCAAATGTTCCGGGCATATATTTAATTTTACCAAGACCAAACATAGTAACTAATAATGAGTTGAAGGAATTAATCATTTTTAATAACTGAGGCTATAACTTCACAAGCTATAGCTTTTTCTTTACCAATTACACCTAACTTTTCAGTTGTTTTACCTTTTATATTAATTTGAGTGGGAGAGATATTACAAATTTTTGCAATACAGTTTAATATTTGTTTTTTATATTTTTGAATTTTAGGTTTTTGAGTAATGATATTAATATCAAGATTATTTATTAGATAACCTTTTTTTACAGTTTGCTTGATTATTTCACTTAACAGAATTGTAGATCTGATATTTTTAAATTTCTTATTCTTATCAGAGAATTTTTCACCAATATCACCCATAGAGCAAGCTCCAAGTATAGCATCTGTTACAGCGTGTAACACAGGATCTCCATCTGAATGACCTAATGTACCAATAGGTGAGGGTATCTTAATTCCACCTATGTAAAGCTTCTTATTAGGAACCAACCTATGAACATCAAAACCTATTCCAAATTTTATTAAATTATTAAATTTAATATCTGAATTTATTGTAATTTTATTATTAGTAGTTTCGCCCTTTATAATCTTTATTTTTTTACCAGCTCTTACAAATAAGTTAGCATCATCAGTAACTTCCTTACTTTTGTTATTTTGAAGTGAATAAAGTTTTTTATAGTTAAAAGCTTGAGGTGTTTGGATTAAGTAAATATTTTCTCTTTTTAAATTTTTAACATTATTCGATATTTTCTGCTTAACTGTATCTGCAGTTTGAATTGCAGGAATTACACAATCATTTGATTTTAATTCATTCATTAATTTATTTAAAAGTTTTAAAGAAAAATTTGGTCTTGCAGCATCATGAATTATTACATTTTTAAAATTATTTTCTTTAATACTTTTTAAGGCATTATAAGCAGACTCTGCTCTTGTTTTTCCACCTGTGATAATTTTGATGTTTTTAATATTAAGTTTCTTGATAAAATTTTTGTGTTTTTTATTTACTACCAGAACAATTTTATTAAATTTATTAAAAACTTTAGCTTTATCAATTGAATGCAATAATAAAGGTTTACCTTTATAATTTGTGTAGGGTTTTGGAGTATTTGAATTAAATCTTTTACTTTCACCTCCAGCAAGTATTATAAAGCAACTATTCATGATAAAAATATATAACACATTATATTGTTCAAAATGATTGATTTTATTAAAAAAAATATATTCATCATTCTAGTATTTTTAATTACTTTATTCATAGGTTTTATAACTTTTTTAACGTTTATTGATAAAAGTTTTTTAAAATTATCTGATGACAATCTCCAACTATTATTAATTGGAAATATTGCATTGTTAATACTTCTTTTTTTTATGATATTTTCAGAAGTAAGAAATTCTTTAAAGATAGATGTTGATGTAAGTGGCTCTAAAGCCAATAGAAAATATATAACATTCTTTGCATTATTTACTTTAATTCCTTCGATTTTAATTTCTTTATTTTCATTATTTCTCCTTTCATTTGCTCTTGATAAATATTTAGATAAAAAAATAACAACAGCTGTTAATAATTCTTATGAAATTGCAAAAAGCTATACTGAGGAAGTTAGAACAAAAACACAATCAGAAATAATTTTAATAGCATTTGATTTAAACAAAAGTATCAATTTTTTAAATACAAATATTAATCAATTTAAAAGTTTTCTTAAAACTCAAAAACTAATTAGAGGTATGGATGAAGTTCATATTATTGAAGGTAATGGAAATTTATATTTATCAACTTTAGAAGATACTACTTTATATACACCTCCTTTAAGTGATGCTTTAGAAATGGTCCAAAACGATAAAAGACCACTTAAAATTATTAATGCTTATAAAAATCAAACAGCATCTATTATAAAGCTTGAAAACTTTGAAGGTAAGTATTTATATATAGTAAAGTATTTAGATAAAAAAATTTCTCAATATTTACTAGAATCTCAAGAAGCTCTTAATTTTTACTACACAGTTTTAAATAAACAAACTGGGATTAAGATATCATTTGTATTTATTTATCTAGTTATAGTTTCACTATTATTATTTTTATCCATATCAATAGCTATAAGATTTTCATCAAGATTTTTTAGGTCTATTAATAATTTAATTATTGCATCTTCTAATATTGGAAAAGGTAATCTAGATATTAAAGTACCAGAAATTAAAACTGATAAAGACATGGAGATTTTAAATCAAAATTTTAATTTAATGATAGATAAATTAAAATCACAACAAGAAAAAATTATAATAAAAGAAAGACACGAAGCTTGGGAAAATTTAGCTAGAAAATTAGCTCATGAAATTAAAAATCCACTCACACCTATTCAATTAACTATCGATAAATTGAAAAATAAATATTCTGAAAAAATAGCAGATCATGAAAAAGAAGATTTTTCCAAAAGTTTATTAATTATTGGAAAGCAAATTAAACAAATTGAAAATTTAGTTAATGAATTTTCAGATTTTGCAAGAATGCCAAAACCAATTCTCAAAAATAACAACTTAGTTTCTTTGATAAAAGATAATGTTAAATTAATAAATGAATTAGATAATGAAATCATAATTGATTTTAAATCAAGTAAATCTAAAATTCTTTTAAACTCTGATAGTGAACAATTAAGCAGAGTTTTCTTCAATTTAATTAAAAATTCTATTGAAAGTATACAGGATAAGAAAATTAATAATGTTAATTTTAATGGAAAAATCGACATTTCTATAAATGAGAATGATGAAATAATAAACTTCATAATTATTGATAATGGATTAGGATTTGGAATATTTAAAAACAATATAAAAGACATTCTTAATCCTTATTTTACAACCAAAAAAAAAGGTACGGGCTTAGGTTTGTCTATTGTTAATAAAATAATAAATGATCATAATGGTAAAATAAATTTTATATCACTTGAAAAGGGTGCAAAAATTGAAATTATATTTACAAAATAATGAGTACTGAAATATTAATTATTGATGATAATGCAGATATTAGAAATATTATTAACGATCTAATAATTGAAGCCGGTTACAAAACAAGATTAGCTGCAAACTATAATCAAGCATTAAATGAGATTGATAAAAAACTCCCAGATGTTGCAATAATAGATGTTAAGTTAGATAAAAGTGACAATGATGGTTTAGAGCTGTTATCACACATCAAAACTAAGGATAAAAATATTCCAGTTATAATAATTACAGGGCATGCGAATGTTGAAATGGCAATCAAAGCTTTAAAAGCTGGTGCTTTTGAATTTATTGAAAAACCCTTTAATCAAGAGAGATTATTAAACTTTGTTAATAGAGCTGTTGAAAACTTAAATCTTAAAAATAAGAATAAAGAATTTGAAAGTAAACTTTTTTATTCTTATGAACTAATTGGTGTTAGTGACAATCTTAAAAAAATAAAAGATCAAATAGATAAAATATCAGTTTCTGAAAGTAGAATTTTTATCAATGGACCTACTGGCTCAGGTAAAGAATTGATAGCAAGAAAAATACATAAAGAATCCAAAAGACAGAAGGGTCCTTTTGTTATTTTGAATGGCGCATTACTTGATATTAAAAAATATGAATTAGAATTATTTGGCGAAGAAAAAGATAATGGCTCCATAACTTATGGCGCTTTAGAGAAATCAACAAAGGGTATACTTTTAATAGATGAAATTTCTGAAATCCCACTTGATACTCAATCTAAAATTTTAAGAGTTTTAATA
>ERZ651776.3347-NODE-3347-length-16062-cov-5.501032_pt1 | contig 16062 bp, 12 predicted proteins | sample MGYA00514761_ERZ651776 | MGnify/ENA metagenome assembly ERZ651776 | reverse complement strand
CTGCCGCACCGACCATTTCTTCCGACGAATCGCGTTCCGAGACTTTAAGTTCTGGGTCTAGTTCCTCTTCTTCCTCTTCTCTCTCTTCTCCCTCTTCTCCCTCTTCTCCCTCTTCTCCCTCTTCTCCCTCTTCTTCCTCTTCTAACTCCTCCTTCTCTTTAAATGCCTCAATCCTCCCAGGATTAACCAGCCCAAAAGCACTATTTTCATCCACAACCCTCGCTTCAAAATACTTCAAGAACCTCTCCCTCTCCCCCCCTTTCTCCCCCTCCCCCTTCCTTAACAAAAACGTCGGAGGTATAACATCATGGATATCCTCCCCATCCCTATCCCTGTGTGCATAGTAATTCACAAGTGTCTTAAACAGCCCCCCTTTCCTCACGAGCTTTCCATTCCCATCAAGATGATTACAGCTCGTCATTGCCGATCTCTTCGTCTTCCTCCCCCTAATATCATCCCTCCACATGGACCACGCGAGGTTCACGCACGGGTCGTACTTGCTGCAGGATTTCGGAAGGCTCCCGAACCACGGACGGAGACGGAGGACCTGCAGGATCACCAGCGAGTTGTTGCCGGGGGAGACGTGGTAGGTGAACGGCACAGTCGAGGACGTGGTCGCCGGGGCGGCGGGTCTTTTGTGGGGGGGGGCACCACGGGCTACCAAGGCGGGGTTCTTCTTCTGCTGAGGGGGAGGGCGGGAGTGAATGTTGTTGTTCTTGTTTGCATCGTTGGTAGTCTTGAGATTCTTCGCAGCAAACACCCCGCTCCCCGCGGCCTGTTGTGATCTTTGTTGTTCTTGTCTCTGGCTCTGGGGATTTTGAGGTTTGAGGATTGTGGGTTTTTGCTTTGGTTTTTCAAAGTTTTGAATGTTGGAACCGGAACTTCTTCTCTTTTTTTCGGGTAAAGGGGCGGTTGATGCCGGAGTAAAGGTCACGCCAGGAGGCAGCTCCATTGCGGTCTCTTCTTCGTCACTTTCCATCTTTCAGCGATGTTTTTTGTAGTTACAAGGCTTATTTTTGGACGATTTCAACGACGACGGACGACGATCGAATTTTCACACCACGTCACCTCTCATTTCTGAACGGTTTAGTTTTATTTTTCCCCAAATTACATGTTAAGGATATTCATATTATCTATAGGATGAAGACGAAACCAACGATATTGATCGATAAGCCTTTTCCTCCTTCTCACCAAGCATATTTGGAAGAACACTGCACCGTTCTCCCTCCTTACACCCTTGATCCGAAACCCACTCAAGACGACCTCAACAAAGCCGATGCGTTACTATGGTACGGCCACGAGCCAATCGACTCCGACCTGCTCTCAAAGTGTCCCAACGCAATGGTTGTCTCCAACTTCGGAGCTGGGTACGAGCACATCGACACCTCCGCGTGCATCGCGCTCGACGTGCCTGTCGGGCACACTCCGGATTGCCTGAGCGAGTGCGTCGCCGACTACGCGTTCGCGATGTTGCTCGCGAGCGCGAGGGACGTCGTGGAAGGTGTGAAGCGTTGTGAGGACCCCGGTTTCAGGGGATTCAATCCGAATGATCTTGGGAAGCAGGTTTACGGGGCGAACGTTGGGATTGTGGGGATGGGGGGGATCGGAGGGGCAGTGGCGAAGCGCGCTGGGCATGGCTTTGGTATGAATGTGTTCTACCACAACCGACGGAGACGGAGTGAGGAGGAAGAGAGAACTTGTGGAAACGCCACGTATTGTGCTGACCTACTGGATATGTTGGAGAAAAGTGACTACGTAGTTCTGACGCTCCCGGTGACCCCGTCGACCGTGAATTTAATGTCGACGGAGCAGTTCAAACGAATGCGGAACGACGCTATTCTGGTCAACGTTGGTCGGGGGAAGTTAGTGGACACGGAGGCATTGGTGGAGGCCTTATTAAACAATGAGATTGGGAGATGTGTGCTGGACGTTACGGAGCCCGAGCCTTTACCTAGAGACCACATTCTCGTCCGCCCGCAGAATACGCCCCTGGAAGGTCGGGTGATTATCACTCCCCACGCCGGCTCGGCAACCAGTGAGACAAGAATGGAAATGTTGAAAATGTCACTGGACAACTTGTTTGCCGCCTTGGGAGAGAATAAGGGAAACAAGGTGCGTTTGCCTTGGCTGGTGAGAGAATGTCGGGAATGGTGGGCCCAAAAGGGTGAAGGTTTGCCTGTAGGGGCTACGGCATATTCTCAGCGGAAGCCTAATCCGTGAAAAATAAAAATAAAGAACAAGAAGCACTGAAAAGCCAGCGTTGTTTTTTTTCTGCCCAAAAAAAACAACTCAATTTTTTATTTATCCTTGGCACCAACCACTACATAAAGACATCATCCAGAGGATTCTTCCTCACATTTTGTTCCAAAATCTCCTTCCTTTTCTTCCGCTTCACCTCCTGATCCTTGCGGTTCTTGTAGTAGCCCCCCCTGTCCATGGCATTCTGGCTTCGCACTGTGTTAGGGGAAACGAAACTTGGGTTTTGATACAGCGTCTGACCACCAAATGCACCCGCAAAAATTCTTATTGTGCTGAGCACAAACCTCGGGCCAATTTCAACCAACGTACTCTTCACCCCGGCCTTCCTCGCCCTGCGCTCCTTCGCGTTCTCGACTTCCTCCTCCACAATCTGGTAGTTCCTGACCCAGATCTTGTTGTCGACAAAGTAAAATCCCATAATTCGGTCAACGAAGGGTTTCGACTTGGGGTGGCCTCGGGGTGTCCCAAAAACGTCGATGAAAATATGTTTGCACAGGGTCAAGTGAGGGACGGTATCAAAATCGGCAGAAAATTGGAGGAGCGGGCGACTTCCTTGCATGCAATTGCCAGTGAGCTTGAGCTCATCCATAGTATGCACATTAGCGACGTAAAACTTTGCCGAAGGACCGTTGGGTGCTGCGCCAATCCAAAGGTATGCATCCTGGCGCTTTCTGCATTCCAGAAAAACGCACGTGTTACAGCTCTTTACCTCGCAGATCTCCTTCAGAGTAGAGCCTATTGACTGCTTGTCATCAAGCTTGGAATCCTTCTTGTGGTGGGGAAGCAAAGTACGAATGTCCTCAAGCAAATGACGGTACCGGGAGGTCACACCTCTGGATGTCAGCACCAAGCATCGCTGCTTATTCTGGTATTTGTTAGATGTCTTAAAGGACGGTTCCACCAGAGGATCGTCCTCTTCATCTGATGACACCGACGAAGCCGAAGCCTCAGACTCACTACCGTCATCATTCTCAGAGTCATCGTTGTCACTGTCACTTTCACTATCACTATATTTCTTGTTCTTCTCGTCATCGCCGGCCCCATCTTCGTCCATATCCTCGTCTGATTCACTACTAAGAGCGGCCTCAATTTTCTCTTCCGATTTGGACTTCCTCTCTTTTTCAGCCTCTCTGGCACGTTTGCGCCCACTTCGCGTCAATTCTGAGCTCATAACTGAAGAGTTGAGTTCTAAGGTGAGCCCGTTTTTGCTTTAGACGAACCAGAAGAGTCTCTGTGCAATATTTTCTTTTGGTTGGCTTCGGCACGTCGTGTTCGGATTTATTTATTTAATTTGGCCTTGAAATTCCCACGATTAATTAAAAATATCCCCACTAGCCCTGGAAAGGTGAATTGCTGTGGTCCCCCCCTTCAGAAGGCCTTTCTGAAGACCGAGCATTTGTGACGACTGCTTCCAAGCAGCCCCTCAAGGCAGATTCCGCCGTATTGGGGAGCATTTTACGCACATCAACATCGCGTCCTCGCACCCAGTCCAGGTCACTCAAGTCGAAGGGCAAGAAGGGCAAGATTGTCACGTCGTAGAAAGACGGCGACAGTACTACCGTTGGCCCCGTATTATGTTTAGATGAATGGAAGGGTAAATTAACTCTGCAGTAAAGTTTCTCAAGAAAATCTCGCTTATTTATACACTAAATCGTTTTCGGTGGCATTGTCTGGGGATATTAGTTGGCGTCGCCCATTGTTGTTGTCGTTTTGTGTGTCGTTTTTTGGTTTTTCGTTGTTAATCTAGGTCGTAGTCGATCCTCCTGCGTCCACTGCCGCTAGGGGTCTTGGGGCTTTTGCCACCTTCGACTTGCCTGATAAGATCCTCAGCAACACTATCTTCACGGTCTCCGTCCTCATATTCAATGTCATAGGTACCGTTGAGACGCGCTCGCATTATCTTTCCTTTGTACCATTTGCTTTTTCCCTTGTACCTGGCCTCGACCTTCATGCCCTGCACAAGTCCTCCACGGTGCCTCCCTTGACTTTTGGGGCTCTCGACTGATTCAAACGCATCAAAGTTGTCGTCACTTGAGTCTCTGTCGCGCCTATCCGATTTCTTGGGGCTCTTCCTACCCTTTCCGAGAAACCTGATCTTGTCTCGTGTAACTCGGGATTCAAACTTTGAGTCAACGTATGTTATGTCGTAGAGTTCCCCTGGACGGACCTTGCTGATCTCTCCCTCAATCCATTGACTCTTTCCTCTGTACTGAGCTTCTACCTTGTCTCCGACCTCGTACTTTCTCTCATCGTCTGTACCTTGGTGACTTCGTTGATTTGATGCACCCTCTTGAAGCTTGATAAACGAAGGATTGACGCCAAGCTCTTTTTCACCATCGTCGTAGAGAACATCGTACGTGCTATTCGATCTACATCGAGTAATTTTTCCAGGATAGTACTTTGCCTTCCCGCGATAACGAGCCTCAACCCTAGTGCCGACTTCAAATTTATCATTCTCTCCATTCCCCCCAGGAGACCTGGAACGAGAATCGGATGACTTCACTTTCCTAATAAAATCAATATTCACGGCAAACTCTCGCTCTCCGTCATCATAGTTGATGTCGTAAGTTCCATCTCTGTTGTCTCGCCCGATCTCACCAGGATAATACTTGGCTTTGCCTCGGTAGCGAGCCTCGATCTTGTCACCTCGCTTGAAATTGGCGTCATCTTCACTATCAGATACATCTCGGCGACTCTTCTTTGGCGATGAAGACTTCTTCTCAAGTGATTTGATGTTCTCAGGCTTGACGCCCTGCTCGCGATCTCCGTCCTCATACTCGACGTCAAATGTACCGTCACGCTTCACTCGTGTTACCTTGCCCTTGTACCACTTTGACTTGCCCTTGTACTTGGCCTCGATACGATCGCCCTCTTCAATCTTGGGTGTGTCGTCCTCGCTCTCGCTTTTGTCGCTGCCATCTTGGTCACTAGAATCGGAGGAACCTTTGTCCTTGGCTTTCGCAGATTTTCTTTTACTGCGACTCTGGCTTTTTCTCTTGGCTTTGTTTGAATCCCTTTCTTCCTCACTGCTGCTGCTTTCTCCGTTGCTGCTGCTGCTGCTGCTGCTGCCGCTGCTGCTGCTGCTGCTCCAGCTCTTGCTCTTGCTCTTGCTCTTGCTCTTTCTCTTTCTCTTGCTCTTGCTCTTGCTTCTGCTTTGGCTCTTGCTTTTGCTCTTGCTTCTGCTTTTGCTCTTGCTCTTGCTCTTGCTCTTGCTCTTGCTTCGGCTCTTGCTCTTGCTCTTGCTCTTGGACTTGGACTTGGACTTATTTTTCGCTGGCTTCTCTTCCTCACTGCTGCTGCTAGTATCTTCATCATCGTCCCAATCATCCTCATCCTCATTCTCCTCTTCCTCCCTTTTCTTGGAAGACTTCTTGGCTTTTTTAGGTGATTTTTTGCCTCGGCTCTTGCTGCGGCTCTTGCTACTCTTGGATTGTTTCTTACTCGCTTTTCGGGGAGACCGGGATCTGCCTCTTTTTTTGCTTAAGCCCGTGAGCGTTTCGATTCCATCATCGCTATCTTCATCTTCTTCCTGCTCTTCCTCCTCACTCTCTTCACCATCTTCCTCGCTTTCTTCAGATTCCTCCTCTTCTTCTCTCTTCCCCTTCCTACCCCTCTTTTTCTTAACCTTTTTCCCTCTCTCCCTCTTCCGGACAAATTCATCGTTTAAGACTCTTGATCTGTCGTACAGGCCAGCTCGACTCTTGAGCTTCTTCCCGCTCCTATTCTGGGGAGGTAGATTGCTGCCTTCGAGCGCGTTTGCAGCCACGGCACGAATGAATTCAAAAAAATTAATCTCTCTTCGCAACCCTATGTAACCGCGAGATTTAAGGTAGGATCTGATTTCGTTCCTCGTGGCAGTGCAGCCATACTCGTGCAAGGCTTGAACGCACTGCATCGGTGTGATCGCTTGATCGATGGCAAAGCGATCAAAGATGTCCTTCATCTTGGCAAGTTCGGCAACACTCGCGACCTGATCAAAGTTGTCTTGGATTTTCTTTCTCTTTCCCTTCTTGCCTTTCTTCCTGGAATCATCGCACTCGCTATCGTCATCATCTTCGTCACTTTCCATTTCAACGTCCCCCTTTTTGTCCTTATTATCATTTTCATTTTCGTCTCCTTCTTTATGAGGTCTCAAGCTGACGTGACCGTTTTCGCGCATGTAGGTGATGCGCTTATTAATCTCGGACTTTTGCTGACCTTCTCCCATTCGGATGGTTGGATCCTCTGCGGCAAAGAGATCGCAATAGCTCACGACAAACTCGCTAAAGTTAAGTCCTCCCCTGCTACTCTTGTCGTTCTTGCCGGGACCTGGTTGCGAGGCGATGAAAGCCTTAATTTTGGGGGGATCGACATCCTGTTCGAGGTGCTCGAGCAACTCTTTGAGTTCGAATCTGTGTATCGTTCCATCCTTGTCGTCATCGAACTTGTCGAATGCCACCTTCAACCGCGCGATCATCATCACTCGATCCTTGTCGAGCACGCTCAAGTAGTCGTCTAGCTCTTCGAGATCTAAGTTTTCATCGATGTAGTCATCATTGAGATCAGCAACTGCCGCGACAAGCTTCCTCCGGTGGAGCGAGTGTTCAACTCCGTACGTTAAAAAGTCGTCATCTTTCATTTGCAGCAGCAATGACCCGTCAATCTTGCCTTGAGAAAAGTGCGACCGGTATTCTCCTAACCCTACCTCATCCTCTAGCCAGACCAAAACGTCGGCAACTGTCCAATCTTTCGCGCTTTCGGAGGCTAGCTCCATGTCTCTGCTCTCCCTAACGATGCTCTCGTCTTTGGTCTTTTTGTTCTTTCCCTTCTTGTCGTTATTTATCTTGGCCATGGGGAAGAGCTGGTAAGTGGTGAACTTCTGCACTGCAAGGTCCCGGTTGACGCAGAAGATTGGAAAATCTCCAAACTCGGACAAGAATTGGCGCGAGGAACCCTCGACAAAAGGGAAATCGCTTGTCTGGTCGGTGGCTATCACCAGCCCTTGGAATTTAGTTTCTCCCTCACTCACAGCCTTCAAAATCGTCGTTCTCTCGGCATTTACGTTCAGGGTAGGGTCTGTGCTGCTCTCCACGTTGCATCCAGCGTACATTTTTCCGCTCTCCGTTAGCACGGCGGCACCAAAACGGCGTTTGACCCGGCTGTTACTGGCAATATCACAGGCGCTCATAGCCGCCTCGATCATTTCCTCTAGAAAGGTCATACCGCTCTCCCCAATTGCCTCCAGGCCCGCATATCGCCTTTCGTACGCTTCGTGTCCCTCTGCAATAGCCTGCTGGCTGACGTTCCGGTACTCTCCGGAAGCCATGTCCACGAACTTGAAATTGTTGTCCCTAACAAAATGGTTGCTCGTAACCATGTCTTCAACAGTTGTAGACTTAGTAATGTTCATTTCCTCGTTTTCCTTCCCAAATGGCGTCTCTGCTGTTGGAAGCTTCCTGATACGCTTAGCGTCCACGTTATTCTCCTTATCTCCCGTTTGGGCCCAAAGTAAGTCAAAGGTGCCATCCTTGTGAATTCGTCTGATTTTGGCATTACGATAGAGCTTGCTTGCTTTTCTTGAGGCTTCCACAATCTCATCGATGTGAAACTTCTTTCGCTTGGGTTTTGTTTGCGACTTTTTCGTTGGAGAATTTTCTATCTTGGTTGTCAGGGGGCGGTTGAAGGACATTCTCGTGACTATGTCTGCCATCGCAGCAGAAGAGTATGATTTTGATTGGAGCTGGAAAAGGGCGGTTTTTCCCGCGGAGTAGTTCAGAGCAGTATTGTCCTCATCGGTGGAGGCCTTAAGAGTAGCTCTAGTTGGCGAGGATTTGGATCTTTTCGCTGTTGTCTTTGCAGGAGACCTGGATCGGCGGTTTTGAATTGTCCCAGTGCTTGTGCTGGGGGTTTTCAGATACTCTCGCGCGAGACGCATCACGCGGTCTACCTGGAGGTCGGAGCCCTTAGAAGAAAGTGCCATATCCATGTTAGGTGATGCTTTTGGTGGTGTGTTACAGGGAGAGTTCAGATTTCAATTTGAAAAATTGCCAGAGCAAAACTTGTTTAAATGGTCAGGACAAAGTAATTCTAGTTGATGGTGTTGGGGGGGGTTAGGGACAAATGTCGAGGTGACCCTGCGCTTGAGAACTAAAAGATGCGGTTTAGATTGTTATTTTTGAAAATGCCTTGTGTTTCACAGTTGTCGGGTCCGGGAAGCATGCAGGCAGCAGGAAAAAACAACATAAACAAGAAGAAGAAAAAGCAAAAAGGTCCCCTTCCGGAAATTCTACCCTCTTCTACTCTAGCATAACGAAGGACGACGGCCCTCATGAAACTTCTCCTCCTTCTCTTTCTCCTCTCACCTACCTTGACAACCTCCAACAACCAGGTTTTTTCCTCGACTGATAGGGCCACAGTGCTAGGGTGCAAATCCTACAATTACTGCAATGGACATGGCACTTGCAAGTACCATATCAATGAGTGCGAGTGCAACTCTGGGTGGGGTAGCCCTGCCGAAGTGGCTGATATTGGCTACCGACCAAGTTATGATTGCTCATTGAGGGTCTGTCAACTGGGATACTCATGGGGCGACCTCCCGGTTAGTAACAGCACGAATAGTAATAAGCTGACAACTGACAAAGCTCACGCAAAATATGAGTGTGGGAATATGGGAAAGTGCAACAGGGAGGAGGGTATTTGCGAATGTATCACGGGCTTCAGGGGGGCAGCATGTGAATATAGAATGTGCCCGGGGAAGGGCGATTGTAGCGGGCACGGAAAGTGCGTCAGTATGAGGGTAATGGCACAGATGACAAATGCCGTTCCTTTGACTGATGTCAACGAAAATCACACCAGTGGATACTTTATCTCAGGGGGGGATCAGGGGATGACATGGGACCAAGATCGTAATTTCGGATGCGTGTGCGATAGCAGCTGGACTGTTGGTCTCGGAAACGGCGAGAGGCAAGAACCGGAGTGGTTTGGGCCCGACTGTTCTTTAAAGAGGTGCCCAAGTGGAGACAACCCCGATACCACAGCTGACGAAGAAGATGGATTTGGAAAGGTTGCTGAGGGCGGAACAGGCGTTGGTAAGGTTGGGAACAAAAAGCATTTTGATTGCAGCGGAAAAGGTAACTGTGATTATAAAACAGGACAGTGCAAGTGTTTCAATAACTACTGGGGAATTGCGTGCGAGAAGAGAGATTCGCTGGCTGCAAAGGGATAAAATCTGTTACGAGGGTACTGAGACGTTAGAAAAAGAAAAATTGAAAGAAAGTGTAAAGTTGGTTATTGCATCTCCTCTTTCTTTATCGTTTCTATCTATATCGGCATTACTTCAGACCTATATACTGATGACAACCTTGCCACCTTTTTTTATCCCGGTCGATTGGTAGGTAATGGCTTCAACTGCATCATCAATGCTGTACAAAGTGTCGATTACGGCTTCAATTTTTTTCTCAATTAGAAGAGTAGCCAGTAAATCTGTCATTTCTTTGTTTCCAGTGCCAATGACGTGATAAAACTCGCAGCCTCGTTTGTCTGCTGCTTGCTTCAGCTTTCTTGCTCCGCTAAATAGCTCAAATGCTTTTCCGCCCACGTCGGAGAAAAGGAACTTCTTTACCCCGACAGTGACGTCGCGATCACAAATTCTACTCTCTACTATCCATTCTCTCAAAGCCTCCTTCGTTGGTCCAGCAAGGATCGAACATAAGCGTCCATGCCGCGGTTTAAGCAGCTTACAACATTTACTTGCTTCGTCAGTAAGGTCAAGAACAACATCGAAGAGCTGGTCAAAAGAGGATGAAACGAGAGAAGAGTCCCACGGCGTTTGAGAAGTATAGTCTAAGCAATTGCCAGCTCCAAGTTTCTTGCAGAGTTCAGTTTTTGTTCCACCTCTCACAGTAGTGTATATATTGCTAGAAGGGACTTCGAAGTATTTGTGTATCAACTGGATAGCCATAGTTCCAACACCACCAGAACCTCCGGTTATCAATACGCGAAGCGATTGGTTCGTCGTTTCACCAGCTTTCATCCCACAGGCTTTCATCATCTTCAACGCGGTGATTCCAACAAGTGGGAGAGCTGCGCACTTTTGAAATAGTTCCTCTTCCTTACCGTCGTACACAGATACAGGAGGACAGAGTGAAACAAAATCTTTAGGAACGTTGATGAACTCACAAACCGTTCCTTTGTGAAGTTGCGGTAGACCGTTTATCATCCCAAAAACATTATCACCAACTTTGAAGTCAGTTTCAGAAGAATGTACTGCTTCTATCTTACCAGCGAAATCAAAGCCAACTACTCTTGGCCAGGAAAACTTTATTAGAAGTGCCTGATCGCCGGATGCGGTTTTGTGGTCGGCAGGATTTAGCGACGCTGCCTTGACAGATATTTGGACACTGGAGGGGTCAGGAGGTGGGGGTTTGGGTACGGATTTCACTAACATTACCTTCCTAATAGATCCATGGCGATCATAAGCAAGTGCCTTCATCTCATCTGTTGTTCCCCGTTGGTTGACAGTTTGGTGTATTGCGTGGTGGTGTTCAGTTCAGCAATGAATCTAGGATTGAGACGGTAAGGGTGGTGAAGAACCGGAACGAAAAGGACAAAGAATAAGAAGAACAACAAATTAATTAGCCACATTTCATTCATTCCTCTCCTCTTACGTGATAAAGGAAAGTCTCCTGAGATAGTTAAATACTCCCTTTTATCCCCCTATCGCTACGTTTCTCACTGCATAACGACAACAACTCCCAACTTCTCCTCTACATCCTCCCCTCATAAAAAAATGGAAGATGGGACCGGTGCTGCCGACATGGAGACGTACGCCTCATATGAAGAGTACCTTAACAGCCAAATAACGGAGACTGATCTGTATTATCTTGAGAACGAAGACCTGGCCCGACAACTGGTTGAGCTCGGCTACAGGGGGTCCGGTGATGCCTTGAAGAGGGAAGAGTTCGAGGCACGTAAGAAGGCTCTGAGAGAGCGGGCGACCCAGAAGGCCAATGTTCCAAAGCAGCTGAGTAGCGCAAACAAAGACCTGTCAGAATATCCAACTCTCCTTGCTCTTGCCAATAGGGAGGAACTTGTCCGTAACGGGAAGCTGACTTCAATCATCTTTATCCGTGACAAGAACGCAAAGGGGCAGGAAGTAAGCGCTTACATTGATTATGCACTGAGGCTGAAAACTGAAAATTTTGAGCCCTACTTTGAGAGGAGGAAGAAGCTCATGCCCAAGCCTACTGACCTGAGCTACTACAATAGTGAGACACAGACCAGCGCAAGTAACAGCACCCCAAATTTTCAGGTGATTGCCGATAATGAAACGGGGTTGCTCTTCAAGAATAAGAGGGACAGAAAGGTGATTAATGTCGACCCTAATGCCAATCCTGGAGACAACAGCACCCGTACAGAAATTACCACCACAGAATACTTGCAGGTCGTCATCTACGACCACATGACAAGGCGGAAGTCGTGATTTGGTTCACTTTTAGAAGGTGGTTTAGTGTAACTGTTTGTAATGATGGCGTTTTTGTACAGCTAAATTTTCTTGTAGTATTTAGCGATTATTATCGCTGCTGCTACCGATAACAAAATTCCAGCTTTTGAAGTATTTGACAGTCCGTCTATTTTCTTTAGGACTACACCTGTATCTCGTGCTGCCTCTTCGGTCAACATTGCAGTCAGCTCCTCCTTATACTCACAAACAGCCAGTCCATCCAGCTCATTCAGCTCATTCAGTTCCTCTCCTGTCCCTGTCCACTCAGACCTCATGATATTACGCACCGGATAGTTCATAACGGCGGTGTCACTGCCATAAATGAGGCGACTGATTCTTTCCATTGTCCAACGAGGGTTCGGGCGCGACACCAATCTAATCTCGTCCCCGACGCTCACATCAGCACTATCAGCACCATCGGCAACCACTACTTTACAAAAGAAACCAGCGAGACCAGACCTGGCGCACTCGGCCCTCACATCACGTTTGGTGTAACCCCTAGAAAATTTTAGGTCGATCTTGCTGCAGGGTCGCCGAGGACTTGTCACAATGAGGGTCACATTCTTGCTGCATATTGAAAAAATGTCTCCAACACACACTCTCTTGTTTGACATCAAGCCTTCCGAGTCATCGACAGTCAAGTTTTCAGCCCACGCCCCTGGTTGTGTGAATGGTGTTTTAGGGCCATTATTGGCATATTTTGGGTCGCTCGAGAAGTGAGACTCCAAAGAAAGCGCGTTCCCCCTCGTCTGTACCAGCACCCCTCTCTCCTCGGGGGGGTATTGTGGGTTATTTTTCAGTGTCTTTGGCTTGGAATGCCAGTCAAAACTATTCGCCAACCCAAGGGAGGATATTTTCGTTTTCTGATGCGATTCGCGAAAATAGTCTTTGTTGTCGTCCACGTTGGGGCGGTGGAAAATATTGGTTATTCTGCCTGTCGTCGATGGGAGGGGGGCATTATTTGTTGCTTTTGTTGATGCTGCGCCCCCCCCATTTATTGTGAACTCATGTGTTTCGTTTCCCATCTGGCTCAAAAGAGCTGGACAGGTCTCCATGTGCTTGATCGCTTCTTCTTCTGACGCAAATACATAAGTCTCGTGGCAAAACATGCATTCACAGCTCTTGCTACTCATCGGAACAATATATTCAGGAAAATACAGACGTTCCGGACGTTCGCAAAATTGTTGGCTCTATGTTGGTGGCAAGTGGAGATAGTATAAGTTTTTGCGGAAAAAAGCGACGTTACGTTTCCCAAAACTATTTCCCACCACGTTCTGTTATTGGCTATGTCTCCCCTTCTGATTAGCGTTTAATAAAAAATCTACCACCAAGTTGATTAAAAAGCTTACGAGAACTTCCCCTACGCTCGTTGACTCTCATCGAAGTCGAAAAGCTGAGATCTACCCTCCTCTCGCTCACCAAATTCTCCCTTTTCGGCTGAGGAATCCAAATAGCAGCAAAATACCAGAAAATTCCCATATTCTCCCTAAACCACCTTCTTTAGACACTTAGAATACATATTTATGTGTGCTTAACGCTTTATTGGTGATTTTTTGGGACAAGAACACGAATTTTTTCCTCGTAGTTCAGTAGGGATGGATTCAGGGACATGCAACACGGCTATGGATTTCAGTTTTTACGGCGGCGCCGGAAGTTTGTGGAGTGGACTTGGAGGGAAAATGATAGTGTCGGTTGGCTTAGCTGTTTTCACGATTGGGATTATCTCTGGGAGCTTGATTGCATTTGTCGCTGCAAAGAAGACAATCCCGCATAAATCTGTTGAAGAGGAGGAGGATGAAGATTTTGTGAAGATCGATGACATGAGCGGCTTCGTCCGGGTGAGCAAACCGAAGCATCTAAGCAGGTTTCTGTATCCAAACCCTGTGACACTCCTTTCTGCTGAGCACTCTGAAGGCGGTTTTGATGGTGACTCTGATGGCGATTCTGATGGCGGTCATTGTCAGACAGGACGGAGCAATGTGATGACGCTCACTTGGCTGACAGCTGTGGACAATGGAGGGAGATTTATTGCAGCCATCGACAAGAGGAGGTTCACATCCAGTGTGCTCGGGTTGAATGACTATAGCACGAGTGAAATTGAAAGGGCTTTCTTTGTTCTCAGCGTACCCGTCGCCGGGATGGAGGAAACAATATTAAAAATTGGAAGCACACACGGCAGCTTTGGGACCGATAAATTCGACGAGGTGGGCTGTAAGAAAGTAAGGATTAGTGGATGGGGAGGGCTTGCAGGAGTTAGTGGTTGCTGCTGCTTTTTGAAGTGCCAGATTCTATCTGTTTCGAATTCTGCAGGTCACGACACCAATATAATCGAGGCAAAAATAGTCGACGCCAGAGTTAAGGAGGATTATTGGCACAAACCAAAGGAAAACAGTGAGGAAGCGAGCATTTTTTGCAGCGCCGAGGGATGTGAAGAAATATTAACCTTCTTCGGAAGCGGAAAATTTGGAAAAGTGAGCGGTTTTACACTGTAAAGGTTGGTCTCATTTTACTATTATTACTTTACTTTCACTCTAAAATTCTCTCTCAGTTTTGGATGAAAAAGTCCGTGCCAGTTTTCATCAAACGATCGAAAAGCTTGTCTTTTTGGCAGGAGCCGGGAGTGAACACCCCACCCTTGCAGTCCACGTCGTCCAGACTTAAGGCGAGAGCGGACTCGACTAACATGCGAGCCGTGTCCTTGTATCCTGGATCCACATTGAAAGTCATGGTGCTTTTTATTTCCGTCCCCTGCGTGCCAATCGCCACACCTGTAACAATTAGGTACCCTTCCTCAAGCTGTTGCTTCGTCGGTCCTTGGCCAGGCTTGGGAAGTATTGTCTTCCTCATGAGGTAACGCAAAGGAGGGATGTACAAACAGATGCCGAAAATCGCGAGCTGGAGCAATGACCAAATAGCGGCGATGACATTTCCATGAGCTTGTCCCTCGCAATATCTCATCTTCTTGCCCTCCCCAGAGTAATTGTTCAGCGCATTACTCCGCTTGACAGTATATGCATTGACCCCTGACATGAAAAAGAGCGTTCTTGGCATGATTCCCTTTGTCAGCAGGGTGCTAACGTTTTTGACGGAGACACCAGAATTGCTCTCTTTACCGTCGAGAGTAGTCATCAGCGGATCAAAACCAAGGGCAAGCTGCCTATCACTCTTCTTTTTGTTTTTCTCCGCACCAAACATTATACCTAATGCCGTTTCCAGGGTTCCGCCGCTCGGTGCGCTCTTGATTTCGTCGTAAAAATCCACACTCGAGATTTTCTCAGGGGCAAGGTGTTGTGCTAACTTATACGTCGAGAGGTCCCAGGGGACCGAGTCATGCCCACAAAGGTGGACAATACGGGCACCAGTGGCACGGGCGTCGGAATCGTGGTTGGCAATCATTTCACGAACCCAAGATGTTTCTCCGGTAATGTCACAATAATCCGTGACGCATCGCCTCGCATCGCATCGCATCGCCTCGCATCGCATCGCATCGCATCGCATCGCATCGCATCGCATCGCATCGCTTCGCTCCGCTCCGCTCCGCTTCGCGCACTCTGATGTTCAGAGTAGGGGCTTCGCTTCCGGAGCGCACAGCGCTCCCTTCATGTGGTGGCGGTACACGGGCCGCACCACGAGGGATTGTCGCCCTCCCTTGCTATACCAATAGCAGTCGTCATCACTCTCCCGGAGCACTCGTTGTACTCGGAACTGCTTCAGCTGCAGCTCGGGGGTGACGGTCATCGTCGCGCAGGGCTGGACATCGATTGCGACCCGATCGTCCGACTCGTTCACCCGAGCTGCCCATATCCGCGCTACCAGCAACTCCTCTTGCTGTTGTCCATCGTTGTCGACTGACTCGATCACGGTCAGGACGTAGCTCGCTTTCGAGCCCGACACTGCGTTCAGCGTCTTTGCTGCACGCACCAGCGCACCGTCGGGCGGCGCTGGCTGTGTCTTCATGACACGGCGAAACTCGCGTTCGCTCTCCTGACGCTCGTCATCAGGGTAGTACGGGGTGAGGAAGTCCACCGTGGTCTCGACCGTACTCCCGCCTTCCAAGGCTTCTTAGCCGTTCTCCTTGCTCTTCCTCAACTGGTGGACTGTCAGCGATCCCCTGGGTCGTGCGTGGGTCACCACGAAGGGACCTCGCGTTCGAGGTTCCAACTTGCTCGTGATGCCCCCTTCAGCGTTACTCGCTGGCGGAGCTACGCGCATGACGTAGTCTCCCTTCTGGAACTGCCGGGGCTTCCGCCTCGCGTTCACCTGGTCCTTGCGGAGCTCGTTCTTCACGTGCCACTCCTCCTCCGCGTGCGTGACCAAGGAGT
>ERZ651776.3346-NODE-3346-length-16066-cov-4.805554_pt1 | contig 16066 bp, 13 predicted proteins | sample MGYA00514761_ERZ651776 | MGnify/ENA metagenome assembly ERZ651776 | reverse complement strand
TTCCGTTGTTACCGTACACACCCGCGCTGCTTTGTAGTGTTTGCTGTTGGTACTGCATGGCAGTCCCGGGTTGGGGGTAAGCACCGCCGTAGGGCTGCTGGCCGCCGTAGGGCTGCTGGCCGCCGTAGGGCTGCTGGCCGCCGTAGGTCTGCTGGCTGTACTGCTGGCCATACTGGCTATACTGACCATATTGGCCTTGCCCAGCGTACTGCTGCTGCTGTGCATAGTAAGCATTCCATTGCTGCTGCTGTTGATTGTTTGCCCCATAAGCTGCCGCGCCGCCCAACTGGTTGTGATTCATATCGTAAGGGTTGGTTGCTCCGTAATCACCTTGTTGTGCATAGGGTGATTGTTGATACCCAGAAAAGCCAAAGTGTTTTCCGTTGTGCTCGCCCGTGGTGTAAGCGGCCTGTGCGCGCCCACTGATCTGGCCGCTGGCATCGGGACGGGGAAATACGCGGCCGTCTGACGTCTTATAGGTGCGTGCTTTGTCGTCAACATAAACACCGTATTGACGGAGCTCGTCACGGATTCCATCAGCCCGAGCGAAATCTTTCGCTGCTCTTGCTCCCTCCCGGTCCATCATTTTCTGGAAGATTGCATCATCGCTCAGTACCCCGGCCGCTCCTCCGCCTCCACCTCCGCCACCGGCTCCTACAGGGCCTCCTTGGGTAATGTTGATATTATTGTTGTAATGATGAATGTTTGAGGCACTCATTCTCTGGTACTCCCCATAACTTTGGGCCCCCTCTCCAGCACCGCCAAAAAAAGGTGGCTCTGTGCTTCCCCATTGTCTACCCCCAGCTTCCGTTTTAATGGGACCTGTCTCGTTGATCTGGATGTTGAAAGTTCGAGTTTTATCATCAATAATGATGCTAGCTTCTCGAAGTATCAAGCGCAAAGCATCAGAAGACGGGTAATCGCGTTTCCGGCGAGCCTGATAACGCGCTGTCATGTGGGTGTTGAATTCTGCGAGGCTCATTCCTGGGAGGAAATCGGTTAAATTTGGCTTTATAGTTGGCGCTGTGATGGCAGGCTGGGAAGCGACAGCGGGAGCGGGAGCGGCAGCGGCAGCGGCAGCGGGAGCGGGAGCGGGAGCGGCAGGCTGGGTAGCAGCAGCGGCAGGCTGGGTAGCAGCGTCTTCAGCAGGAACAGGCGCAGACGCAGACGCAGACACAGACGCAGACGCAGACACAGACGCAGAAGCAGACGCAGGCGCAGGCGAAGAATCGGGCGCAGGCTTAGCGGAGCTTTCATTAGTCTCAGCGGGTTCATCCTCGGTCTTGTCAGCATCAGGCACCTCCTCGTCTCCCCCTTTTTTCTTCTTTGAGCTCAAGGTCTCCTCCACACCAGATGGCACATCGTTAGATGTCTCCTCCTTCGACAAGCTTCGCTTGCGTTTTGCAGCCTTAGTGGTCGCTTTAGCCGCTGTAGCTTTAGATTCGTCAATTAACTCATCAGCAGGCTCCTGAGTAGAGGTGTTTTCTCCTTCCTCCACATTCGACACCACCTCCTCTTTGGCCATTGTCGGTCAAATTTAATTAAAAAGTAGTACAAACCGAGGAAAATTTCGTGAAAATGCTACTAGATGCGGAAATATACGTGAATCAGGATGAATGTGTTCCTTTTCCCAGATCGATTTCTCAGACCCCCTGCTGCCACGAAACTAACTAATCTTAACAAGTCTGTCACCCCCACATATATGAAGCAGACATAAGAAGTGAATATTCCAGTCTTACGAGTCAGGCTAACGAAAATCTGTACAATTCTCGTGCCAACCACTTTAGTACTTGGGCCCGGGCTGCTAGGTAGTCTGGTTGACGAATAAGCGACAACAAGCAGACCACCAAGACCAACCGCACCAACCAAAACTGAGCCTTCCCCTCCAACTTAACTAGCGCCGTCCTCCTCATCTTCGAGTTTCTTTCTGCTAAGCCCAAGGCCAATGGATCGCGGTAAAAGATTCCGGAAGAGCTTGCTGCAAGGGTACAAAATGTCATCTGAACCAGTAAAACCTTTTGTTGAGATTTACGTGTCAGATTGGTTGAAGTTGAGCCTTCTGGGTTTTCTCTTGATTGCATGTCTAAAGTCGTTTGTGTATGCTTTTTCAGAGAGTGTGTACGGGGTTGAAACAGGCTTTGTGGCACCTGCCCGGTCTGCTGGCTATAGATATCTCCAATCGCATGAGCCTCCAACTTCTCTCGCTGCTAATGACTTCGAGCCCCGCGTACCTTTGATTCACCGCAGCTTCCCAAAGCAAGTGCGGTCGTACAACGATATTGGAGCAAGTGGCGACAGACGAGAATATTTTCGTCGAGTCGTTGAGTTTGTCAATGAGGGGGGTGGAGGGGACAGTTTGTCTGAATTTGTTGGTATCAATGAGAAGGGGAAAGTGGTGATAGTCGATCCCACAGGTAGTAGTTCAGATGGCATTATCACGGCAGAGCACTTTTCTCGATGGAAAAAGTCCAATGAATTTGACGATGGTCATTCCGGTGCATTGTCAGAGCAAACGGAGGGAAGTTCAGTCGCAGAATCAGTCGATATCTTGACAATAAAACCAGCTTTTCACATAACCAATTGGATAGCATCGCGATCTATCAGCTCCTTTATTGAGGGGACATTGGGTGAGAATAGTATAAAATCTATGCGGGAGACAGGTGAGTGTGCGACGGGCTTTTTTGTGTTGGCTCTTAGGCTTGGCTGCTCTGCTCTAGTTGCTATCGGTATTATTATTGTCTGGCGCCTTGCTTCCTTCACCCCCTACTCACATGACACATGACACATGACACATGACACATGACACATGACACATGACACATGACACATGACACATGACACACTCTCGTTTTTTGCACCGCTACTACTGCTCGCCAGGAACAACCAAGGTGAATCGGAAGGGTACGGAAGTTCTAAACCTGCTGAAAAAGTTCAATAATCTATCTCCCGATGTCATCCTCGCCATTTACTTGAGTCATGAGATTGAAAAGCAATCCGATTCTGTTTGGTGGACAGTAATGAGTGGCTGGCCAGGCGTCAAAGAATTGCTGGAAAGGAATGATAACGAGTTTTTGTCCGACTTACCTTGCGGTTGGACATGGAATCTGCCAGATTCCCGAATTTCAGAACGATGGGCGGCTGAGGTCATGAACGCGAGAAAATACAATTTGATGATCGCCGATGAATTGGGTGAGGCTTTCTCGGATTATATTGTGCCAGTGGGCGCCCTAAGAGCCTTGAACGACGGCCATGACAACGATTCCAGTTGGTGGCGGAGGTGGATACTCGGCAACAGGCTCGTCAAATGGTGTTGGCCCTTTATCTCCAGCCTTGGCAATCATTTTGTAAGGGAGGTAAAATCTAGCATAACGTCGAGCTACCTCGTCTCTTTGCCCACGAAGTTATACCGGCTTGTTTTAGGGGAGGGAGATTATGCTCATGCTCAAGAAAAAAATCCGACTACGACGGACGCGAGGGAAGGAACGGAATCTGTTGGTACACAAGCTGCAGCCGATAAGGACGCGGCAAATGATTTTTCTTCGAAGAAGAGGTAAGAAAAAGTGGTTTTTTCTATCCGTGTATCTCATGCGAATCTTGGTTAGGTGTATCTTGGATCTCACCCCTCACACTTTATCTCGAAAATTCAGCAAGCAACCTTCGTTGAAAGAGCGTTTGGCGAAGAAGAAGAATGCCGCAAAAACAGCGGGAAGCCGGGCAAAGCAGGCTGCACGGACGATGACCTGGAGTCTCTGCATGGTTAGTAGCAGAGGGGTGCTAACGGGCCCCGGTGAGGTGGGAATAATCCCCATCATCGATATGTTGGAGAATGACACGGGATTTTTTTGGAGGGAATTGGGCAGAAAAGTTTTTGCCGGATTCGCAAATGATCGAAATGAACCCGAATGGTCTCCTACTATTCCGGAGATTTTCAGTAAGGAAACTAAAAACATGTCCTACTACGACACCGACACCCTCCCAGCGCATCTACAGTCCGAGGACATGAGGCGTACAATCCAAAGGGATGACGCGAGACTCATTCCTGCAGCTCTACTTACGAACGAAGACCCATACTTGAACATTGACCTCAAGCATATCATTCTTGATATAGGATTTGGTCTATTCCCACTTAACAGGCCGCCGTGGCACCCCAACTGGTTCTTCATTCCGTTCAAGATCAAGGAGAGCCTAATCACTGTTTCTTCGGATGTCTTGAGTTCGCATGCGATCGCCCAGGCCACGCTCATGGCAAAGATACAAAATATTGTGAATCGTGAGGTGAAAGAATCGCTTGATGCTCTGGGAGTCATTAAGATTCCACGCGCGACACCCGATGAAATGCTCACGGCTTCGGCCTTTGATCGATATAGTGTAAATGTCTTCGTCAAGGATATTTGGAAGCGTAACCCGTCCAACGACCCCCCTGACGTTCAGAATGCTGGTCTCGGAAACCGAGGGGATATCAATGTGCAAGCGATGAAGGTCGCAGGAAGAAGGGGCGATGAGGAGAGGTCTACTTCGGTTCAGGTTTCGAGCGCCGGCAGATTTAAAGTCGGCTCGGAGATTTTCTTTGACCACAATTTTGAGGGGCTCTCCCCCTTAGACCTGTTTCTCATGAGGGGGAAGCTACCAAATCTGAGCGGCCAACCATGGCACTATTTAAACCGTAACGTCAAGTTTTCGCCTAAAGAAGGCCTAATAGAGGACTCCGCAAAAATTGCCACGCACACAAGCAATAGCGAGAAGTATCAGAATATTCTAGATCAGTGCAAAGGGGACTACGGTTGTGCCGACCTGAGGAACCAGGAGGAAATTAACAATAGGATGGCGAAAAGATTAAAAAATGTATAAAAAATGAGTGCAAGTGCAAGATTAAACCCAGCGCTCTTTTCTCCTCCTACTCAGTTACCACTCAATACAAGAAATGCATAGATTGTACCGCCTATGCACCCCAAACAAATAGCGCTCCAAATCAACCCCCAGCATCGGGCGGAGCCACAAACTTCTTCAGCAAGCATAACGGCGTCTGACTTCCCTCTCTCAACGTCGTTAACCTTGTTGAGAAAAGTGTCCTCGACACATTCAAACAGCGCGAAGAGCACATTTCCCGTTCCGACCACCAACAACCCCCAGGACATTACATATTTCTCGGGCCACACTTCTTGCTGCTCAAGGATCCACAGTCCTACGAAGGCACCCATGACGATCAGAATAGAAAGGCGGAGCCCTAGTCCAGTGCAGCAATTCCCGATGCTCGCCTTATCAGTCTTTAGGATGAAAAAAGAAATAAGGCAAGAGAAAAGATAAATTGCGACGCCGGCATAATTGGCATTCTTGTTGTCAACTGCGAGAAGGATGTACAAGCAGCCAAACATCACACTGCCAATGTACCCAGCAGTCAGTGTCACGCAACGATTGCCTCCAACAGTGGTGGTTACACCCCCGAAATTGGAAGAAATTGATATCCCCTTAACCTTCCCGCAGGTAAGTAATGCGGCAATCGCATGGCATAGTTCGTGCTGACAAACTATTGTCAATTTTAATGGAGCCAAAATAACTGTCGTCCACAAAAACGAGTACAACAAGGTGCTCCCACACATGATTAGAATCGAGGTTAGCTGAAAACTGGAGCAGCATTCCACCATATTGAAGTAAGCACAGCTCTCGACGCCGTAGATTCAGGAAAAAATTAAAATTGACCTATCTTTTGGACTATTCCGTCCATCTTTCGTTCATTTGACGACAAGAAACGACACAGCATCCTCTCCCATTTAAATCCCATTTTTATAGTCGCATAATGATCACTCGGATGTTTAGCACTGTAGCCCGCAAAATGGCCCCCCGCCTTCCTCTAGCTGGCTCCCGCACCTTTTGCTCCACATCCTCTTTGCAGAGCAGTCCATCAACTACTCCCTTTGACCCCCAGTACGATCCTCTCGGCCCCAAAACCTCGACTGGTCTGGTCGGACTACCCGTGCACCCGCATCCTCTTCCCGCCTTGATGAAGCAGAATGAAGAACTCAGTGTCGCTCTCAGCAAGCTCCCAAACTGTCCTTATCGAACCAATGTTGAGGCTGTCATTGCCTACCGAAGTGGTATTGCTGCGAAAGCGCTGGAAATGGTTGAAAAAAAAGAGCGCACGATGGATCAGGTGGTAGCCTGGGCAGAGAATGAGATTGGGGGCACACGCAAGCATTTACAAATTGAGGAGATGATTGAAGAGGCTCAGGATGAGATGGAAGTGGCAGCTGTTTATTTGGAGGAGAGGCTATGGGAGCGAGAGGAAGACGATTTATAAGCTACGCGCGCTTCATAAAACGCGCCTTATACAACGCACCTGATATAGTTGCGCCTCGATGTTAAATGTGGAAAATGTGAGAAAATTTTGTAACGAGATCATCCCCTTCAAGGGAGGGAGTGTTTTGCAAAATCATTTCATGCAATATAAACAAAATCATATACATCCTTTCCATTCACTCCATGCTCCTCTCCGGCTCCTCTTTGCTTTTTTCGTTTTTGTCATCGCCGGGGAACTCTCCAATTCCCCCCAGCCCACCAGCCAATATAGGCCCACCTTTGCTCTCTCCCCCCAGCAATCTCCCTCCTCCGAAAATGATGTCATCTCCATTAAAATCCGTCCCCCCGCCCAAAATATCCCCCCACTCTTTATTTTCTAGGCGCTCCCTTTCTTTGACTGTTTCTTCCAAGAAGAGCAGCTTGGACAAAATGTCATCCGACTTTCGCTTCTCCCTCTCCAGCTCCGCCTCTAACTCCTTCTTCTCCACCCACGCTTTCCTTTCCTTCTCCGCCAGCTCTTCTCTCGATGTCTGTCCCTCTACTGCGCTTACAAGTCCTTCCAAACATACAGCAACAACGTTCTGTATCATGCTGCTCTTCAACTCCTCCTCCAAGTTCTGCTTCATCTCCAAATCCCTTTTCATTTCATTCTCCCTCTCCCTCTTGATGATGCTCTCAAAGTTCATTCTCATTGTCTCCAGAGTCTTTGCAGCCTCAGCTTTCATAGCTTCCATTTGCTGCACCGAGCAAGGGGCGATAATAATAATGGCGTTAGACTCACGGCCCATATTAAAAAATATTGACACCTATTCAAAACCGGTCATTGATCTTCACTTGGCCGACGACTGTCACCACTACTCACTCACTCACCTTATCGAATTTGACGATCAACTCTTCCTCTCTGGCTTCTTCTTTCGCCAGTACAGTTTTTTCCCTGTCCAACACAAACTGCTCAAATTGTTTCTTTTTATCCCCGTCCTCGACTTCCTTTGATTCCCTCTCCAGCACCCCTGCAGTGATCTCTATGCTCTTGGACAAGACATTATTCACCTCAATCTTGTCGTTGGTGTGTCCGATAGCGATTCCTAGCTCTCTCACGTCGTCATTCGTCTGCTGGCTGTCTAAGTGAACCATCTTGAAGTTTTCATTTGTCTTATCCGTGAGCAACTCCAGATTCTTCTTATTGGCATTGACTCCAACCTCCACTTCGTCCACATGGTTGCTGATCGCCTTGCATTCCTCCTCGAGACCCTCCCTGACGACCTTGAGCTCCTCTCTTCCCTTGATGGCATGTTCGTCCGCCTCGTGTCTGACCTGTCGAATCTCTCCGTCAACCCTCCCCTCGACGGTGCTAACCCTAGATTTCAGATCCTGTTCCACCTGTATCCTCTCCTTGTGCTCTTTCTCTTCCCCCAAGACGATCTCAGACAACTTCTCTTCAACTTTAACATTCACTTCGTTCTGGTCGTAATTTCTCGCAGCTACAGCCTCCTCCATAACGCTGATCTTGCCATTTATTATGTTGGTTAAACCTGTCTCTAGCAAGTTCACCCTGTTCGCCAGTGCATCACTGGCCATCCTCCCCTCATTGCCAACTCCCTCGATACTCGCCACACAATCCTGGACGATGTCTCTTACCCTCCCTTCCATCTTGCTCACTGCATTTTGCCTCGATTGGATCTCAGCTCTGATAACCTCCTCCAGGGCGATCCTCGTTCGGTCGATGCGGCTGTTGCTCACGCTTGTGTTCTCGTATACTTGCCTTTCAAGATCGCCTACGATTCCTCTCATCTCCTCGTGTGCCACTGCTTGCTTCTTTATGGCGCCCATCTCCTCAGAGCGGAAGTCACTAAGCGTGGATAATGTCTCCTCCTTGAGCGTGGATATGTCAATATGAATCTGCTCGGAGTGACTTGCCATCTCGGTGCGCATCGCGTTCGCCAAGGCACTCCTCTGCTGCTCCTCCTTCGCTAGCTCTGATTTTAGGCTTTTGAACTCTTCACTGACATTCTTGAGTCCCCGGGAGCTCTCGAGGCGAGCCGAGTCCACAAGTGAGGTGAGTGTTTCGGTGAGCTGCCGACTCGTCTGGGAAGTAGAGCTGGCGAGAGAGCTGAATTTGTTTGACGTCGAGGTGCGAAATTCGTCAATGATGTTATTGATCTGCTCATCCGCCGCCTTACGGCTCTTCATTTCTTCGCTGACAGAATTTGCGACCTTCTGCATATCCCGTCCAAAATTATTGAGACCTGTCTCCAAAACATTCAGTATTCCGTCAATATTCACGAGCTTAGAACTGTGATCCTTTCCGATTCGATCGATTACTTCACTGCTTCCGGCGACCCTTTTTTCCATGTTTTGCAGCAAACCGGCGATCTCTGTGATCTCCGTGCGGGCAAAGCCACGGTCCCTGTCCTGGGCCTCTCCCAGGCGGACTATCTCCCCAAACAACACTTGGTTTTTTTTCTTCAACTCGTCACGGAATTCACTTTCGCCTTGCATTCTGGTGTGGAACTGAAGGAATGTTTGATTAGTGTGCGCAGCGTAGATACGAACGAGATTTTGGTGGATTAGCGTAAGAATTTAGTTCCAGTACTCTCTTCTCTACCCAAAATAAAAAATCCTTACCTCCCGCCTGAAATCTGTTACGTCTCGGTCAACATTGGCCAGTAATGGCGCACCGGCTTTCAGCTCGTCGACTGCCAGCCTCAATTCGTCAATGACTACTGAGTTTTGGTCGAATGTCCTGGCACTATCTTGCACTTGCTGCATCTTCGTGTCGTGCTCAAACATCTGGAGAGAAAGCTTCTCCACAGCATTGTTGCTGTTGGAGGCTTGTGCCATGGCCTCGTTTGCCAGGCTATGTTGCAATCTTGTTAGTACTATTGTTCCTCACAATGAGGTGATGTCAATTCGGTCGCGCGTTCGCACAAACACCAAGAACATACTCATGAACGCACCTCTTTAATTCTTCTAAGGACTTCTTCAAATTTATTATCTGCGTGCTACTGGCCCCCAGCGAGCCGAGCTTCAATTCCATGCCCTGTTGGTGCCCATGCAAGCTCTCGCATGCTTGTTGCACAGTACTGAGTTCCTTTTCGCTTTGAGTGATTCTATTTGAGATAGAAGAAATTATTTTCATGAGCGTTTCACTTTCACTAGTGTGAGCACTGGTGGAAGGTGGGGGTGAGGGCGGGGCGTGGTATTCGCGGTGCTGCTCTCTGTCTTTTTTCGCTGCTTGTTGGTGATGCTGAGGAATCTGTGGGAAAAGACGTTGCTGCTGTTGTGCCTGCTGCGGTAGAGGAAGCCTGGTCTCCGGCTGCTGATGCTGCTGTTGTCTCGGTTGATTTTGCCCCCCCCTCCCCCCTCCAGCACCTCCACCGAACCCATGATCTCTCTCCATCTTCTCCTCGTTAGCTTTCTTAAAAGCCTCTGCCACGGCGTCCTGGCGAGCCCGCAACGCTTCCTGACTTCTCCTCCTATTGTTGGCATTTTGTTCTACATCTGTAGGCGCACCAAACAGACCCCGCATGGCACTGCCACTATTTCCTCGGTTGTTCACATGCATTCGCCCGCCACCGCCGTACATTTTGCTACTGCCGAGGGTGGGGGGGGGGGTAGGAAGAGAGCTGGAGAGGTTTGAGGTCAGTGGAGAAGTGAAGAGCTAGCTGAAGCTGAAGAACGATTGTAACAGCAAATATTGAATTTTGAAAAATAACTGAGTGGATTTCTAGGCGGTGCTAATCCTTTCTTTTGTTGGTGGATGTTCGTCTTTTCAAATGAAATGGTGTATTTTAACCAATTAAATAATTCATTACCCGGCAGTTTTAACAAACTGCCTTGTGCACGACCAAACCCAAACTCGAAAACTAAGAAAACAAACGTCAAAAATTTGAAACCTACCTAAATTGATATGAGTGGTAATTGGTCAAAAACTGAGATCAGTGCTCTCAAACGCACCGTCAGAGAGGTCGACGATAAGCTTGAAAAACAGGCACGATGGACCAAAATCTCTGATGTGCTCTTTGCTAAGCTTGGCGGTACAGAGAAGAAATTCAGTAAGAGAGACTGCTTTAACTGCTATCGTGAGCTGAAGGAAATTCGTAATAGAGCCAAGTCGGTCGTTCGAGATGCGGCAAGTGGTAATCGCGGTGAGGCGGGGAAAGAGAACAAGGAAGTTGAAAGAAGAGAGAAGATGGAAATTGGTGAGGAAAAGGGAAGGGGAAAGGGAGAGGGAGAAGAGATTAAAGAGACACCTAAACCCATACCGCCTGAGGCTGAGCCCGCCGAGAATCCTGAACCCCCTCCAGTTACTGCAGTTGTGAAGGAGAAGGAGAAGGAGAAGGAGAAGGAGAAGGAGAAGGAGAAGGAGTTAGCAAAAGAACCGGCAGTCGACAAGGAGGAGCCGACGAAAGAACCGGCAGTCGACAAGGAGGAGCCGACGAAAGAACCGGCAGTCGACAAGGAGGAGCCGACGAAAGAGCCGGCAGTCGACAAGGAGGAGCTGAGGAAAGAACCGGCTGTCGATAAGGAGGAGCCGACGAAAGAACCAGTTGTCGATAAGGAGGAGCCGACAAAAGAACCGGCTGCCGATAAGGAGGAGCCGACAGAAGAGCTAAAAGAGGAAGAGTTGACCACGCCGGTTGAATCAAATGCGCCAAAATTGGCGCATGAACCAAATAAGGCTGGAGTGGAAGAGGATAAACCGCAAGATGGCCCTGCTCCTGCCGTGGATATGAAGAAAATCCTTCGCCAGTGTATCAAAGATCCTGAGATTTCTAAAGCATTCAGAAACCCCAAATTGGGTCCTATCACGCGAGTTATAATGAAGGACCCAAGCTGCCTTGCGAATCCAACTGTTTTTTTTGCGAAGGAGCTGGCTGCTGACCCTGAACTCGCCGAGCTTGCCGATCAGTTCCTCCCTAAACTCAACGAAATGATTGCAAAGAATACAGCCAAGAAGCCCAAGCCGCCGAAGCCTAAAGATGAAGAGCAGGCAACGTCGCAAGCGCAGCATTCCGGTGGAGCAGATACTGTCAAGGCGAAACGCGAGGAACCTATTGAGTCCGCAGAATCGACATCAAAACCGCCTGAAAATTCACCTGACCCAGACCGCCCGTCGGAGGCGGACAACATGACCAAAGAGGATGAAGCAGAACTGTCGGATCTGGATGAGTTCGACGTGGATCAGCCCGCATCAACTGAAAAGATCACAGTTGACGAGGCAAATGCGCTTCGAAAACTGATTTTTGGGGACGAGCTCGCCACTTTCAATGAAGCTTGGAAGAAGCAAGGCTTCTTTTTCACGAAAGAGTCAGATGACATCGCTTACGGACTTATTCAGACTGACGGAGGGCCGTGCGGCGCTGTCGCTGCTGTCCAGGCATTCGTTCTCCGCAGCATGCTCTTCAACGACGACGACGGCTCAAAAATATCAGACGCGCAAGGCGACTGGAAAACTCCTAACAAAAAAGCTCAGAGAAAGGCCGTCATAAATGCCCTGGCAAAGATTATCTGGGGCTGCAGTATCTCGAAGACCGGAAAGGGCGACAAATTCTGTAAAATAACCAAGAATAGACCGGCTAAAATATGCGTCCCGCAAGAAAAAGCGCACTACCCAAAAACGAAAAATTTTAAGCATGACGGAGTCACAGAGAAATTAAATGTTACGACCTGCTACAACTACGATGACGTACTGGATACGATCAAGGCGAATTCTGACTTCTTCATGGAGAAGAAAGGGGGGGGGGTAGTATGCGTCGTCTACAGTTGCCTTCTCTCTCGCACAGTGGAACTTATCAAAACTGACATGGATAGCAACTTTGGAATTTCACCCAAAATGATTGGCAATCACGGCTATGCTAGCCAAGAGATGGTAAATCTTTTTCTCGCCGGCGTTGCTAGCAGTAACATGTTTGACGGCGAAAAGCGGCTAGAAGACGATACAGGAAGCAGTGACGACTGTGTGATCATGGGAGGTATCCCGTCGAAGAGCGATGTGGGGTTCCTGACCCTTTTCGAGGCTTTCGGGAACGTGAGTGTGGGTGACAATTTCAAGGCGCCAACGTGCCCTATCTGGGTCGTCTGTAGCGAGTCTCATTACAGCGTGCTATTCAGCCCGCTGGTAAAACATGCAGGAGAGGTGGACGAGAAAAGATATGGAGGAGACCACGACATATATTACTATGATCCGCTTGGAGAACAGGAGGAGGAGATCCGGCTGACGTTGGACTTTCACCCCAAGGAGGATGTCGTCATGGGTGGCGAGGAGACTGATTGCGTACCACCGATCAACAAGGTAGTGCGAACGAAATGGGGGGCGGTTGGCATCGATTGGAATGGTGTGGACGAGATTCTGTAATTTTTAAGCGCTAAATATTATGAGTTTTAAATAGCAGAAAGTGGGAATCGCAGAAAGTGGGAATCGCAGTTTTCGCCGACTTTATCTCAATCAAGCTTTCACTCTCTCCAACCAACCTCCCCAAAACCTCTCGAACCTGGCCATCGCCTCTTTCGCGGTTTTACCTCCACCAGCGTAGCTTCACATTTCGAGAGACAAGTTGTTGTGTTAGTGTTTTAGTGTTAGTGTATAGTGACTTTTTCATAATCTTTTCTCGCGCTAAAAAATGTTACACATCCAGCGGTCAAATCTCAACAAACCTGATCCTCATCCTGCGTTTTCCAAGGTCAGTCTCTGGGTCTTCAAAGTCTCGACCGTCGGTGAAGGCCACGTGCTCCTCCTCCAATAGCGACCTGCAAAGTTCCACGGTCGAAAGATCCCGAGAGAGGTCTGTGAACTCTGTTAAGTCGATGTAAATGTAGAATGCGCCGTCTGCGTTCAGGTTGGGTGTGCAATGGATGTGAGTTGTTTGAACTTGTGTTTCGCACTAATACTGATTGGATTTTATTTATTTTCGAACCGAAAGGGGCACGAACCTGAAGGGGCAATATTGGTAATACCCAAGTCGCCTAACTTTTTTAGGATGATTTCCCTTGCATCTTTGTATTCCTTGACGTTCGCCTCGAGTTCTTGGATCGTGTCATCATCCCAGCAGACCGAAGCTGCAAGCTGCGATATGGTCGGTGCGTTGATGAATAGGTTCTAGTGCGCACGTTCCGTGTTGATTAGTAATGTTGGTGAGGGGGGAAGACGGTGACAAGAATAACTACAGTCTTCACTTCGCGCGATTAAATTGCCGATTTTTTGCGCGCTTCATTCGCGTTGATCATGCTCCACAATTGCCGAATCACCTGCTGCAACGAATTAAAACAATCCCCCAAATCCTCTGGAACGACGACCCACCCGAGCCTCCAGCCGCTCATGCTGTAGTATTTGCTAAAACTGTTGATAACAATAGCATTGTTAGTGTACTTCAGCGCAGTTGCTTCCACTTTCTTGTCGTAAACAATTCCATGGTATATCTCATCTGAGATAAAGCGAATGCCATTCTCAGTGCAAGTCTCACAGAGGTCCTTCATCTCTTTTGCTTCAAGCATGGCACCGGTTGGGTTGCTCGGCGAGCTCAGTATTAGGCCGTTTATTGGGGGGAGATTGTTCGCAGCGCGAAAATTTACCCTTTCTCGCAGCGTAGAAGCGGTGATTTTGTAGTCGTCGTTGAGCTTGATAGTGTCAACAGTCAGCTCTGTACTCTGACAAACGTTGCGGTAGCAAGGGTATCCGCTGCTCCCGACAGCTATTACGTCGCCTCTCTTAAACCCGCCCACGAACGAGAGCAGAAATCCGGCGCTGCTGCCGGTTGTTACTACTATGCGCTGGGGATCAACTTCAACGTCGTACTTTGCTTTGTAGTGTTTCGAGATCTTTTGCCGCAGCTCTAGGACGCCTTCAGCAGACGTGTAACCAAGCTTGTCGTTTTGGAGATGAAGACATGCGGAGCGGACCACGGTTGAAGGGGCGCCCGTCTGAGGCTGACCGACCTCGCAGTGGAGGACTGGGAGTGTGTTGTCGGACTCACCAGCTTTAACAGCACGATCTATCTCCACAGCACGTGCAAATGTGTCCATTACTTTAAAAGAGGGGATATTGCCGCGTTCAGAAGGGCCGTGAGGGGCGGCTGGATTGAAACCATGCGAGGGTGCCCAGACTAGGAGCAACATCAAGAACCCTGACGTCATTGCGAGGGAAGTGTCACAGTTTGCCAGCGAGCAGGCGGCTAAATAATAACGTTGTCGAGAAAGCAAACCCACAAACCAAGCACGAATTGAATCGGTTTTTTGCTTATAAATTCTTTTCGTTCCCAATCACTCACTTGACGTCCTGTGAAGTCAAATTAACGAACAACGACACCCACAATGTGGCGTCTTTGTTTCGCCCTAGCTCTCCTCCCTCTGCAAGTCTCCTGGTGCTTCCTCCCAGTTTCCCGACCAATCGCTGTCCCTCGCGGCTCTAGAACGAACCTTTGCAGGGTAAGATTCTCCAATATTAATGTTGACGACTCGAACATTGATGCTGAAGAATGGAAGAGGGACATTGATTCAGAGCTTCTTCAACTAGAAGAATTGGCGGGGTCTGTGGACCATCCATACTATTCCATATCTTCCGTGCACTCTCAGCCCATCTCTGATCCCGAATCGGACCCATATTCCCTGCTGAACTCCCGCTTACATCCTCAATCACTGATACCTCCTGAGGGGTCAAAGCCTTCGAAATTGCCCGGAGACTACGGTTTCGATCCCCTCAAAATTTCCACCCGTTTCGACCCGTTCAGCCGCGAGGTGAATTTTGGTGATGATAGCGGCGGGCGGCGGGTGAGTATAAGACCTCCTGGCCTCGTCATCCGGGACTACAGAGAGGCAGAGATTCGCCATGGCAGATTAGCAATGCTCGCCGCTATCTTCTGGCCCTCCCAAGAACTTATGAACAACTTCTTCCTACCCTCGGACTTCTCTTTTTCCGTCGTTTATGGTGGCCCTACACTGCCGTTTATCCCTCTCATTATGATGACTGCAATATTCGGACTTGGTTACTTGGATATTTTTGCCTCAGAAATTCGTCGAACAGAGGCGGGGGAGGCGTACCTTCCGGGGGAGTGTTTCTGGGACCCCCTCGGCTTCAAGACAAACCTATCGGACGAGGTCCTGAGCCTTTGGATGGAGAGGGAGGTGGTGAATGGGAGAGCGGCGATGTTAGCTGTGGCAGTATTTGCATTGGAGGAATTTGACCACAAGATGGGGGTCGTCGATATTGGCTTCAATCAATTGGTATTCAGGCCATGGTTTTTAATAAATTGGGGGCAGCTGTGGCAAAATTAACAAGTGTAAATAATCCTCGAAGGATGAGGAACGGAGATGAATGAAATGAACAAATGGTTAAGTACAATGGTACATATCTAGAGTGACGACGATTGAATTAGCAAAAAGAAGGAGGATTAGTTACGTGCACGGAAGTTGTTTTCTACTTGCTTTTATTCTTTATATCTCTCACCCCCACAAATTTGGCAGGTTAAAAAGCCCATGTTTTCGTTTTGATAGGTGCAGATCCGGCAAATCCACATCTTCGAAGCTTGCGGGACCGCCTCTTTTTCCTGGGCTTTAATTTCAAATGTCGGAGACTGGTCGTTCTGAAACTCTATTTGTGTGAGCGGGGGAGGGGAAAGAAATTCATCAGATAAGACTATTGGTACCTCTTTCTTCGTATCCTTCTTTTTGTAGCTGTTTTGGCTGGAAAAAAGAAGCTCGTCTTCGCTTGATTCATCAGACCAGGAATGCACTGTGAGACCACGTTTCTCATTTGCGTTGGTTTCTTTTTCCTCCG
>ERZ651776.3340-NODE-3340-length-16100-cov-7.049179_pt1 | contig 16100 bp, 18 predicted proteins | sample MGYA00514761_ERZ651776 | MGnify/ENA metagenome assembly ERZ651776 | reverse complement strand
GCAAGCGCATCGACCACGTTGGACTTACCACTACCGTTCGGGCCAACAACAACCGTGACGCCAGGCTCGAAATCGAGGCGCGTCGAAGAAGCGAACGACTTGAAACCTTTGAGAGTAAGGGTCTTCAGAAACACAACAGAATGACCCTAACGACTAGCCGAACATTGCGAGCGGCAAGCACCGCACTAATTCTGCATTTGCGCCCCAGCAACTACATCTGCCTCATCACCAACACACGGCCTTTTGTTTACGTCGGATTTGGTCCGACAAAAGCAGCACCGCCTCAAAAGTGAGAGCGAGGGACGAGCGTGTAAGTGAAGCGAAGCGGAACGCCCCAACCGACGAGCGAAGACTGCGTCCGAACGCAGTTTGCGCCGCGAAGCCAGCAAACAAAAGCAGAACAGTCAGACTTGGGACTGGTCGCAGTAGTAAGTCCAGCGGCCGGCGAACTTGCTGCGAACCAATGGTTGACGGGAGCGTGGGCTAAGTCCGCCATGTTTACCGAATACCTGCAGGTGGTCCTGGAAGTTTCCAGGGTTGCCTGCGGGATCAACGAATGGGGCGGCGTCGATGGTGGTGCCGCGGTACTTGACGGCGTCGTTGAGCACGCTGACGACCGAGCGGAAGAACCGGCGCACTTCCTGGGTGTTCAGCGATGAACCGGTGCGGTCGTAACGCAGGCTGGCTTCAAACAGGATTTCATCGCTGTAGATATCGCCGAGGCCGACGATCACGCTGTCGTCGCACAGGATGGTTTTGAGCTTGCCATCGAGACGCAAGATGCGGCGGCCGAAGTCAGTCCATGCCATGGGTTTGGCCAACGGGTCCATACCGAAGTCCGCAATCTCAGGCACGGTGTCCTCGAGCGGCTGATCAGCTGGCACCAGGAACACTTCGACGGTCTCTTTTGGATCGATCAGGCGAAGCTGGCCGGTCTGTGTAAACGTAATCGTGAAGACGGTGTCGTCTTCGACCTTGTCCTTGTTGGCGTTGCGGCGGACCGAGGTCGTGTGTGACAGCGCCAGCACCAGGAGATCGTCGCTGTCGAGGCCGAACACCAGATGAGTGCCGATGCGTTCGAGTGATGTCAGCTTGACGCCGATGAGCGCATTGGCGATCGTGGTGCGGTTGCCCGAGCGCTTGACGAGCTTCGCGACGGAGACGTCGACATCCTTGATCTTCTTGCCGACCAGGTCCCGGTCAAGGTCTCGTCGGACGATTTCGGCTTCGGGTAAAAAGATCACGTGTAGTGCCTTTGTGATGGTGGGGCGTGTTTTGCGGCGTTCACAGCGCGCATGTCTGGGATTCGTTGACCACTTCGTCGACCGCGGCCTGTTTGATTGCGTCGACGGCCTGACCAGCAGCTGCTTGTTCGGCTTCCTTTTTGGAACTGCCTGTGCCTGCACCAAGTACATCGCTGCCGACGCGAACCGCGGCGGCGAACACTCGGGCATGGTCGGGCCCGGTTGCCACAACGTCGTAGCACGGGGCAGTATCGAATGTCGCCACAGCGAGTTCTTGAAGGCGGGTCTTGTGGTCAAATCCGCCAGGGCCGTGGCGAACTGCTGTCGTAACGTGATCGTCCCACAGGCGGAGGACGAAGCCCCGGGCAGCTTCGATACCACCGTCGATGTAGACCGCACCAATGACGGCCTCAAGCGCGTCGGCAAGAATCGACTGTTTGTCGCTGCCACCGGCCGTTCGTTCACCCTTACCAAGCAGCAGCGCTGGGCCAAGATCGATTTCTCGGGCGATCTCAGCGAGTGTGACTGCGTTTACGACGCCCGCCCGCAGCTTCGCAAGTTGGCCCTCAGGCAGCTCGGGGTATTCGTGGAAAATTTGTTCGGCAATCGTAAGTCCAAGGACGGCATCGCCGAGGAACTCAAGCCGCTCGTTGGACTCGACCTGACCGTTCTCGGCACACCAAGAACGATGTGACAGCGCAAGTTTCAGCAGCTCGGGGTCAGCGAAGTGATAGCCGATCGCTGCCGGCAAGAGGCTAAGGCCGTCGTCCGAAGTCAGCTGTTTGCCCTGCGGTCGATGTAGTCGATGGCGTCGCGTACGGTGCGAAGGTCTTCGAGATCTTCGTCGTCGATGCGGAAACCAACGGTGCGTTCGCTGAGCTCTTCTTCGATAGCTTCGACAAGTTCGATCAACGCCAACGAATCGGCTTCGAGATCATCACTGAAACTGTCGCCTTCGTTGATTGCAGACGGCTCAATTTCGAGGATCTCGGCCAGTCGCTCGCGGACAAGGGTCACGATTTCTGAACGATCCATGGGGCTCGAATTCATTAGGGTCTCGGCGGGCATGGCACCCCTCCTCCAGCTTCTCCGGCGGTCACCGGAGCCGCCAGAGTATAGCGAACATCAGCGAAAAAGGTGCATGCCAGGGTCTAGGTCGTGGCCTGCGGTAAGTTACAGCCACCGGGGTCACGTCCAAGTGCCGATGACATCCCGAATGCTCGAAACGCCCGTGAAAGGCACCACACGATGGCAAAGGTCACCATTTACCACAACCCTCATTGAGGTTCTTCAAAGAATGCCTTGGCGGTCGCCGAGGATCTAGGAATCGAACATGATGTTGTGCTGTACATGAAAGAGCCGCCCAACGAGGCAACGCTCAAAAAGATTGTCGCTGGTCTCGAAGACCCCGTCGAAGATCTCGTCCGTAAGGATTCGAAGTTCAAAAAGCTCGAACTGAACCCTGACGACTACGTCGGCAATCCTGATGCTGTAGTTGCCGTGCTCACCCAACACAAGGCGTTATTGCAGCGCCCGGTTGTCATCCACGGCAAAAAGGCGATAATTGGGCGGCCCAAGGATCGCATCGGCCCGTTTATCCAAGGGAAATAGTCCATCTTTTTGCCCCGGTGGAAATACCGGACACCACTAACCTGTTGCAATCGCCCAGGAGGCACCCCACAACATGACCAGCCTGCAAACACATACACCCGCCGTACATCTGCCTGAAGAAGACCGGGCGGCATTCGTCATGCGCGTTTATCAACACGTGCTGGCTGCCATTGGCGCATTCGTCGCGATTGAAGCTCTCTTCTTCATGACCGGCGTCGCCGAAGGTATCTACAACTTCTTCAGTGGCGGCAAATGGCTGCTCATGATGGGCCTGTTCATGGGTGGCCAATGGTTCGTCAGCAACGCTGTCAGTGACCTAGGCAACCCGTCCCGGCAGTACGCCGGCCTGTTCGGCTCATCGGCACTCTACGCCGTCATCTTTGCCCCGATTCTGCACATCGTCTATCGGGTGCAAGATTCTGGTTCGACCGTGCAGGCTGCGGCAGTGATCACAGCCATTGGCTTCGCCATATTGAGTTTCGTTGCGTTCACCACCCGCAAAGACCTGTCGTTTCTCCGACCACTGGTGATGTGGGGTTTCGGCGGCGCAATGCTGCTCATCGTTGGCGCCGTGATCTTTGGCTTCAACCTGGGCGTTTGGTTCTCGGTAGGAATGATTGTGCTCGCGGGCGCAGCGATCCTGTTCCAGACCCAGTCGATCATCCGGACCTACCCCGGCGACGCCTACGTTGCTGCAGCGGTCACGCTATTCGGTTCGCTTATGACGATGTTCTACTACGTGCTTCGTCTGCTCATGTCACGCGACTAACAGCCAACCACATCTGAATCTTCGATCCGAACCCGGTGCTATGGCACCGGGTTCCGTCGTTCTCAGATAGAACGTTCGATGGCATCGATAATGCGGGCATAACCGGTGCAACGACACAGGTTCCCCGAGATCCCAAGCTGGATTTCTTCCCGTGTCGGTGTCGGATTCCGCTCCAGCAGAGCACACGCAGACATCAGCATGCCTGGGGTGCAGAAGCCGCATTGCACGCCGCCTGCTTCGAGAATGTTGCGCTGCAGGTCGTGCAGCTTGTCGTCGACGACCAGACCTTCAACCGTGGTCACCTGACGCCCCTGCGCCTGCACCGCCAGGTAGGAACATGAGTTCACTGGTTGGCCATCGAGCAGCACCATGCAAGCGCCACATTCGCAGTCGTCGCAGCCTTCTTTAGTGCCGGTGAGCCCAACCTCGTTCCGGAGCACGCCGAGCAGGTTTCGACTTATCGCGATCGCCAACGGGTATTCGGTGCCGTTGACACGCAGGTTGACGGCGACGACAGAATCGCTCATGACGAAGCTCCAATGCCGAGTGTCCGGTTAACCGGCACAGCTATATGTTCGCCCTGGGCCCGGCGAGCCGCTGCATCGAAGGCACGTTTCGCCATCACCCCAATGGTGTGGCGCCGGTAATGGTCACTTGCCCGAAGATCCGAGATCGGTGTGGCTTGGTCCGACGCTGCAGCTGCGACCATCGCCAGTGCCTGTTCGTCGGCAGGGCGACCAGTCAGATCGACGCTGATTGCGACGACTGTCGGGGCAACCGCAGTCAATGCGATCTTCGTTGCAGCGATCGTGCCGTCGTCGTTCAGCTGAACCGACGCCGCAGCACCAACAACAGCGATCTCCATCGCCCGACGGTATTCAAGACGAACGTAGGCGCTGGATGAGCGGTCACGAGGAGTCGAAAGAAAAACAGACGTGCACAATTCTGTTGCCGACGCCGCCGTAAGGCGTGGGCCGGTCCAAAGACCAGCGATTGGCAGTGTCCTGGTCCCGGACTCTGACCGCAGCTCCACAGTTGCATCGAGGACAAGCAGTGGCGCCCCGGTGTCCATCGCAGGTGAACCATTCATGATGTTGCCGCCAACCGTGCCCACGTTGCGGGTTGCAGGTGAACCAACCAATGCAGCTGCGTCGGCAAGACCGGGATAACGCCGCACGATGGTCTCGTCGACCATAAGCCTGGCATGAGTGACGCCAGCACCAATGGCACAGCCGTCGGTGTTCACCTCGATCTGCGCAAGCTCACGAATACGGTCGATGGCAACCAGGTCATCGGGAAGCGAATCGACGCCGTGACGGGCGCCAACAACGAGATCAGAACCACCCGCAACAGGCCTGGCCCCTTGTGCCATGGCCGCAACGGCATCGTCGATCGAACGTGCGATCAAGAAACTCACGACTCGCCTCCGGTCCCGTTCGAGATCTCGCTGTGTAACAGTTCATTGGCCGTGAGCCAGACTCGTTCGGCCGTCATCGGAAGCTGACGCACGGGTTGCCCAATCACTTGGGCGATCGCATTTGAGATCGCAGCCGCGGTCGCCACGTTTGGAGCCTCGGCCAAACCTTTGGCACCACGAGGACCAGCGCCCTCTCCCCCAGGTTCGATGAAACACGTTCGAACGGTTGGGGTGTCGGCGGCCGTTTGCAGCTTGTATTCGAGCAGGCCAGGGTTGAGCTGACGGCCTGTGTCGTCGTACCGGGTGCCTTCGCTGAGCGCCTGTCCGATGCCCATCGTGATGCCACCCTCGATCTGGCCCAGGGCGCCAAGCGGATTGAGGATTGTTCCCGAATCGTGTGCTGCACTCACGTCGAGCACTCGGGCGACACCGGTCTCGCGATCAACTCGCACATGAACGGCATGGCACGAGAATTGGGGTCCTGCCCATGCAGCGACACCCTGATCGCCGACACAGTTGGTGGCCAACTCGGGATACGGCGCCGGTGTCTCAGATCCTGTCGCCATCAGAAGCTGATCCCCGGCGGCGATTCCTGCGAGTTCGACGATGGACACGGACTTCGCGGGGGTTCCGGCGACATAGGCGACCCCGGCTTCGAGCACGATGTCGTCAGGGTCCGCTTCGAGTTCGGCGGCTGCAAGCTCACGAAGCTGTTTGGCAATACGTTGCGAAGCCCCGACGACTGCTCGCCCGTTGTTGATGAGCGTTTGGGAACCGGTTGCGCCGGTGTCGTAGGGCCCGGCTGCGGTGTCTTGGTACACGATCTCGAAATCGGTTGGCTTCATGCCCAGTTCGTCGGCCGCAAGGTATCGCAGCGTCATGACCGCTCCGGTGCCACATTCTTGAGCACCGGTCACGATCTGGCCGCAACCGTCGTCGTCGATACGCACGATGGCTCCCGATGCACCCGGGAAACTCGGCCACCACCCGACAGCCACACCAATGGCCTCGTCGGGACCGAGCTCAGTCGCCGGTGTCGCGTTCTCGACTGCGGCGTCGATACAGGCCTGGAGACCAATGGCGTTATACACCTGACCAGCGACCCCGGTGTCTCCCTCGGCGACACAATTGAGCTTGCGGAATGCGACCGGGTCCATATCGAGTAGGTGCGCGATCTCGTCGGTATGTGACTCAAGGGCCCAGCATGCTTGTGGGGCCGTCGGAGCTCGGACCGAACCCGACGGTTGGCGATTGGTGTAGATCAGGCTGGCTTCGATGTGCACATGGTCGACCTTGTAGGGACCAGCTGCATGCATGGCCGCCAGCTGGGGGAAGAACGCAGCGTCGGCAGCATACGCGCCATTGTCGATCAGCAGCCGCCCCTTACGGGCGGCGATTGTGCCGTTGGATCGCACGCCGGTGGTCAGCTCGACGATCATGCCTTCGCGCCGACGATCCGGTGCGAGGAATTCTTCGCGGCGAGTAAAGACAAGTTTCACCGGCCGTTTGGCTGCCCGGGCTAGTGCAGCGATGTGTGCTTCGAAGTGGAAACCGCACTTGCCCCCGAAACCTCCGCCCAAGTGAGGCACGATGATCCGGACCTTGTTGCTCGCCATTCCCAGCGTTTCACAAACGCCGGCACGGGCATCGAATGGCACCTGGGTGGTTGTCCAGATGGTGACTTTGTCACCCTGCCATTGCGCCAGAATCGCTCGAGGTTCGATCGGCACCGCGTGGCTAGCGTCGGCTTCGTACCGGCTGGTGAGGACATGATCGGCTTCGGCCAGGCCAGCCTCGACATCACCTTTGGTGATCGATGAGAACGAGCACACATTACGGTCGCGCACGGTGTCGCCGGTGGCTTCGTAGCTTTCCCATTGTGGATGGACCAGAGGCGAGTCAGGTCTCAGAGCGGCTTCGAGGTCGGTGACCGCGTCGAGCTCCTCGTAACGCACCACGATTGCGTCGACAGCGGCATGGGCCTGCTCAAGCGTGGCCGCGGCAACGGCCGCCACGACTTCACCCTCGAAGCGGATCAGGTCGTGGGCGAACAGCTGCCGATCGGGGATTACCGGGCTGTAGTGAACGTCAGGCACGTCGCGTGCCGTGAGTACGGCCACTACTCCGGGCATGTTTTCGGCAAAAGATGTGTCGACGCTGATCAGTTTGGCCGAGGCGACCTCGGCGTATTTGAATGCTGCGAACGCCATACCCGTGAGCGCCATATCCGCGGTGTAACGCCCGTTGCCAGTGACTTTGGCCTCACCATCGGCCCGATCGAAACGAGGCAGTTCAGCAGGAACAACAGGTGCAGCCATGGCGCGGCATCCTAGTTGGATCCAACGTTTGTTGAATCCGAAGGCTGCTAGTCGGTGGCGAGGGCAGCCGTTAGCTGACCGACGAGATCAGTTTCAGCCAGCTCATGAGCTGCGCGTACGGCATTAAGAATGGCAGTTGCCGATGATGAGCCGTGGCTGATCATGCACACGCCCTTCACCCCAACGAGGGCTGCACCGCCGACCGAGTCGGGGTTGGTGCGTTCGTACAGCGGAGCTAAGGCTGGCAGCAGCAGTTGAGCTCCTTGGCGTGCCTCGTCACTGGAATCAAACGCACCAAGGAGCGCATCGACGATGGCCTTAGCGGCCCCTTCGAGCGACTTGAGCGCAACATTGCCGGTGAAACCGTCGGTAACAATCACGTCGACATCGTCGCCGAGTAGATCGCGTCCTTCGACATTGCCGATGAAGTTGGCACCAGTGGCCTGCTGCCATCCTGATTCGCTCAACAGCGGGAAGGCCGCCTTGGTCAGCGGGGAGCCCTTGCTGGCTTCTTCGCCGTTGGACAACAGCCCGACCCGAGGGGTCTCGATGCCATATTTTGCCCGGGAGTACACGGCACCCATACGGGCAAAGAGCGCAAGTAGCTCAGGGGTGCAGTCCACATTGGCACCAGCATCGATCAAGATGTTGGGGGTGCCACCCGAAAACATCGGCAACGGGGTGGCAATAGCGGGACGCCCGACCCCTTTGATGCGTTTCATACGCAACGTGGCAGCGGTAAGGGCTGCGCCAGTATTACCAGCGGAGACCATGCCAGACGCGCGCCCGTCTCGGACCGCTTCAGCGGCACGAACAAGGCTCGAATCCTTCTTCGTTCGCACGCTCTTAGTTGGATCTTCGTCCATGGCGATCACTTCAGAGGCCGCAATGACCTCGAGTGATGTCTCGCCAATGGCTTCGGGTTGCCCGACCAGAATGACGGGGATTCCCTCGTCGGCTGCTAGCTGGGCGCCCGCGACAATGTGAGCTGGAGCATGGTCGCCACCCATGGCATCGACCGCGATTGGGAGCATGAGTGGCTACGACTCTATGTCAGGCGACGTCGATGACCTGGCGGCCGCCATAGTGGCCGCAGTTACCACACACGCGATGTGGCACCTTGACCTGGGCACACTGCGGGCACGTGCTGCGCGGTGGGACCTTGAGTGACCAGTTTGAAGCCCGGCGAGCACGAGTCTTCGCCTTAGAGGTCTTCTTCTTTGGAACTGCCATCGGGCTCTCCCGGTTTACGAACGACCCAGAAGACTACCGCGAACAAACCCAATCCGACTCTCTGTCGGCGAGTTCTTTTGCGTTTCTTTGGTACTGGTTGTGACTACTCGTTGAAGGTAATCTCGGACAAAGCTGCCCACCGCGGGTCAGCCGGCGGCGGTTCGTCGGGGTCCGGTTCGACCACAACGGTCGTAGGGAAACGATCAGGGTCGGGCCCTGCACAGTCCTCGCTGCACAACGGCGCAACCGGCAGGTTCAACAGCACGGTCTCACGCACCATTGGTTCCAGATCGACCTCGTTCTCCGCCAACAGATAGGTCTCTCCTTCCACGGGACGTGCCTGAAAGACCTCGCGAAGCGTGATGGTGGTCGTGCCGTCTCGGTCTTCGAGGCAACGGCGACACGGCCCGGTCCAGTCGACCAGGATCTGGCCGAAAGCGATCAACTCTTCACCTGCGCCTTCGAGCTTCAGGTCAAGATGCAGCTGCGTGGCCCGCACTTCGGCGGTTTCGAGCACCACGCCCTCTGGCGGTGGGAACGACAACTCAAAATGGTGTTGGGTTCCCGGCTTACGCTTGAGCGGTGTGATGTCGACAGTGAGCGCCGACGTGGCCATGAACTAGTACCCCTGTGCTTCGGGAGGAAGCGGTGCCTGGAGCGGGTCACCCATCGGCGACTGCGTTGGTGCCGGGTGAGGGTCATCAAGTGGATGCGTAGTTTGTGGCAGGGCTTGTTCGCCAAGTTCATCCAGCAGGTTGCCCTGCAACTTGGCGCGGCCAGCACCGACCTGCTGCAACGTACGTTGCAGGACGTTCTCGAAACTTCCGAGCTTCTGGTCGCAGTAGTCTTCGGCCTCGAGCCTGAGTCGCCGTGAATCAGTTTCGGCGGTTTCGAGCACCTTGCGAGCGCGTGCCTCGGCGGCCTTAACGACCTGGGTTCGTTGCACCATCTGCTCAGCCCGATTGCGAGCTAACGCAACGATTTCGTCGCCCTCGCGTCGCATCTTCGCACGAAACTCCTCGCGCTCCTTCAGAAGCCAACGAGCCGAACGGAGTTCATCAGGCATGTTCGCCTGAATCTCGTCGATCCGGGCGAGCACGTCGTCCTTGTTGATCGTGGAACTGGCAGACAGAGGAAGCGGACGAGCAGACTCGATCACGTAACGAAGCTCGGCTACGAGATCGGCAACTCCAGCGGGCGCCCCCTGGGCAGGGGCGGCTCCGTGTATGTCATCGAATGGGGGTGAATCAGTCACTACCCGCCATTTTGGCACGCAAACGTGCCAAAACCGGACCAGGCACCATGGAACTTACATCGCCGTCCAATCGCGCTATCTCTCGGATGTACTTCGAGGCGATAAACGAACTCACCGATGTCGATGGCAAGAACATGGTTTCGACGCCTGAAAGCTGCTTGTTGATCTGGGCCTGTTGCAGTTCACTTTCGAAGTCGCCTGAAGCCCGAAGGCCTTTGATGATGAAATCGACATCGTTATCACGGGCCAGATCTATGACCAGTCCGCTATGCATCAACGGCGTCACGTTGGCCATGCCCGCAAAGGCTTCGGCGATGATTTCGAACCGCTCCTCGAGCGTAAAGACGCCGCTGCCTTTGCCCGGATTGCCGACGACGGCAACAAACACCTCGTCGAACGCACGAGCGGCAGTTTCCACAATCTCGATATGGCCATTGTGGATTGGATCAAATGACCCTGGATAGAGCACTCGTGTCGTCACCCGTTGGACTCCTTTGTCGCAGCGTCGGTGTCTCAGGAACCGAAATCGGGTCCGCTGATTATCGTCACCACGGTACTTCCATAGGTCCGCTCCCGCAGTAATCCCCACGGCTCGACGACAACAATCGGCGCGTTGGATTCAGCAACAAGCACCGTTGCGTCGGCGGTGGTTTGTAGTAGTTCCCACGCATCGAAGTCATAGGGCGGGTCAGCGATAACCACGTCGAAGTGGCCAGCGGTTGCGATCCACCGCATCGAGTCGGTCGCAATAACCGTTGACTCGTCGGTGAAACCGAGCGTGTCGATATTTTTGCGCAGGGCAGCGAGGGCAGCCCGATCACGCTCTATGAAGGTGACATGAGCTGCACCCCGGCTCAGCGCTTCGAGGCCGAGCGCGCCGCTTCCGGCGAACAGGTCCACATAGGTCGCATCGTCGATCACATCGAGACTGAACAACGCGTTGAACGTTGCCTCGCGTACCCGATCGGTCGTGGGGCGGGTCGCTGAGCCGTCGGGTACGACGAGCTTTCGACCACGTGCTGTTCCGGCAACTATGCGCACCCGTGCAGTATGCCGGAACCACGGCTGGTCACGGGCGTTGCAACAGCACCAGTAGAGTCACCGGGTGGACGTGCCAGACGAGATCATCTGTGTCGAGTGCCAAGGCACCTGTTATCGACTGACCCAACGGCCCGAGGACGACCCGTTTCTGCCCGGCGACTTTGTGGCATACCGCTGCCCTGATTGTGCAGAACGTTTCGACCTGGTCATGGAAGCAGACGAAGACGACTAGTCCCCATGGGGTACGTCATCGCGGCGTTCGCCAAAAGTGACGCAGCGGTGGCGAGTCTTCAACCGTAATCTCGCCAGTCTCGACGTAGCCGTGACGCTGATAGAAGCCGTAGTTACGAGGGTTGCTCGACTCGAGGAACGTCGGTATGCCCAGCTTGTCGGCCTGCGCCACCATCGTTGTGAGTACCGCGCTGCCCAAGCCCTGGTTCTGATGATCAGGGTGGGTGCCAAGGATGCCGAGATACCAGTGAGGTTCGTCGGGACGGTGTCGCTTCATCGTCTCACTAAGTTTGCCGGTTAGGGCGATTCGATCACCGATCTGTCCAGCAAAGGCTGCGAAATGGGTACCAGTTTGTTCGTCGCGGAGCTGCTCATTGTCAGGCGAAGAGCTTCCGGCCGGAGCCGACCACAGCGCGACGGCGCCGCATCCCGTGGCAACGTGAATCGCGTCGACCGGCGTGCTCTGGGCGACAAGCATGCGAGCAAGCACGATTCCAGTCTCGATCGGGATTGTCTGATCACCGGTGTTATAGATCCATTGCCAGATCGGATCGTCGGCGAACGACGCCGCAACCGTGGTCGCCACGGCTTCGAGTTGTTCTTGACCGACTCTTTGCACCTCAGACATGGCACCATCTTGGTCCATGGATGACCTCGAACAAGCTTCACCGTGGGCGTTACAGCTCGCCGCTCGGGTCGAGAAACTCGATCCGCCCACGATCCCCGCTGTATGTGCAGCAGCCGCATTAGCCACGATCGAACTGCTCGACGACGACCGATCACGACCAGACGGCATCTGGCATACATCGGTCCAGACGTGGAACGGTGAGCGCATCAGGAAGATCGTGCGCCGTGCACGTGCGTCTGCATGGGACAAGGCGCAAGCGATCAGTGGCGTCACCGTTCAACGAGATGGGGCCGAGGTCCGGGCCTTCGTCCCGTCGCCTATGGACCAAGCTCCACGCGAGGTAACGAAACTTCAGATTCAGTCGACGGCGCTCGACGAGGTCGGACCCATAGGTGAGTTACCCGAACTTGCGCCTGGGACGCTTGTCATCGCGATCACGCCCCACTTTGCGATGAGCTGGGGCAAACAAGCAGCCCAAAGCGCCCATGCCGGACAACGGGCATGGATGTTCGCGGAACCGGCCACGATCCGGGCATGGGACCAGGCCGAACGACCAATCGCAGTGATTCACCCCGACGCAACGTTATGGGCGGCGCTTGATGACGTGGCGACAACCCGCATTCACGACGGCGGCTTCACCGAGATTCCGCCCGGCACCAACAGCTCGATCGCTTGGTTCTTGAGCTAGTCCCGTTGCTCAGCTGATCACTGCGAACTCTCGAAGCACCTGTAGAGCCGCTTCTGGACCTTTGGCGAGCCCTGCCTGCAACCCTGCTGCGTGAGCTCCATCGACATTGATCTGATTGTCATCGATGAAGAGGACCTGGTCGGCAGGTAATCCCAGATCTGCGACACAATGGTCAAAGAAGTCGAGATCAGGTTTTGCTAACCCAAGCTCGAAGGACAGATACGCCCGGGGGCATAGGCCTTGGATAGTCACAGCATCTCGCTGATTCTCCCAATGGAGGGCGCTGGTGTTGCTCAGCAGGCCAGTGATCACAGGGTCAGGCACCGATGCCACCAGGTCGACTGCCCCCGGATACAGGCCTTGTGGAAACGCGACGAACCGCTCGATGAACGCTTCAGTAGTGCCTTTGAGTTGGAGTTCAACAACGATCGTTTCGGCAAAGTGTTCAACGTTGCACTGGCCCCGTTCAAATTGTTGCACCGCATCACTCAAGATCCATCCGTTCCAGATCTCGTCTGGATTTAGTGTCGAAGGTCCAAGCACATTCTCGAGCGAGTCGAGTTGCACGATCACACCACCCATGTCGAACAGCACAGCCTTGATGTCACCCATCATCAGATCCTAGAGAGTCTCGCCCCAATGTCTCAGCGTGTTCGCCGTCTCAGCGTGTTCGCCGCCACGAAGCCAATGGGGCTGCACCTATGCCCGAGATCTACGGTGGCACATGAGCATTCTCGAAGATTTCTCGCTGAGCGGCAGACGGGCTGTGGCGACCCGCTGCGCCGCCGTCTTCCTGGCCTCCCCCGCCGCCAGCTGGACCACCGGCCAGGTATTGCTCGTGCACGGTGGCCGATGACTGATCGGTTGTTACCTGATGGTTTGATGCCGGGCCGCACAACCCCGTCGTTCACCCACGAGACGGTGCCGAACGCCTTGCGTAATGCACACCACACCACCGTGTGGGCCGAACTCATCGTCGAGCGGGGCTCTGTGTTGTTCGTCGAGGAGGACCCGACGTGGCAGGTCCTCGTCACGGCCGATTCATCACAACCCATCGTCCCCAACCGCAAACACCATGTGGAACCAGAGCCCGGAGCCGTGTTCCGGGTCCAGTTCTACGACGGCCCGTAACAGCAGTAACGAACACGCCAGGTGGTGCGCGTTAACTCTTGAGTAGGAAGTCGGTTTCGTCGTCGGCGAGAAGGGTGTCGACCTCCGCCAGCAGGAGCGGATGGTTGCCGAGGGTCGGATCGCTGTCAAGAATCGAGAACGCGTCCTCGCGTGCCTTTTCGACCCAGTAACGGTCGCGCCGCAACGATGCCAGTTTGAGGTCGCTTCGACCCTTTTGCCGTTCGCCCATGATCGTGCCTTCGCCCCGCAACTCAAGATCGATCTCGGCAAGTTCGAAGCCGTCGGTCGAGTCGACAAGGGCCTGGAGGCGCGACACCGAGATCTCGGTTGCGCCACTGGCCACCAGATAACAGAACGATTGGTGGGCGCCACGACCGACACGACCCCGTAACTGGTGCAGCTGTGCGATGCCGAAACGATCGGCGTCGAGGATCACCATCACGGTTGCGTTCGGCACATCGACGCCAACCTCAATCACCGTGGTGGCGACGAGGGCATCAAGGCGACCGGTTCGAAACTGCGCCATGGTCGCTTCTTTCTCGGCCGAGCTCACACGCCCGTGGAGCAGCCCGAGCGCTGAGTCCTTCAGTTCTTCGGCTTGCAACCGCACGAAGGTCTCTTCGGCGGAACTGGCTTCGAGTTTGGCGCTCTCTTCGACCAACGGCGTCACGATGTAGGCCTGGCGGCCGGCAGCAAGTTCGGCGCGCACGTGGCCCCACATAGCGGCTTCGGCATTGGGGTCGACACCGGTCAGGTCAAGTTTGCCTTCGTCGTTTTCGAACGGCTGTCGCACCCATGTTGTCTGGATTGGTTGGCGCCCGATGGGCATCTCATCGAGCACCGAGACGTCGAGATCGCCATAGACCGTCATGGCTGCGGTTCGAGGAATTGGCGTTGCGGTCATGACTAAAACGTCGGGCACGGCCTCGCCAGCGCCCTTGTCCCGAAGCGCCGCTCGTTGTTCAACACCGAAACGATGCTGCTCGTCGATGACCACCATGCCCAGCGATGGAAAGCTGACAGAGTCCTGGATCAGCGCATGGGTGCCAATCAACAAATCAATGCGTCCCTCGGCTAGACCGGCATCGATCTTGCGCCGTTCGGCCGCAGTTGTGCGGTTGGAGAGCAGAGCGATGCCCAGCGGCCGTGTCGTCATCAACGATCCCTGACTCTGCGACGGGTCGATGTCGACTTCGAGTCCTTCGAGCATCTCCCGAATGCTGGCGAAATGTTGCTCGGCCAGCACCTCGGTCGGGGCCATCAGAGCGCCCTGATGTCCGCCCTGCACCGCTGCCAATAGCCCGGCCACCGCAACGATCGTCTTACCGGCGCCAACGTCACCCTGCAGAAGTCGATGCATCGGGGCCCGGGCCCGCAGATCGCCGAACATCTCTTCGATCGTGCGACGCTGCGCATTGGTCGGCTCGAACGGCAATGCATCGAGGAAACGATCAACAAGTTCGCCGTCGGGATCGTGGGTGACGCCCACCGTGGTGGTTTCAAGTTCGCGTTTGCGACGGACGAGGGCGACCTGGATACGAAACAGTTCGTCGTAGATCAGCCGGCGACGAGCAAGCTCAACCTGTTTGAGCGATTCGGGCACGTGGATGTGGAGCAGTGCTGTGGCCCGATCGATGAGACCATGTCGTTGGAGCAGCTGCCTCGGCACCGGGTCAGCCAAACCGCGTTGTCTGCTTCGGCGCAACGTCTCGCCAACCGCCGATGAGATCTCGGCCGTGCCGATGCCAGCCTTTTCGCTATTCGGGTACACCGGCACGATGCGGCCGGTCTGGTCTCCGATCAGGTCCACGATCGGATTCGTCATCTGGCGGGAGCCGCGGAACTCCTCGCACTTACCGAAGATGACGGCGGTCATGCCAGCACGAAGCGTTTTTGTGCGCCAAGCCTGGTTGAAGAACGTGATCCGGAGCCTGCCGGTGCGATCTTTGACATCGACGAACACCATGGTTCGCTTGTTGTTCTTGGTGCGCCGGCTGGTCACGTTCACGATCTCGACCATGACCATGCCCTCTTCGCCAGGGAAGAGTTCTTCAATCGTGGTGTCGTTCGTTCGGTCGATGTACCGACGGGGATAGGTCGTGAGCACGTCGTACAACGTGTACACGTCGAGCGCTGCGAATCCGGCTTGCCGCTTGGGGCCAACTCCGGTCAGACGGTCGACGGTCATGCCGTCTAGCTCGGCCAGCGTGATTCCCTGAGCGCTCTCCCCCATCAGCACCAATCTAAACCAGCCCACCGACAGCACCGCGCACCTGCATCTGCGAGTAACGCACGGGTGCCTGGCACCGATGCGTTACTAATGGGTAGCGAAGCGGTCCGGGGTCAACGACCTCTATTCGATACCGAGGTAGTAGTGGTAGAGCGGCTGCTCGCCTTGATGCACTTCGATATCGATATCGGGGTGGTGGTCCTCGAGCCAGGCTTCGATAAGCGACGTGCCGGCTTCGGTGGCATCGTCGCCAGCGATCAGCGTCAGGAGCTCGTGGTCCTCGGCGAGCAGTGACTCGATCAAG
>ERZ651776.3338-NODE-3338-length-16117-cov-8.188965_pt1 | contig 16117 bp, 14 predicted proteins | sample MGYA00514761_ERZ651776 | MGnify/ENA metagenome assembly ERZ651776 | reverse complement strand
AGTGGTGAAGGTGATTTAGACTTTGAAGAACTCAGAAAACTTGTTAAGGATTGTTTCTCCAAAACATATTTGGGTAATTCTGATTCGGATAGTATAAAAAGTGATGATAGTAAAGATATATTTACCGAAAATGATATAACAGCAATGACATTCTATCTCATGAGAGCTGCCGATGAAAAACTAGACGAAAGAATATTAACAAAAAGTGAAAAAACCATGAAGGAATTGAAAGAATCTAAAATATCGTTACATCAATGGCAGGAATTGTGTGTAGCAGGTGTACTCGAACGAAATAAAATGCAAGCGATCATTAATTTAAACCCATTTGTACAAGATATTAGGACACGAGTTGAAGAAAAAAATAAAATACAAAATAGAATTAAAAAAATTTTTAATAAATAATAAATAAATTATACAATATCTATTTTTATACACGAAGTTTAGTTTTACGTATAAAAAGAGTTCATTTACCGTCTACCAATACGCGTAGGGTTAACACGCCCGAATGCAGACGAAATAGATTGTGTTTCTTCCCGAGAATCATGGTCCATAGAATCTGGTCGTGTATTTGTAGAAGTAGGACTAAATATACCACTCAAAGGGGGTGTCATAGGATCAAATAACATCGATTCTATCATACCACGTGGTTGAATAACAGCAGGTCTAGAGACACGTTCGAAACGAGTTACGTTCGCGCGTAAAAGTTCACGTTTTTGTTCAATTATTTCGTGTCTTAACGCCTCATTATCCTCAAGTAATCTATAATATTCGTTAGTTAAATCGAGTAAATAACTATCGCGTGCGAGATCTTCACCTGTTAAAAAAAGTTTTTTCAAATTATCACACATCTCTAAATATACACCTTCGGGTAAAGATTCTTTATGATCATCCAAAAGTGACATTGTTTTACGTATTGGATTAGTCGACATCGTTATACGTTATTATATATTAAAATACGTTATTTTTTAATTAGTTTATTTTTTAATACATTAAAAGCACCTGTATAAATTAAAAATTTTATAAATTTACCTACACGAATTAAACGCAATTTCATGGTTTGTTCGATATGTATATTACGAATATCCCTTAAATTGTTACATATATCAATGTATGCACCCTCGGGTATCTTATACTTGTGCTCATCGACTATATTTAGTACAGTTCTAAGACTTTTATCCATATATTACTATTAATACTATACATTATTATCTTCGTCAACCATATCCGCCCAATTATCGTTACCGATACCGGGCTCTTCGGGCTCTTCGGGCTCTTCGGGCTCTTCGGGCTCTTCGGGCTCTTCGGGGTCTTCGGGATCGCCGGGGTCTTCGGGGTTACCGTTCTCTTCATTTTCGACCACGATACGTAAACGTTCCTCCAAACTCAAACCGTCAACGTCCAAACACTTATACTCGTGGTCAGGCATTTCGGGATCAAGAATATCGCCGTGTGAAATACACAGTTCACAAGGTTCCGTTGGTGTTTCGCCAGGTTCGTGATTGTGTAACGGAGGTTTCACTTTAACGGGTTTTGGTGTTTTTCTCCTCTTCTTAACAATAACAACCGGTTGAGTTGTCGGAGTTTCAGTTTCGTCTTTAGGCACGTCTCTGTCTTTTTGTACCGTAGGTACCGGTTTTGACGAGACTTCCATATTGGCGTGTTGTTTACACGTGTCGTGATCAGGAATGCAATATTTTTTACACTGGTCACCTTTTTTGGTCAAACATTTACACTGAACGCGTGGTTCCACATTTACAGGTTTAGAAACTTTTGGTTTTTTAACCCTATGCATATCCATTACCATATTTTCAGTAGCAATAGTTGATACTCTAATGATATCCAATTGGTCCTTGTATTCCTTTTCCATGGTTTCTATCTTACCGGTAAGATAAATGTGTTCATTAGATAAATCAATGACAAGTTTTTCAAGTTCCTTATTTTGTGTCATGACTTTATCAAACTTGTCAACAAGAGATTTTACAAGGTCGTTGGTGACAAGTTGAGATTTATTACTTTTATCAATGTGTGTATTGTTATCTCGCATAAGTTTAACGAGAACATTTTCAATTGAATCAGACATATTTGCTTATTTATATTTTTTATTTTAATTTTTAAACTATTCCAACTTAGGTTTTCTTTAACTTAAATTTTAATGTACGTCTTTTCCTTAAAAATATCCTTCATTAATATTCTTTTTGAGTCTACTTACATTTTTAGCCGCACGACCTTTCATAGTATTGTTAACCAATTTCTTGAGGTTCGCCTTTTTATTTTTTTATACTACAATAAACTTACCATATTCGTAACATTTACCATTGATGGGAATGCAATTCTGTTTTACAATGGTCCATACTGTACCAACAGGACCCGCTACAAAATGACCTTCATTACTATATCCAGCTGATCTATTCACACTTATCTGCCCGGAGGACACACCGTTTTTAAGTAATTCATATGTGGGCACTAACGCGTTAATATCTCTATTATGTGTAACAACCCAAGTATGCGTTGCAGTTGGATCGGTCGAACCTTCGTAAACGTGAAAATATCCATAAGCCGCTTTATCAGCGTTCTCCACCGCCGCCGCCGCCGCCGCTGTTGTCTTATCCACCGCCGCCGCCGCCGCCGCCGGATTCACAAATTTCCAATCCAGTGTGTTATAAATATCTTCCGTTTCTATCTCAGCCATTTGTTTTATAACACCGATATCATTCTCGACCACTATATAATAAGGTACAGATTCATTATCAATAGTTAAGTTAAATGATAAACGAAAATAACGTATACCATTAGGGTCATCAAGAGAACTCGAAACGAGTGTTATAATTTTCTTATTATCTTCTACATCAATAGATAATTTTTTATTACCATCATAACCTAAATAGGCCGAACCCTCTTGCTCGTAATTGAACTTAAAGTAAAATTGGTTACTATTATCAGTGCTTGCACGTATTAGTGTAAACGTACTCGTAGTACCCTTACCATCAATAGATTGATGAATATCAATACCTCCTGAAATAGCATTATATGTCTGATTGTCTATTTCAACGTCTCCCATTGTAAATGCACCTTGGATAGGTGTGAATACCCTTACGTCAGGTACTGTAAGTTCGAGAGTCGCGGCTAAATCTTCAGTTTTAACTTCAACCGATCGTGTAGCTGTACCTTCGGTTAAATCTATAGTTATATCGCTCTCATTTTCATCAGTGTATGTCGCAATTATCTTAATCGTATGTGTACCTACAAAACTATACGCGTCAGGATTTGTTATATCGGCCTGATTGTCATCTATAATGGTGGGTTCTAAACCTTGAAATTCGTGGGTTAAATTTTGTGCATATTTTGTAAAATAATTTACATTATCATCTATTACATTACCTGAATTAGAATTATCTACGTACCTATATATAGTTTTTGTAAAAGAAGCATCATTAGCAATAGTACCAAGAGTACCATCATTATTACGAGGAGTAACATAGTGTTCAATATCGAGTTTATATACGTTTTCAAAACCGGATTGATTCGACCATGTAATACCAATCTTAACGTTTTTTGATAACTCTATATCTGATATTCCAGGGTTATATTCGATTTGGTACGTTTCGGTTTTGCCTCCACCTATTTCATACGTTTCGGTCGTACCGGATTCGGATGAATTCGAGGAATCGGGAAGAAGTGTTCGTGTAACCGTAGGGTCCTCGATACTAGGTACATTTTCGCTTGTATTTTCGTCTTTTTTGTCCTTATCATCGTCATCGTCATCGCGTGTTATGAAATAAGTTAACACCGCTATTGCGATAATAAGTAAAAGGAAACCTAGTATAATAGGTGTCGTACTATTACGTCGAGAATATCTCGGTCCCAAATTACTAAGGAGACTATTCATTACTATTAGTATAACCATATTTTATTTTCAATACGTGTACACCCCCTGAAAGAAAAGCGTATACATGTTTGAATGTATTTTTAAAAATTACTACAATGTCAATAGCATCTTTTTTAGGATCGTATATGGGAACTCAAAAATGGTTCGATAAACATGAATGTGATAAATAATTATCATATAAGAATTGGTTCTCTGTAATAAATACCTTCGTTTATACGTTTAATATGTTTATCAGATGGTGATGTTTTCATTACTATGAATAGACCTTTTACTATTTCTATACATGAATCGTAAGATTCGTTTAAATCCTGATTAATAGTGCCATTCTAATTTTGGTTTAAATGTCATTGGATGTTTATTATTAAATATTATGATATTTTTAAAAAAAAATTAACTCGTTCCCGCTGATGACGGTGGTGGTGGTGAACTATTTTGTTTTATAGGTACATACGTCTTCAAAAGTTTGTCCCATAATTACATTTACCCATGGTTGTATGCTAGTAACAATCGGCCCACTAAGATACGAAGGTAAATCACTCAAAGAAGAAGTACCTGAGTAATATTTATCCAGATATGTATTAATAATGTGAGCTTCTTGGTTAGTTCGATTTGTCTCATCAAGAATAGTCGACGTACCTTTACCACAATCTGTACTTTGGTCACACTTATTAGTAGCTATATTCACAGAAGCGGGTGATATATATGGATTATTTAAAAAAGTTTGATTAGGAACGCATGCGTCAACGGCAACACTTTCATCCGCCGTATTCGTAGACGGATACGATCTACCACTTCCCCAAATGATTCGGACACCTCCTGCTCCACCGACCGAACCAGAGCGATTTGTATCATCTTCAGGACCCCCAGCACCACCGCCATATGTTCCACCAACACCAGCTTTTCCACCACTTGAACCACCTGAACCACCCGCACCGGGTTTATTTTTCGAACCACCAAAACCATCCGAACCCTGTCCTTCAAGTCCTACACCACCACCACCGTTATTTTGTTCGCCTCCAATGCTTTGTCCACCACCGCCGCCGCCGCCACCATTATTACCATAACTACCGGTGCCACTGTTTCCAACTCCACCTTTACCACCTGGGGCATTTTTCACACCATATCCACCAGCGCCGCCGCCACCACCACCACCGTTATTGATACGACCACGACCGCCATTTCCACCATAGCCACCACCCGACAATGTCACTCCACTACCGGCTATAGAAAACCCCCCTCCGTTTGCACCCACGGTTGTTCCATAAGCACCACCGCTACCACCATAACCTCTCAACATAATGGTTCCACCGTATGTTATTTTAGATTCACCCCCAGTTCCTGCTTTGTTGGTGATTAAATTTTTATTAGTACCAGCAGTGCCACCCGCACCTACCTGGACAGTCACGGTCGAACCCGAGGTGACCGGAAATGTTCCATATGCGAGACCTCCTCCACCACCACCAGCTCCAGAGTATTGACTGGCACCTGAACACCCCGTACTACCTCCTCCACCACCAACAACGACACAACTTAGAGATGTTACACCCGTGGGTACAGTGAAAGTTCCTGATCTAGTAAATACCTGTTGCCCCGGGGCCGCTGGTGCCTTAGCCTTATTTGCATTTATACTTGCATTTATTGTATCGTATTGGTTCTTATAATATTGTGGTGTAATTCCTAACGTTTTGTTTTTGTTTGGGTCGGTATTCTCAGCAATAATATCCGGATATTCTGTTTCGAGGTACGTCGGGTAATTTGTGTTCAGTTCACTTATCGTTGTTTCCTTAGGCCATTGTGTTTTAATAACATATCTGTTTACTTTCGTATCCGAAGGACATGCTTCACCTTGACCAACCGCATCTATGCGAGTGTGTCCCCAATATTGACAATCGTGTATATCATTGGGCCCACAATCAAACACGTTATATCCAGCTATCTTTCCGTCATCAGTTTCCATAAGATTGGTCCAATACGATTCGCAATCTTTAGAGTATCTAAACTCGAATATCGTACTAGATTTATTATTAATATCAGATAGTTTAGCGACTTTTAGTTTATCATCCCCAGATACGTACATGTAATATTTATCACCACCCGTAGTTTCATACGCGAATTTTCCATATTTTACCGTATCTGTATCAGTAACACCTTCAGGTTTTTCCAAATAAAATTTTTTTCTCGAAGTTTCATTCACCAAAACAATTTTATTAGTCGAATTCACACCGAAGTACTTATTCACCAAACCTGGAAAATACGGGTAAAAATAACCGATATCACCCGTTTCTTCAAATCCGAGTTCTAGTATAAAACAGGTTTTTCGTACCCACCATTTAGGATCGTTTATATCACACGCGTTCCTATTAATAGATTTGTATAGATCTTCTGTACTGTCCTTTGGGTACACGTAAATTTTAGTACCCTCCGTACCAAGTATTTCCTCGAGTGTATCTTTTTTTGGTCCACTTGTAAGTTCATACCAGGTTGGTACATTAGATTCTTTTGCTGAAATATCTGATACCGATGCACTAAAATCGTTTGTACCTAACGAAAACTCCCCCGAATAAACTTTTGTATCATCGCTTATACTGTTATAATACACACTGAGTGTATTAGTACCTAGAATTTCAGATCCAAACTTTTTATTTTCGATCGCTTTCAAATTCACGTCCATAAAGTTTTGAAGGTTCTGGGGTGAATCGTCTTCAGTTTCGTGTATTTTATTACCTGTTTCATCGTCGTATAAAACCATTATCCATTTATTTACAGTTCCAGAAACATTCGCATAATTTTTCCAATCAATACCGAGTGAACCTATAGTATACTTTTCCTCTGTAAAAAGTCGACACTTATACAAAAGTAAAATGATAAATAGAATGATAAGAACTGTAAGAAGTATCATTTTATATATCACGAGATTTTTTATACCGAATTAATTTTGTTTTTATTGTTCTTTAAATCCAATGTTCATGTTATCCCATAATGTTTCAGTGTTTATTTCAGTCTGAGTTTTAAAAACTGTAACACCACTACTGCCTTTAGTAGCATAACGATATCCAGACGTTTCGTCTCCTACTCTTATAATTCTATAAGTAGTTCCGTCATTGTCATCGGCTTTATTAGATTGTATGAGTGTAAACAACTGTTTATTGGTAGAAGTACCATCAGTTGATATATCCAATTGATTATCATCATCAATGTAAAAGTAATTTGTACCCTTTTTAAAGTATACGTACGCACTCCCCGATGTAGGCTCATTTTCCAACTCAACATCTTGACTAATTACACTTGTTCCAATATTAAGTGTATACTTTATTTCATCATATTCAGATGAGGATGTTTGACCACTCGTACCTGGTGGAAACGTTTGCGATAAAGGGTTTATTATTCTTAGCGACATATCGAGGTCTTCGGTTTGTATGGAAACGCCATCACCACCTTTGTATAAATATTTTTCGGCTATATCGTTCGGGTACATTGGATCTTCTACGTATTCCGCTTTTACCGTAATATAGTTTCGACCGATCACGTTATACAAATCGTCTTTAACACACGAACTTAATTCTTCATCAGTCGTACTGTATGTCAAACACGTACTAGTTGTGTCTAGTTTTGTTTTTGTATCGTTATCGAACGTAATAACCAAATCGGATTCGTTAAAGTTTTTAAAATATTTCATATTTTCATCCGAACTCGCAATTGGTCTTTCAATAGAGTATGTATCTATGATATACCCAGTTCCGGAAAGTTCGTACGACAATTCACCGTCATTTAAGGGTCCGGACTTATTCATAGTTTCGTCGAATACGTACCTTTTAAACGTAATCTTTTTTACGTTTGTAAACCCGGACGTATTTTTCCAACTAAACGAAAATTTTACGTTTTTAGATAAGATCTTTTCAATATCTTCATTTTCGTAAGTGTATTTTTCAATCTCGTACCCGCTATACGAGTTATTTTGAATACCAAGTTCGTCGGTATCGTTTTTCGGGATTATTGTTTTGGTATACGCATCAGTTTCATTATAAGTTATAAAAGGCATTGTTATATTCTTTTTAGAACTCGTATCGGGATCCGTATCGGTATCCGTATCGGTATCGGTATCCGTATCGGTATCTTCTTCGTCTCCTGATAATAAGTAATAAGTTACAATTATAGTAAAAATTGTAATTATTATAGAAACGAAAATTAATACCGTATTATTTGATTTATTATTAGTCAATAAATTTTTAATATTAAACGCCATGTTATAATACTTGTACATTTTTTTTAAATATTTTCAAAGCTTTCAAACTTTTTCATTTTAGAACTAACACTATCTGAACCACTTCCGTCATCTGAAACCTTTCCGTCATCTAATACCTTATCTGTTGATTTCGCAATTGGTTTACCAGTATAATCCAAAAACTTAACAAACGTACCTGCCCATCCAATACCACCATCAACTGCGTGAACTTCGACTTTTTGTATATCTTCCATTTTATACGATTTAGGTAACTTAATCTTAATCCAATTTGAATCACTGGTTATTCCTGTCGCGTAATAATTCTTACGTGTGCCTCCATAAATACTGTTAAGTACAAGATTCCCGTCACATAATACTTGTTCAGGGTTCTCAGTTTTTTCATATTCAGTATCGTCATCTTCATAAGCTTCCTTAAAACTACTAGTTTCAATTTCACCATAAATTTTACCTAAACCACTTACGATATCTTTATTATTTACAAAAACTCTAATATCGCTAAGGATTAACGATGAATTGAACGGATTATCATCATACCCGACCCATATATACTTAACATTCTCGTCATCCGTCGGAAATGTAAATTTTTGAATATTGATTTTAATAGCGTCATATATAGATGTAGGTACATTTTCGTTTGATCTACGAATTTCATTACCGTCAAAATCCAATAACTTAACAAACGTACCCGTCCATTGTTGTTTCCACCACTTACTGTTTGTACTATTCCACACTTCAACTTCATCTATTTCTGACACTTTGTACCCTTTATCTAATTCCATCTTAATCCAGTTACTCTTGGCTTCTTCTGATACAAAAAAAGTAGAGAAAGGACCAACGTTGTCGTTCTGGACAAACGGTATCTTCTCTGGATTAGAGGGGTTACTTAAACCCAACCAGTAACTCGAGGTCGATACACTACTATATTCAGCACCTTTAGGGTTTTTATTAGTAGCATTATCATATACACCAAAACCTGCTACAATATCTACACCACCAGACATTACTTTAATTTTATGAAGTGAAAGCCTCCTGTTCCAATCTTCTCCTGCACCCTCTACCTTACCAGGTTCATATCCGACCCATACGTATTTTACGGGTGCACTCTCGTCTGCCTTGGCAATTTCTATTTCCTCATACTCAACATTCGATAAATCAATTATGTATATTGCACCTTTGCTACTAAATGAATCTTCTACTTCCTTATATGCACCAATGACGGCGTATTTATTCGAAATGGATGTTTGAATCTGCCCACTCGTAATGGAAAGTGGTACCTTTGTTCCCTTGTCCAATTTACCGTATATGCGTTTGTATATGTAAACACTATCTAGTGTTGCGATTATTGCATACTCGTCACTTATTGATACTGAAGACCCGAATCGGCCGAATTCTTTACCGTCGACGTCTTCGTGAATTATCTTTTCTCCGATTTGTTTCCAGGGGTTATCACCGCCTTGGTTTTGGTACAAGTATGCTCCACTTTCGGATCCGTTATTGTCTGGTGCTCCGATAAGCATATAATCATCCAAAATAGAAACAGAATGTCCGAATGATCCTGTTCCTTCAATTGTTTGAGTTTTACCCCATTCACCGTCCGATTTTCGTTCGTATATGTACACTTCATTGTTTCCACATATGATTATGGTATTACCCGAAACGGCAATGGTATCACCGTAGTCTTCAGTTATTTCTTTACGGGTCTCCCACTTACCATCGAAACCTTTTTCGTATATGTATATAATTGATGTATACGTTCTTGATGCATGATAAGAGCCACTACTTAGTTTCACGGTAGCTTGGGGTACAGTAACTACTGCATAATCGTCAGAAATAGCAACAGATTTACCAAATTCAGAATTAGGTGGATTATTAGAAACATACGTATTTTCCGGCGGTGTTAAAACTTCAGCTTTTCCACCGTCTAATTCTTTTACCTTAATCAATTTACCTTCAAAATCGAGATCGTATATGTACACTTTATTTTCTTTATACGCACCAGCAATTGCGTGATTATCCGACATAGCAACTTGGTAATTCTCACCTGCTGTTATATGTTCTTGTTTAGTTTCGTTAACATACGTGTATATAGTTCCGTTATTACCTGGTTGTCCAGCAATTGTGTATTTATCATTAACATCGACTGAATACCCTAATTTTCCATCAGTAGTTTTACCCTCGACTCTATGTATATCACTTTCCTTAATTTTTAGTTCTTTTTGTATTCCCGGTTCTGTAGAAGTATAACTATTTTTATAGTCTTCAAAGGGTTTTACATACATGTCGGAACTACCGATCAACGCTCCTGTTTTATTAGGGTTTAAATCATCGACGGTTTCCCATTTGACAATATCATCAGGTGGTAAGTAAAGTGTCATGGCATCAGATGACGGGTATTTTACTGTAAGTTCATCACTGTCGTTATTATCGCATTCTTTACCCGTACCCGTTTTTTGTCTCGTAACTTTATATTTCCAATCTTGACATGTTAAATACTCTTTTTCTTCGCAATTTTCAGTTAGTTCACCGTCTCTTTTCCAAGAACCTATACAATCAAGATTGTTTCCGTCGACGTTACGGTACTCTTCAAAGGATTTTACGTACATTGTGGGATCGTCTACCAATGCTCCGGTTTCATTAGGATTTTTATCGTCGTCAGTTATGTCGCCAAACGATGAATAGTTTATTAAAGTATTGACACTAGGCCAATTCACAGTAATAATCTCATTGTTGTCTTTTACACATGGTATGCCTTCACCTATACCAGGTACTGATATAGTATATTTCCAGTTTTGGCACTTATAATCTGCATTATCATCGCATGTATATTCATCTTCATTTTTAACAAATTCGGCGACACAGTCTTTGTTATGATCAGTGTATATATCAGTATCCCACGTTCTTGATGTAAAAGTGTCTTCACTTACCGCTAACGGTTTAAAACCTTTAGATATTTCCATGTTAAAGTCTTCTCTATTCAATTTTAAATCCTCGGAAGTAGATAAAAGTGTCTTAATACCATTTTTATCGACGTAATATAAGTATATTTTGATACCTGATATATCATCCGAGGATTTAAACGCGTAACCGTTTAGTAATTCAACGTTAGGTGTATCCGTAAAATTTTTGAAAAAATCCGTACCATCTTTTACAATGTTTTTCGTTTCTAATGGTGCATACCCATCCTTCTTAACAACGATTACCCATTTCTCAACAGTTTCGTTTACGCCGTTAGTATTATTCCATTTAAAATTGATTTTGTTTATTTTATAAATACCACCGCTATCGTCACCGTCTATTTTAATTTCGTGATCGCTACTATGTGTTCGACCGTTAAGTTTAACGGTATATTTTTTAGTACCTGGTGAATTTTCCTTCCAATATAAACTAAAAGTTTCTCCTATACTTTCTTCATTAAGTGTATACGAAATAATCTCGTTACCAGTGGTTTTGTCGTATATAGATACAGTATATTTAGGATTGGGTTTTGTAACATTCGTAAAACTTGCGGTAACATCTAAACCCGTGTTAGATATACTAGTATCAAAAGTTGGTGGGTCTATAGGTACATACAAATCATTCAATGGAACTTGAAAAAATAATCTTACTTCACCCCAATAAAATACACGTGAAAATTTTAGTATTGGGTTTTCTACATCACCGGTTTCCTCTAATATATAATTGTAATAAAGAGATTCATACGTATACTCATAACTAGGAACTTGTTTACTTTTACCCGTTTTACCATCCAATATATTTTTATATTTTACAGTAAAAATAGATTCAAATGAGATAAGTGTAGTATCCTTAACGTAGTCTTGTGAAGAACCTTGGTAAAGATCCCAAGTCTGCTTATCAGGATTAAACCTTAAATGGTACGTTTCATATTCAACATCTAGAATTTCTACCGGTTTAACTTGAATATCATACGAGTCTGTACCTAATTCATATTTTTCGTAATTATTAGTATACCATCGAAGTAAAATGAATAATAGAATGATAAGAACCACGAGTATCATTTTATATACCAGGAGATAAAATATTTGATAAATATAAATGAACGTTCGTCCTGTTACTACAGTTCTCATGGAAGCGCTTTTTATCGGTTTGATGTTACAACTTTTGGTCATGGGTCTTATGAAATTTGTGTATAAAGGTACAGGTGTGTTAATTATTGCGGGTGCGTTAATACATTTATTGTTTGAATACTCGCCTTTCGGTAATATAAATGAAAAATGGTGTAAAATTATATTTAAATAGTTTAGTCTACGTTAGAATTCATCTCTTCTAAAAGATTATCTTTGTCTCTAAGAAGTTCAAATAAATCGTCGTTTAAATCTTGTAGTTTATGTTCAATTTCCTCGTTATATTGAGCAAGGTAGGATTTGTAAAATTCTCTTTCATTCCCTACGTTGTGTCCTTTATCTAACAGATTCCCGATCGTGTATCTTGGCAATCGTATACCAAGTTCTTCCGCGCGTTTTTTAACAGCTTCTTTACGGACGTTTACAGTAATTCTCTGTTTTGGTTTTGTGTTACGTATAGTTCTCTGTGTCTTCGTTATTCTTTCATCCAATCTCCGTAATTCAGCTTCGTCGAATTCACGGTTTATACTTCGTCTTCTATCCATTTCATTAATCATTCTAGGTACGTTTATAGGTGGTATTATTAGAGAGTTAACATAATTTAACAATTCTTCTCTTTCATCCGGTTCGGGTGCGAAAACGTTATCATCGTCATCGTCGCTTTCCTCGTAATATCTATAAGGATGTGGTCTACGTTCAGTAGAAAATGGTACGGGCGGTACAAGAGTATTATCGGTCATTATTTCTCTCATAATAAAATCTTCGTCAGTATCTTCTTCAGATTCAGAATCGCAATTTGAATTCGGATTTGAAAGGCTTTCGTGTACCTTTTTTATCGAGTTGCACATTTCGAGATAATTTCCCTCAGGTATTATCTCGGAATTCAAGTCAATAAGACGCATTAAATTTGTAAGTTCATCCATTTTTAATATCTTAAAAAAAAATAATAAAAAACTCAACTAAGGTTTGGTATATTCACATTTATATCATAAAATGCATCTATAATTCTATTATTTGCATTCATAAAATTACAAATGTTTTCCATTTCGAGTTCGATATTGTCTAATTCTACAATATAACCATTCTGTAAACCTCTTGTGTGTTCATTAATTATACGCATATAATCTGTGAAAAACTCTTTACTATTAGAAGCGTGACCAATACTCTGTAATTCTTCTATAGTAACACATAAAGGTAAATTTAAGGCGCTACAATATGCAGTAAGTGCTTCTATCTTGAAACGAGAAGTTATACGGTGTCTTAATTTTGTTTGTTTGAATAATTTTTTAATTTCTTTTCTTTTTCTAACGAGTACCATACACCTTTCGTATATAGTATCATAAGGATCATTTTGTAAGCTTCGAGGTAATACACGGTTACGATTATACGTATTTGTTTGTTCGTTTTTATACACCTCGCTTAATTTATTACACATGTCTAAATAATCACCTTCAGATATACTATCTGAATGTTCATCTATAAATGTCATTATTTTATGAAGTGTATTAACACTCGACATTATTACTAAGTATTATATTTTATTTTTTAATTACCGATTTTGAAAGTAAAAGTAAAGCTTCTATAGCTTCACCGATTTCTTTATGTTTTAAACAAAAACCATTTTTACCGGCTCTGCAATAACATTTTTCGTAAGGACAATTTGGACGCATTTTTTCGTTTTTATTTATTTTTTTTATTTTATTTTAACTTAAGCTTCGTATTCACTCAAAATTTCACCTTCTTCGATATCTTCATCCGTTTCTTCGTCTTCGCTATCGATTTCTTCTTCTTCATCTTCACTCTCGAAATCGTGAATGGTATCGTCATCGATATTTTCAGGTAAAATATCGTAAAGTTCTTCCCATTTAACATACCCTTGGATTTCATAATCATCGATTAAGTTGTCTAAATCGATTTTATCCGAAACACCCCAATCGTTTTCAAATAACCATTTCCAATAACCAAGTTTATTCCGAGTTATCTTATACGGAAAAAGTTCAACGTTAGAATCGTTATCATCTTCAAACAATTCTTCCGTTTTTTCATCCATATAAATATTATACATGTAGTTTACAACGTCAATTTCTTTTTCAGATCTATAGTCTTTAGGTTCGTGAAAAAATGTGACGAAATGTGCTTCACCGTAAGAAGTTTTTACTTTTTTTTTGTGAATACCAATGTATGCAATGTAATTTTTATTGTTTTTTGAAATTAAATGTTCCGGGTACCCAAATTCCGCTCTTAGACCATAAACTTCTGTATTATAGCCACAAAGATCGGAACATAGATCGCCTAAATGGTTAAGTTTAATGAGGGACGTACAGTTTTTTAATAATTCTTGTGTGAGATAAGGCATTGTGTTTGTGTTTGTATATATAATATTAAAAGTCTAATTGTTTAAGTATGATTACATTTTATTTAACCATGGTGTTTTGTGAGTCTTCGTTCACAGTTTCATCGGGCTTAGAAGGTAAAGTTTTTGTAAGCTCATTCCAATGTAAATCTTTGTGAGATAATTTATTTTTCATAATAAATTTTTCACCCGATTTAATATCGGTAAAGTATTTACTCAAATATTTAGTCCAGAAATCACTCTTATTGCTACGAACAACGCGAGGAATAAGAATCGTATCTTTTTTATTTGTAGATAACTTTTTCGAAACCATATCGATAAATGGTTCAATAATACCACTACACCCTTTGTTTTCGTGAATAAACTCAATGAAACGAATATCGTCACGGTCTTCGATTTTACTCAAACCAATGTAACCAATATAATTGAATTCCTTAGGGTTACACTCAATAGGGAAATCTTCATTGGGTTTAAGACCCCAAATTTCCATATCCAGTTTCCCATCACTTGCGATAGTAGAGAAAAGTTCATCCATTTCCACGACCTGTTCAAGATCAGTGGTATTTTTTAACAATTGATAAAAGACAGACATTTTTATATTTTTTATATTTTACATGTTATCTATATCACTTAGGTCTTCATTAGCTATTAATATTTCCTCTGCGACTATTTGATAAAAGGCCATTTTATACGCTAAGAATCCAAAAAGTGTCGCACCCATGTTAAAATCAAAAGGTAAACTCGAGGAATTCCATACCGATTCTCCTAAAGCAAGAAATGTAGGTACTAATAACCTTTTATTTAAACCCGGTGTTTTTCCAATATTATCGACGTAAGATGAAAGCGAATCTACGTATATACACGATGCTATTGTACCTAAACTTGCAGATATACCATCAACAGGTGTATGAAAAATAAAATGGTACGTCGAGATCGCAGCTCCGTATCTCAGAGTCGTTTTTTTAATTTTAGTCTTTATTTGTTCATATTCTGCTATACCTTCTTTTCTTTTAACTGGACACGAAATTCTAAGTGTTTTTTGTGTAGGGTTTATTATATTTAACATTAATTACTATACATTACAATTTATTCGTTTAAGTATCTAATATGTGATATCGATGTTAATATTTTCATCGTTAAAATATTTTTTTTTAAATTCGCGTTCTTTATTGAGAAATTCTTCACATCTGTTAACTGATTCGTATATACGAACTTGAATTTCAGTTAATCTATCTTCGTGTGTAAAATTGTCTTTTTTTCTAGACATTTTTCTCCATTTTTCACCGAAAAGGTTTATGTATTTCAAATTACGCCTTTCGTATTCTAGTTCATTCAACATTGTTCTGTATAAAACCAATGAATACGAATCGTATTCTTCACGTTTAAAATCGTCGTAACAAAACTCTTCATATGCCAGTGTTTTCATACGTTGATAAAGTTGGCTCTCCCCATTTTTCTTTCCATTTTCTGGCCAAAGTTTCGAGTCTTTCTTTTGAGAATCGTGTATTTCGTAATTGTTTTTCCGGGGCTCCTGGACACACAAGGTTTTCGTA
>ERZ651776.3336-NODE-3336-length-16122-cov-3.666127_pt1 | contig 16122 bp, 14 predicted proteins | sample MGYA00514761_ERZ651776 | MGnify/ENA metagenome assembly ERZ651776 | reverse complement strand
GAGGGTCCTAGTTTGGAATAAGGGTCTGTAAAGTAGCCTGTGGGACTGGAGTTCATACTGGCCACCAACATAAACGAAGCGGGATAGGTTACTGTAAACTTCGCTCGTGAGATGGTCACCTCTCGATCTTCCAAGGGTTGATGCATAACCTCCAAGACAGAACGTTTAAACTCAGGGAGTTCATCTAAAAACAGGACTCCATTATGCGCCATGGAGATCTCCCCAGGCTGGGGGTAAGCTCCTCCTCCAACCAGTGCCACATCGCTAATGGTATGGTGCGGCGACCGAAAAGGGCGTATGCTAATCAAGCCTTTGTTTTTCACTTTACCCAATACAGAATGAATTTTTGTGGTTTCTAGGGCTTCCTGCAAGTTCATCGGGGGAAGAATACTGGGTAGGCGTTTGGCAAGCATGGTCTTCCCTGCCCCGGGGGGACCAATAAGAATGATATTGTGTCCTCCTGCCGCTGCAATTTCCATACAGCGTTTGATCCCCTCCTGCCCTTTGACATCGGAAAAATCGTGTTCGGGATATTTCAGTTGTTTTTGAAACTCTTTTCGCGTATCGACTACCACAGGCTGGAGTGCCTTTTTTTGGTTAAAAAAATCAATGACTTCCTCCAAATGCGAAACGCCATAGACATTGAGGTCTTTGACAATCGCAGCCTCCATCGCATTTTCTGCGGGCAAGAGAAATCCACTAAATCCGTCTTTAAGGGCTTGGATTGCGATGGGTAAGGCCCCTTTGATGGGTCGGATACTGCCGTCCAGTGCCAGTTCACCCATAATGATATAGGACTCAATATTGGGCGCACTGATTTGTCCTGAGGCGGCAAGAATACCTAGGGCTAGGGGCAGATCATAGGCGGATCCTTCTTTGCGTAAATCGGCAGGCGCCATATTGATCGTAATCTTTTTACCGGGCAATTTGTAACCAATATTGGTTAGTGCTGCCGCAATGCGGTAGTTGCTCTCTTTGATGGCATTGTCGGGCAGGCCTACCAAGTGGTAGCCAATTCCACCCGCAATATTCACTTCAATAGTGATCAAACTGGCTTCTACATCAAAAACAGAGGATCCGAAAACAGAGATAAGCATAGTATCGATTTGGTTCTTCTAAAATACAGTTTTAACTGAAACTAACTTTATTTTGAATTCACTTTTGAATTGAATCCTTTCATCAGACCTATAGTTCCGTTTGTTCTATCTTAAAATAAAAACTGTTTTTGTGCTTTTAACTTTATAGAATCAGCGAGTTGCTTGTCCGAAAAAGCCGAATCAAATTTTTAAAAAACAGCACGGCTCAGGTTAATACCATTAAAATTTAAAATAGTTCGCCTTGGGTGTTGTAGGTCGGTTTGACAAACCTGTTTCTAACCAAATGCGAAAGGTATCGACATCGGTGTATTGGATGGGTACATTTAGCAACGTTCCCTCGGGAGTCATTTGAATGTAAAAGGGTTGGGAAGCCGTGTTGAAGTTGATCGCCTGAAAGGTCGCCCATTTTTTTCCCACAGTATTGATTCTTTTGATGCGTCCGTCGGGGTATTGAAAATCAAATTGGTCGGCATCAGCCAAGGCTTTACGGTCATCAACATAAAGGGAAATGACAATAAATTCATCTCTTAAAAGGGGATATACATCGGGGTCAGACCAAACGTTTTCTTCCATCTTTCGGCAATTGACACATGCCCAGCCCGTAAAATCCAAAAGAATCGGTTTTTCTTGGGAACGAGCCGCAGCTACCCCTGTTTCAAAATCTTTATAACAATCCAAACCTAGTGGACAATCGGAATCTTGAGCTCGCAAACTGTAAAACTCAGGAGGGGGAAAACCACTTAAGATTTTAAGGGTATTTTCTTTGGCAAACAGTCCATTGATCAAAAACCCACTAAAGAGAAGCGTGACCATCCCCAATAAAAGTCGCAGTTTGTGGATTGGAGCTTTCGTCTCATTTTTAAAACGAAACAGTCCGAAAAGATAGAGTGTTAAAGCCAATGAAATTAAAATCCAAATGGTGATAAAAGTTTCTCTTTTTAACAGTCCCCAATGTGCGACCAAATCAGCATTAGAAAGGAATTTTAATGCCAAAGCCAATTCTAAGAATCCCAACACTACCTTTACTGTGGTCATCCAACTTCCCGATTTGGGTAGTGCTTTCAGCGTATTTGGAAACAAAGCAAACAGACCAAAAGGCAAACCCAAAGCAATTCCAAAACCGAGCATTCCTATGGACAATTGCATCGCACCCCCCTCTGCTGTAAGGGAACCCGCAAGTAAGGAGCCCAAGATGGGTCCTGTACAAGAAAATGAAACAATGGCAAGGGTCAACGCCATAAAAAAGATGCCCAATATTCCGTTTACGGCAGACGCTTGATCCGTCTTATTTCCCCAACGGGTGGGCAGGGTCAATTCGTAGAACCCAAAAAAGGAAAATGCAAAAAACACAAAGACTGTAAAAAAGAGTAGATTCAAGTAAACATTGGTCGCCAGCGTATTTAAAATCTCTGGATTTAGAGAATCAATAAAATGAAACGGCAGACTCAACAAACCATAAATCAAAACGATAAAAAAAGCGTAGGTTAACGCATTCACAACTCCGCGTGCTGAAGAAGTGGCCTGCTTGAGGAAGAATGAAACCGTGAGTGGGATCATGGGAAAGACACAAGGGGTCAACAAAGCCAACAGCCCTCCAAAAAAGCCCAATAAAAAAATAGTAAAATACGAATAGGTTCCTTCCTTTACTTCGGTACTTTCCAAATAATCCCTGCCCGATAGTTTTAGTTTTAAAGCTTCGGAACGACGCTTACTGGCTTCATCTATTTGCTGTACGGCAACGGATTCTGATCCGTCCAATACAAAACGAAAATTCTCCGTTCTAAAAATACAGAGTTCGTCATCACAAGCTTGGTAATTTACTTCTACCTCAAGTATTTTCAAGTCAGGATCCAAAAGTTCTATTTGTTGGGTAAAGACAGCTTGATTATTAAAAAAGGTAAGGTCCATTTCAAAAACTGAATCATAGGCAACCACTGAAGGACTTTCTTCTACTGGCCCTAGACGTTGGAACGATTCGTTCTCTTTAAAAATAAATTCGGTAGGAATGGCCCCATCGGGATCCGATTGCTGGGAATACAAATGCCATTTAGGAGCAATACGCGCTTCAAATGAAAGTGTGATTAAATTCGCTTCTGTACGTTCCCATCCTGATTGCCATTCTACTGGCTCGTCGATTTGGGCGCTCAGCAGCGTACTCCATAAAAATAATCCCAACCACTTCTTCATTTCTTAGTGCGCATTAGTAGTTTATTTTGAGTTTGAGCGGTTGCAATAAAACGTCGATCACAACGCCGTCCTACAACCCAAACGATTTGATCTTGAGAACAAAACAACCATTGTTTTTCCTTTTCTATCAAAGAATACTTTTCATCTTTAAAAAATTTACTCAGCAGTTTTTTGCCTTTCATTCCCGTGGGACAAAAATAGTCGCCTTTCTTGTACTTTCTTAAAGTCAACGGGTTTTTTAACAGGTCTTTGTTTAAAAAGGCTTCCTGTGCTTCCCATTGTTGTTGGGTCGGGGCTTCCACAATATTCCATTCTAAGTCTAGGGGAAGTTTTTGATTTGGTTTTTCTAAATCGACAGTTAATTCTACAAATTTTTCTTCAGATACTGGAGTTAATAGGAGTTGTTCTCGGTCTCGAATCAATCGATGTGAACTACTAACCAATTGTTTTCCAGAACTAGCGTGGAGTAACTTCTGAACTTCTTTTGTTTCAAAACCAAAAGGAGCAAACCAATGATGCAAACAAAAATTCAAAGGGCGCTGTTCCTTTAATTGCTGAACTTCTATAGCAAATACACCCTGCTGCTCGTTGAAAATTTTAGCCTTTAATTGATCCAGTTGGTGCGACATAAATTCCTCTGCTTCAGTAAGGTGGCTTAGGGTATCTTTAAAGTTTTCAAGAGCTTGAGGTTTTAGCTCCTCTAGCGGAGTCACGACTTGATGCCGAATTTTATTTCGCAAATACGCATCCGTCTGATTGGAAGCGTCTTCTCGCCATGGGATGTTGTGTAATGCGGCATAATTCAGGATTTCTTTTTTAGAACTCTTCGCTAATGGACGAATAATATTCTGGGTTTGAGGAATCCCCAACAAACCTGAAATTCCCGTACCTCGAGTCGTATTGATTAAAAAAGTTTCCAACTGATCATTCAAATGGTGTGCTGTAACCAATACGTCTATTCCTTGTAGCTCCATCAACTGTTGAAACCACTCATAACGCAATTCGCGCGCTGCTTCTTGTGTACTTTTTTTAAAACTTTCTTTGTAGGAATTTGTGTCAAAAGTCTTTATGTAAAAGGGGATTTCTTGCTTCAAACACCAGGCTTTCACAAACTCTGCGTCTCCATTACTGGCCTCTCCTCGCAGTTGAAAATTGCAGTGGGCAACGGAAAAATTCATTCCTTTTTTAAGTAATATATACGCTAAAACACAGCTGTCCACTCCTCCACTGTGAGCCAAAAGCACGGATTTATTTTGTAGTCCATTAAGTTGGAGCGCTAGCGTATTCATTGCGATTTTTAAGTTTTACAAAGTTAAGCATTCACCCATTACTCGATATTCTTTTAAGAAAAGACTTATTTTTTTTTGTGAAATAAAATTTTTAATGGACTTTTGTACTCTATGTTTGAAACGACAACATATAATTCAACTAATACTGCCACGACACTTTCGTTGCGCAGTCCGCGTCGTCGCCCCTTGGGGGTGTAACTTTTCTATAGAGTATGGTGTGCCCTGCTCTCTTCTCGAACTCATCTTTTTTTTTATCACATTTTACTAAATATGAAAATTTTACGCGCAAAAGCGGAACATATTATATATTCTAAGGCAATAAGTCTCTGCATCGATGAGTCTGCCAAAATACGGGGTACTGGAATTGCCCGACGAACCCCCGAGTACATCGCAACCAAAATAGAAAACGGAAATGCGGTCATCGCGTTAGAAGAGGACCAGTTTGCAGGTTTTTGCTATATCGAAGTTTGGGGACACGGAAAGTATGTAGCGCATTCTGGGCTTATCGTAGCACCAGATTTTAGAGGAAAAGGACTAGCTCGAAAAATCAAAAAAGAAGTTTTTGAACTTTCCCTAGAAAAATATCCCGATGCCAAAGTATTTGGAATTACTACAAGTATGCCCGTGATGAAAATCAACTACGAACTGGGGTATCAACCAGTTCATTTTTCAGAATTGACGGATGATCCCGAATTTTGGAAAGGCTGTCAAACCTGTAAAAACTATGATATCCTTACCCGAACCGAGCGACAAATGTGTCTCTGTACTGGGATGCTCTACGATCCCGCAAAAAAAAAGACCTGACAAAAAACAATTGATAAATACGTGTTAGAACACCTAAAAAAATTAAATTAAGCTACTCGCGAAAAACAAATAAAATGGAAAAGGAAAAACTAGTACTAGCCTACAGTGGAGGATTGGATACTTCATACTCCCTAAAAAAGCTATCCCAAGAAAACTACGAAGTGCATGCGGTAAGTGTCAATACGGGAGGGTTTTCTATAGAAGAAATCGACACGATCGAGAAAAAAGCCTACGAGATGGGTGCCTTTACCTACAAAAACATCAATGCATTACAAGCGTTTTACGATCAAATTGTGAAGTATTTGATTTTTGGAAATGTTTTGAAAAACAATACCTATCCCCTCTCGGTCAGTGCAGAACGGATCATTCAAGCAGTAGAAATTGTTCACTATGCGAAGTCGATAAAAGCAAAATATATTGCCCATGGCAGCACAGGGGCTGGCAATGACCAAGTACGGTTTGATCTAATTTTTCAAATTTTAGCCCCTGAAGTTGAAATCATTACCCTGATACGAGATCAACAACTGTCGCGAGAAGATGAAATTGCATATTTAAAATCACAAGGAATTGATGTGCCTTGGGAAAAGGCGAAATACTCCATCAATCAAGGTTTGTGGGGCACCAGTGTAGGAGGTGCTGAAACCTTGACTTCAAACGAAGCACTTCCCGATTCAGCCTATCCCAGTTCTCTGACAAAGACCACACCTGAAGATTTAGAATTGGAGTTCAAGTCTGGAGAATTAATCGCTGTAAACGGGCAAAGTGGAACCCCTATAGCTTTAATTCAACAACTACAGGAATTGGCAAAAGGCTTCGCCATTGGTCGTGACATCCACGTAGGAGATACCATCATCGGAATTAAAGGAAGAGTCGGTTTTGAAGCGGCAGCCCCTTTACTCATTATAAAAGCACACCACCTTTTAGAAAAGCATACCCTAAGTAAATGGCAGCAACACCAAAAAGAACAACTCGCCAGCTTTTACGGCATGCAATTGCACGAAGGGCAGTACTTAGATCCTGTCATGCGAGATATGGAAGCGTTTCTGGAAAATAGTCAAAAAAAGGTCAGCGGTACCGTTTTTCTAAAGTTGCATCCCTATCGATTCGAGCTTTTGGGGATCGCATCCCCCCATGATTTAATGCAAGCGGAATTTGGAAGCTACGGAGAAATGAACAAAGGCTGGACTGCCGATGAGGCGAAAGGTTTTATTAAACTCACCGCCAATGCTTCGAAAATATACCAACATTTAAATAAGAATAGATGAAAAAAGTAGGCATTATTGGAGGTTCGGGATATACCGGTGGAGAACTCATTCGATTGGTACTCCAGCACCCCGCTTTGGAGCTGGAGTTTGTGTACAGCACCACCAGAGCAGGAAAACCACTAACCCATGCACATCCCGATCTTTTGGGAAGCACAACACGTAAATTTACGGATCAAGTCAACCCAGAAATTGATGTGGTCTATCTCTGTTTAGGACATGGAAATTCTGTAGCTTTTTTACAAGAACACTCCTTTTCTGATCACACTTTAATTGTAGATTTAGGAAACGACTTTCGATTGAAGGAGGATGCAAATTTTAAAGGAAGAAATTTTGTTTACGGTCTGCCAGAACTTCAAAGAGAAGCAATTGAAAAAGCAAATGCCATTGCCAACCCTGGATGCTTTGCTACGGCATTACAACTCGCCATGTTGCCCTTGGCGAAAAATAACAATCTAAAATCGGATGTGCATGTCCACGCTACTACAGGAAGTACAGGTGCAGGCGTAGGGCTAAGTTCCACAAGTCACTTTAGCTGGAGAAACAATAATTTTTCTTGGTACAAACCTTTTACCCACCAACACCTTGGAGAGATTCATCAAAGTTTGGAACAACTCCACAGTAGCCCGAAAATTCATTTTTTACCCCATAGAGGAGATTTTACAAGAGGGATTTTTGCCACGGTCTATACCGAATACGAAGGGAGTTTGGCAGAAGCCCAATCACTTTTTCACGACTTCTACAAAACCCATCCGTTTACCCATGTTTCTAAAGAGGAAATCAGTTTAAAATCGGTGATCAACAGCAACAACTGTTTTCTTCATTTACACAAGCATGAAAACTTGTTATTAATAACTAGTATACTAGATAACTTAATTAAAGGAGCTTCGGGTCAAGCGCTACAAAACACAAATCTCATTATGGGTTGGGAAGAAACCCTTGGACTCCAACTCAAAGCCTCAACTTTTTAAAACAAAAACAATGAAAATAGCCCTTATCGGAACCGGAAATTTAGGATTGAGTATTGCTAAAGGATTAGTAATCAATAATACCTACACGACCTTATCCCTTACAAAAAGAAATTTAGACTCCATAAAATCGTGGACCCAATACAAAAATGTATTTGTAACGTCTGACAACAAGGAAGCGGTAAAGAACGCTGATATCTTAATTCTTGCCGTGCAGCCCAGTCAGTTGGACAGTGTTCTCACAGAGTTAAAACCTTTGTTAGGAGCGCGACACATTTTAATTTCCACTGTTACAGGCTATCCGATCAGCCGGATCGAAGCATTCGTAGGAGAAAAAATATCAATTGTCCGTTCCATGCCCAATACTGCGATTTCAGTTCGTAAATCTATGACCTGCTTGTGTAGTAATGCTCAAGGGAAAAAAACACTAACTGTTGCGGAAGCTATTTTTAATGGTTTGGGAACCTGCCTAATCATTGATGAAAAACTGATGCAGGCCGCTACGGTGCTCTGTGCCAGTGGTATTGCCTTTTGGATGCGCCTAATTCGTGCCACCACCCAAGGGGGAGTTCAATTGGGCTTTGATGCAGATGTCGCTCTAAAAATGTCAATGCAGACTGCTATGGGTGCAGCCAGTTTACTGATAGAATCGGGTACCCATCCCGAAGAAGAAATTGATCGGGTCACTACCCCTAGGGGTTGTACCATTACGGGTCTAAATGAAATGGAGCATCAGGGATTAAGTTCTTCTCTTATCAGAGGATTAAATGCTTCTTTCAATAAAATCAACGAAATTGCACAACACTAACGATTCCATAGCCAATGAATTTATTTGATGTTTACCCACTTTATCAAGTCCAGCCCACCCGAGCTAAAGATGTGTATGTTTACGATGCTCAAGACAACGAATATTTGGATTTATACGGCGGTCATGCTGTGATTTCCATAGGGCATAGCCACCCGCATTACGTCAAACAAATCAAATCACAACTGGAGCAGATTGCGTTTTATTCTAATGCAATTCAAAATCCGTTGCAACAACAGCTAGCGGATGCCATCGGGGAACACTCGTGTTTACACAACTACCAATTATTTTTGTGTAACAGTGGTGCCGAAGCGATTGAAAATGCACTAAAACTCGCCTCTTTTCACACCCATAAAAAACGAATTATTGCCTTTAAAAATGCATTTCATGGAAGAACGTCTGCTGCAGTGGCGGTAACCGATAATTTAAAAATAAATGCACCTTTAAATCAACAACAAGCCGTTACTTTTTTACCCTTTAACGATGTAACAGCTTTGGAAAAAGAACTCTCAAAGGGCGATGCTTGTGCGGTTATTTTTGAAGCCATCCAAGGGGTCGGTGGACTGGATGAGCCCTCTGAAGAATTTGTCTATGTCATGGAACAACTCTGTAAAAAATACAAGACCTGCCTTATCGCAGATGAAGTACAAGCAGGTTTTGGGAGAACAGGCACCTTTTTTGCCTATCAAAAGTACAACATCAACCCGCACGTAGTGACCATGGCAAAAGGAATGGGAAATGGATTTCCCATCGGTGGGATTTTAGTTCACCCAGAGATCAAAGCTTCCTATGGGCTTTTGGGAACTACTTTTGGAGGAAATCATCTGGCTTGTCAAGCCTCTCTTGCGGTTTTGGATGTATTAAAAAAAGAACGTCTTCAGGAAAAGACACTGTCCTTAGAATCGCATTTTAGAGCTGGAGCTGAAAAAATTCCTGAAATAAAAAAAATTAAAGGTAGAGGATTGATGCTGGGTCTCAAATTTGATTTTGAAGTAGGCGAACTCAGAAAAAAATTAATATACGATCACCACATCTTTACTGGGGGAAGTAGCAATAAAAACCTCATCCGAATTTTACCTCCGCTCACCGTTCAGGAACACCATATTGATTCGTTTTTTACAGCCCTAGAAAAGGCTTTAACTACTATATAATTTGATAAAACTTCCATGAAACAATTTTTAACCTTAGATGATCTTCCTGATTTGGATCGGGCCATAAACGAAGGGATCGCGCTAAAAAAAGAACCCTATAAATGGGAAGCACTAGGAAAACAGAAAACCTTGGGAATGCTATTTTTTAATCCCAGTTTACGAACACGATTGAGTACTCAAAAAGCAGCGCAACAACTTGGGATCAAAACCATGATCATGAATTTTTCCAATGAAGCTTGGGCACTGGAATATGAAGACGGTACCCAAATGAGTGGTTTGCGATCCGAGCACATTAGAGAAGCCGCAGCAGTAATTTCTCAATACTGCGATGTGGTCGCCATTCGGGCTTTTGCCAGTTTAACCGACAAAGAAAAAGACGAGCAAGAACTTGTCTTGAGCAGTTTTATAAAATACGCCACCATTCCTGTTATCAATATGGAAAGTGCCACCGCCCATCCTTTACAAGCTTTGGCGGACGCCATTACCCTAAAAGAACGCCAACAAAACAAGCGACCTAAAATTGTTTTGACTTGGGCTCCCCACCCCAAAGCGCTACCCCATGCAGTAGGAAACTCTTTTGCTCGTATGATTCAAAAAATTGAGGCTGATTTTGTCATTGCCCAACCCGAAGGTTATGAACTCAATCCAGAAATTACAGGAAATACGCCTTTGGTGTACAATCAAGAAAAAGCATTCCAAGGGGCTGATTTTGTTTATGCTAAAAATTGGTGCTCCTATTCGGACTATGGTAAAATTTTAAAAACGGACGATGAATGGATGGTGACAGCTGAAAAGATGAAGCTTACAAACAAGGCAAAGTTTATGCACTGCCTCCCGATCCGAAGAAATATCGTTGCTGAAGACGCAGTGCTCGATTCCCCAAATTCCTTGGTAATTGAACAAGCGAACAACCGAACGTTTGCCGCGCAAGTAGTACTGAAAAAAATACTGGAACATGGATAAGGTACAACTGGTAAAAATTGGGGGAAACATCATTGAAAATCCTGAACTAGTAGCAGATTTTCTAAAAGATTTTGCTGCACTTAAAGGACCTAAGATTTTGGTTCACGGGGGTGGAAAAGAAGCCACTGCTTTGGCAAAAAAAATGGGTGTTGAAGTAAGCCTCGTAGACGGAAGAAGGATTACCGACGCTGCCAATTTGGAATTGATTACCATGGTCTATGCTGGGAAACTAAATAAATCCATTGTGGCACAACTCCAATCCCTGTCCTGTAACGCTGTGGGGATTACCGGTGCGGATGGAAATGCCTACACTGCCAAAAAAAGAGCGGTTCAAGAGCTGGACTATGGCTTTGTAGGAGACCTTACCCAAATCAATACCGATTTTTTTAAAAACTTACTCCTTCAAAACAACTGCCCCGTTTGCTGTGCGGTTTCCCACGACGGACAAGGACAACTTCTCAACACCAATGCCGATACCATCGCAGCAGCGATTGCCGTCGCCCTTTCCGAACATTTTGAAGTAGTTTTAACTTACTGTTTTGAGAAAAATGGAGTTTTAGAAACTCTTCAAGATGAAAACTCTGTTATCCCTATCATTGACTCTAAAACCTACGGCGAACTGAAAAGCAAAGGCATCATCGCTGAAGGGATGCTACCAAAGCTACACAACTGTTTTGAAGCGTTGGAACAAGGCGTGCAGGAAATCCGAATTGGAGGTCCAAAAATCTTTTCAGAGAATAACCCATTTACTAAAATTCAAAAATAATGCTGACCCAAAACGCCATTACCTTATTACAAGATTTAATTCAAATTGAATCCTTTTCCAAAAAGGAATCCGGAACTGCCCAACGGTTGGAACACTGGTTTGAAGAATACAAGATTCCCTTTCAAAGAAAGGACAACAATTTATGGGCGGTAAACAAAGCTTTTGACTCAAAAAAACCTACACTACTCCTAAATTCACATCACGATACCGTTCTACCCAATCTGGCCTATACGCGAGATCCTTTTGCAGCGGACCTCGTCGACGGGAAGCTTTACGGTTTGGGAAGCAACGATGCGGGGGGCGCTTTGGTTTCCCTCTTGGCTTTGTTTACCCATTATTACGATCATACAGACCCTGCATACAACCTCCTTTTTGTGGCTTCCGCCGAAGAAGAAATTGCTGGAGAAAAAAGCTTGCGCAACTTACTCCCTGACCTTCCCAAGATTGATTTGGCAATTGTTGGAGAGCCTACCTTGATGCACTTAGCCATAGCCGAAAAAGGCTTGGTCGTTTTTGATGTTGTAATCAAAGGGACCCCAAGCCATGCTGCACACCCCAATACGGACAACCCGTTGATGAAGCTCCCAGAAATCATTAAAAAAATTGAAAACCTATCCTTTGAAAAAGTCTCTCCTGTACTGGGTCCTGTGAAGGTGACGCTCACTCAAGTTGAAGCGGGAAGTCAACACAATGTGGTGCCCTCTGAAGTCCAATTGGTATTGGATGTTCGGGTAAATGAATGTTATACCAATACTGAAATTAAAGAACGTATTCAAGCCGCGCTCCCCTGTGAAGTAACCCCTAGATCGCTACGTCTGCAAAGCTCATCAATTGATGAAAATCATCCCCTTGTTCAGGCGGGAAAAAAATTAAGAAGAAACGTCTATGGCTCCCCTACTCTTTCAGATCAGGCGGCATTGAGCTGTCCTTCCTTAAAGTTGGGACCTGGAGACTCTACCCGCTCTCATTCCGCAGATGAGTATATTTATGTAAGCGAAATTGAAGAAGGCATTGCCCTTTATATCGAATTAGTAAAACAAATCCTTTAATTATGAAACTCTGGCAAAAAGGGGCAGCAGCCCATGAAAAAGTAGATCATTTTACGGTGGGTAAGGACCGGGAATACGATTTAGTTCTGGCTCAATACGATTGTCAGGCCTCCAGTGCACATGCTAAAATGTTAGCCAAAATTGGATTGATTCGCTCCGAGGAAGCCGAGCAACTCGTAGCTGTTTTAACCGAGATTCAACAACAGGCAGAAGCGGGCACTTTTACTATTGAAAAGGAATTTGAAGACATGCATTCTAAAATCGAGCACGTCCTTACAGAACGTCTTGGTGATCTAGGGAAAAAGATCCATACCGCCCGTTCCAGAAACGATCAAGTATTGGTGGCGATGCACCTCTATATAAAATATGAATTAGGAGCAATCAAAACCCAAGTCACCGCACTCTTTGATTTACTTCTTTCCTTAGCTGAAAAACACCAAAACGAATTGATGCCTGGCTATACCCATTTGCAAGTGGCCATGCCTTCTTCCTTTGGTTTGTGGTTTTCCGCTTATGCGGAAAGTTTGATCGATGACCTCTACTTTTGGCAAAGTGCCTATAAAATAGCGGATCAAAATCCTTTGGGTAGCGCAGCAGGGTACGGAAGTGCCTTTCCCATTGATCGGGATTTTACTACAAAGGCACTTAATTTTTCCCAACTCAAAATAAATTCTGTAGCGGCACAAATGAGCCGTGGGAAACTGGAAAAAAGTGCTGCTATGGCTTTATCTGCGATAGGAAGTACATTGGCAAAATTCAGCATGGACGTTTGTCTTTATATGGGACAAGACTTTAATTTTATTTCTTTTCCAGACAATTTGACTACCGGCTCTAGTATTATGCCTCATAAAAAGAATCCCGACCTCTTTGAATTGGTACGAGGTAAATGCAATAGTGTACAAGCCTTACCCAATCAGTTGGCCTTGTTGACCAGCAACCTACCCAGTGGCTATCATCGGGAATTACAACTGGCAAAAGGGCCGATTATCGATGCGATCCAAGAAATCAAAGGGTGTCTTGAAATTCTCCTATTCAGTTTACCTACGATACAGGTAGCGAAAGACAGCACTACTCAAAAAAAATACGACTACCTTTTTAGTGTGGATACGCTCAATCAAGAGGTGCTGGCAGGAAAACCGTTCCGAGATGCCTATCGGGACTTAGGTAATGCTATTGAAAAGGGAGAATACCAACCCAACCGAGAAGTAAAACATACCCACCTGGGGAGTATCGGAAATCTTGGTTTAGAGCAAATTAGAGAAAAAATAAAACCTTTTTTATCTTAAAAATCTCGGTAGTTATAGGGAGCTCTATAGGGGCGGTCCAGCATTAAATTGGCTCCAGGATCGTCCACAAATTGTTCACCAACGGGATTCCATTCCAGAGGTCGCTGCAAGGCGTATGCAATGTTGGCCACATTACAAACTGAAGCCGTACGGTGTCCGATTTCCACATCACAAATAGGACGAGTGCGATCTCGAATGGCTTGCAACCAATCTTCGTGGTGATTTTTACTGTGATATACCCGTTTGGCATTGGGAGTCTCAATGGGTTTGTCAGCTAGACTTGCATCGGGATAGGTTTTTAAATATCCCCGACTGATTTCCAAGCGTCCTTCAGTACCGATAAATTGAATCTCGTTGTTGTTTTCGCCCCACTTCGTATGGGTTACCTTAATGCCATTTTCGTAGGTGTAAACCAAACCACTTTCTGAGGGTGAACTAGTAGGTGTAAACTGGACAGGGCCTGTATGGTCTTGATCCAAAGCCCACTGTACAATATCAAACATATGAGCACCCCAGTCGGTAACCATACCTCCTCCGAATGGATAGTAGTCTCGCCACATACCCCAACGTTTGTCTCCAATAGGACATGCCAAATCCTCATGGTACCCTCGGTAGGGGGCGGGACCGATCCACGCATTCCAATCGATGTTTGCAGGTGCCGCTTGGGTTGGTAAATCACAAGATTTATAAGGAGCTCCAATAGCGACTTTTATTTCTTTAATCTCTCCGATGTACCCGTTGCGAATCAGCTCTACGCCATGTCGAAACCGATCCCAAGAACGTTGCATACTTCCCGTCTGAAATACCCTTTGGTACTTCCGGGCAGCATCGACCATGGCTCGGCCTTCTGCTACCGATGCTGAGAGTGGTTTTTCACAATAAATATCTTTTCCCGCTTTGGCAGCATCAACGGCCATTTGGGCGTGCCAGTGATCTGGAGAGGCAATGACTACGGCATCAATTTCTTTTCTGCTGAGCAATTCCCGATACGAAGCCATTTCACTCAACTTTTGTGACGGTTTTTTCTTCTTTGCCAACGCTTTTGAAAAGGCTTCTGAAAACAAGGACATCTTATCTACATCTACGTCGCTTACCGCAGTAACAGCAGCGGCATCATAGTTCACAAAGTTGGTCATCAGACCTCTACCTTGTTTTCCCACTCCGATAAAACCAAGTTGAATTTTGTCGTTGGGGGCCACTCCAGAAAAACCCAGAACATGGCTGGGAACGATACTAAAGACGGAAGCCGTAGCGGCTGATTTTTGAATAAAAGCTCTGCGTTTCATTTATTATAGTTTTTAATATTTAAATGTAACAAAAAAATAGGGGCTGAACTTAGGGATTTTGTAAATTTCAAAATGCCTACTCAAAGTCGTATTGTATTTTTAGATGCCTTACGTGCCTTTGCCATTTTGATGATGCTGCAAGGACATTGGATGAGCGGTTTACTCAATGTGAACCAACTAGACACCACTCATTGGGGTTATCGGTTTTGGTTGTATTGCAGGGGATTTACCGCACCTGCTTTCTTTACCCTAACGGGTTGGGTATTTTGTTTATTGCTATTAAAAAATCCTCTACAAGGAACACAAAACCCAAGAATCAAAAAAGGACTAAAAAGAGGAGCAGAACTTTTGATTTGGGGGTATCTCTTGCGGTTGAATCTTCCTTCACTACTTTATGGCAATATAAATCCTTCTTTTTTTCAACCTGATGTATTGCATATCATTGGACTCTCCTTTTTTATTATCATTCTGATTTTTGAAAAACGAACCAAGAGGACTCCAACTCATAGGAATTATGTTGTTAATCATCATATAATCTAAGGTCGAGTCAAAAAGGGGAGTATTGTGTGAAAGAGAAAATTGAATTTGATTTGCACTTACTTTTGAACTTGTAGAAATCAAATCGGTTTGACCATTACTAAAATTTGAAACTCCAAAAGATTTAATTTTACCGTCATTTAGTAATTTTTCAATTCCTTCCCTGATTTCATCAGGATGCATCAACGGACTTGGTCTGTGAAGTAAAAAAAGATCCAAATATTCAGCATTCAAATCTTTTATGGATTTCTCAGCACTGTAAATTATATAACTTGAATCGTATTGATAATGCTTCACTGTATTATTTGGTCTTGATTTTCCAACATACTGTATACCACATTTTGATATTAATTGAATGTCTTCTCTTTTTACAGTAGAATTTTTAAATGCCTTACCAAAATCAGATTCTGTTGTATAATCTCCATAAATATCTGCATGATCAAAAAAATTAATACCTTCATCCAATGCTGTATTAACTAGCTTACTAATTTCTTGAATATTTAGTTCAGCGATCCTCATACATCCAAGCGAAATTTGTGATGCTTCAAGATTACATTTTGAAAATTTTATATTTTCCATTTTAGATTCCCTTTTATTAAATTTTTTTAAAATAAAACAATATTTTATTATAAACTGGGTCAAAAGAGAAAAGATAGATTAAATAAAACTTAA
>ERZ651776.3333-NODE-3333-length-16125-cov-31.944978_pt1 | contig 16125 bp, 8 predicted proteins | sample MGYA00514761_ERZ651776 | MGnify/ENA metagenome assembly ERZ651776 | reverse complement strand
CGCGACTGGAGCGCTGACGATCGTAACGTAGTTAGGCATCACCACGGAATCTACCCCTGCGGCATTTGATACTACCAATTTTACATCATATGTTCCAGGCGTAGAATAGGTCACCACTGGATTTGCTGAAGTACTTGTGCTTGGTGTACCGCCCTGGAACGACCACAAGCGGGCCGATGCTGTAGGTGCAGTATAGTCATAAAACTGAAGGGCCTTTCCTGTACAGCCTGCAGTATCGCCCGTGAAAGCAGCTACAGGTGGTAATTGTGCTTGTCCAGAAATATTTATGTTATCTAAATAGATGTTATTTCCATAGCCATTTACGGCTACAAATTTTATGCGAACGCCAGACGAACCGCTGTACGCATCTAAATCAATGGTTGGACAACTTACAGAAGAAGAACCGTGGCACCAATACGTAGAATCGGCGGGCACAAAGGCGGATGTTACTGCCCCCGCAGTAGTAAAGCTCGCCTCTGATCCGTCATAGCCTGCTACTAAATCCCAAGTTGATCCACAATCATCGCTTACATATACCTTCAAACTATCTTTATAACCACTAGAGTAGTAAGCCGATGCATATTCGAATTCAAGGTTGATTAATGTATCGTTTGAAAAATCGAGTGAGGGACTAATCAATTCGTCCAGCGCACCCGTACTGCTGTAAGAATAATGGTTCACCGTCATAGCCGTATTTCCTGGACTCGTGCCGTTTACTGCAGCAGAAGCCCATGTAATGCCCGCATCTGGATTGGCAATTTCCCAACCGGAGAGGCCCAATTCAAAATCTTCTGTAAACGGCAAAGGCGCACCACCGACCCCTAAAATCTGGAATGCCGTCGTATCGTCTGTACCGTAATTGTTGCTTACCGTCAACGTAACCGAATACGCTCCAGTTGATGAGAAAAGTACTTTAGGGTATTGCGAACTGTCGTTAGTCCCGCCCACAAAGTTGTACGTAGAAGGAGAGATTTGCCAGTGCCAAGCTGTTGGTAATCCTCCTGACAAATCCGTTAAGGAAATGGTATCTCCTAAGGAGCACGTTGCCAATGGGTCTGCAGTAAATGAAGCTATAGGTGCTGTCGTAAAGCCGCTCATTAGCGGACTCTGCCAAACGCCACGACCATACGTTCCAATACGTATTAGTGCATCGTCTTCATAGACCTCTATATCGGAGATGATGACATTAGGTAAGTTTTTATTGAAGCTTATCCAGGACGGAAAATTGGAGCTCGTGTAATACATTCCTATATCCGTGCCGACATAAATACCGTCGCTTGACCCGCCTTCAAAAGCCACTGCAGTTGCCGGTACATTTGGCAAGCCTGAACTTAGATTGGTCCATGTTGAACCTGCATTGAAAGACTCCATAACCTTTCTATTACCGGCATAGCCGCTAATAGAAATAACGATGTGATCCTCATCGTCTGGATCAATGGCTACTCCTGAAATATTGTTCGGTGAAGGACTCATTGAGCCGGACGGTGTAATGCTAGACCAACTGCTTCCTCCATTCGTTGAGCGGAAAATATTGCTATTGATGAGCGCGTAGATATAGTTTGTGTTCGAAGGTGCCACTTCAAATTCGTCAATATTAGAATTTCCACTAATGTTATTTGAAGACGTTGCCGCCCACGAACCGCCTGCATTGGTTGATTTCCATATTTTCTTAAACCCTGCGTAAATAGTATTCGTGGTGACTGGATCAACATTGAACGGCGTTACCCAATTTCCAGATCCTGCTACCGAAAGCGTGTTGATAGAACTGAAGAATGCACCCCCATTCGTACTCTTGTAGAAATCTCCATAATAAATGGAGGTATACATCAGATTGTCGTTCACGGCATCTACGCCGTTGTCCATTCCATCGCCGCCGGTAGCTCTCGACCAATTCATAGTCGAGCTTCGTAAATGTGATCCGTTATCTTGAGCACCTGCCAATACGACTGAAGTATCTGAAGTGCTTTGACTAATCTTATAGTACTGTGTGATGTTCATGCCATAAATCAAGTCATCCCATGATGCGCCTGCATTACTGGTTTTGAATACACCACCATCAGTAGCCGCATAAAGTTCAGATGTTCCTGGTCTAAAATCAGCGTGATGATGATCGGCATGAACAAATGGCGTAGACCCGGCGCCATACCAATGACCCACGCAACTCCAATTGGCTCCGCCATTGGTTGATTTCCAGATATTGACCCCACCGACGTAAACCGTGTTTTCTGAATTAGGGTCACACGCAATGGTTAAATCATACCAGGCTTGACCGCCGGAACCGGTCCCCGTGTTTGACCAGCCCATAATATTAGGTGTGGAGCTCATTAAAGTCCAGTTCGAGCCGCCATTAGTAGAACGGTATAAACCGCCAAAACCATAATTTGACGAACCGTAAACTAGATAAACTTTACCCGGTGTTGAGCTCACAGCCACTTCACAACGGTATTTTCCATTTGTGGGTAGACCACTCGTCATTTGCGTCCATGTATCGCCCGCATCGGCTGAACGATATAATTTTGGGCTTGAGCCACTTGTAGTAGCAAAAACCGTATCTCCATGGCCCATGCGCATTCCGTAGAAGGATCCGCTTTGTTCTAATGTAAAGTTTTGACCGTAGTTGGTACTACGATAAATCCCTCCGTTTGTCGCAGCAATTACAATGTGTGTGCTATCTGGGTGGACTACAATACGTGCTATGCGGTAATTTTGAGAGGTCGACCATGAAAGCGAAGTACTGTTCCAAGTGATTCCACCGTCCGTAGATTTAAGTAGGCCAAAGCTGTAGGTATCTGCAGCATCGCGATCACCTGTTGCTAGATACATTGTATCAGGATGCAAGGGATCAATAGCTAGATCGCTGACCCCTAAGTTCGTAAGTTCGTCTGTGAATGTTGTCCAACTCTGGCCGTCATCATAACTCACCCACAAGCCTCCTGCGGGAGCACCTGCATAGATGGTATCGTGGTGGTTAGGGTGAAAAGCAACTCCATTTATTCGGCCGATTCCATTATTTGCTGGCGCATTAAACGGACCCATTGAAGACCATTCGCCATACTCTGTCGTGGAAGATGCTTGTTGCTGCTGAATGGCTTGGTACAAAACCGATGGATGTGGACGTACACCCGTTTCACCAACACGCTGGCCCATCATATATTCCCAACGCTTGAACTGCTTCCAGCCGTGTCCTTTTTCGTAAGGTTTACCGTCAAATTCGGCATTAAATTTTTCGACGACAGTATGGAAGTTCACGCGGTAATCCTGCATGGCTTCCACCCATGTCATGTTTTCAATCTCGCTAGTAGTCAGCGTGTTAGACGCGCGGTCTTGAGCAGTGGCGAAAAGGGCAGTGGCAGAAAAGGCAAACGATAGTAAAAGTTTACGTAGCATAGGGATGTGTTAAGGACCCTAAAGCTACAAAAATTGGGCCTTACTTTTCCTCCGGATGCGCAGTAGACAAAAGGCAAAGCTCATTGAGCTGTGCTTCGTCGATGGTTGCCGGGGCATCAATCATCACATCGCGGCCCGCATTATTCTTCGGGAACGCAATGAAATCACGGATGACCTCAGCGCCTCCAAGTATGGCCACCAATCGGTCAAAACCAAAGGCCAAACCACCGTGTGGTGGCGCGCCATATTCGAAGGCACTCATCAAGAAACCAAACTGCTTCTCTGCTTCTTCCTTGCTAAATCCTAGCAAATCAAACATGCGGCTTTGCAAGGCTCTGTCGTGGATACGAATAGAACCCCCGCCGATCTCGTTTCCGTTTAATACAAGGTCGTACGCATTGGCACGAACGTTTCCTGGATCTGTATCAATGAGGGCGATATCCTCGGGCTTTGGAGAAGTAAACGGGTGGTGCATCGCGTGATAACGCTCCGTTTCGTCGTCCCATTCCAACAACGGGAAGTCCATGACCCATAATGGCGCAAATACCTCAGGGTTTCGTAGGCCCATTTCCTCTGCGATGTGAAGACGCAATTCAGAAGTTGCCTTGCGCGTCAAACGCTCTTCACCTGCCAAAATCAGGATCAAATCGCCTGGCTTAGCATCAGCAGCCTTCGCCCAATGAGCTTGCTGCTCTTGTGTATAGAATTTATCTACTGAGCTCTTGTAGGTACCGTCTTCATTGACTTTACAGTACACCATGCCCTTCATGCCGATGTCTGGGCGCTTCACCCAATCGGTCAACTTATCAATCTGCTTACGCGTCCATGAAGCGGCGCCCGGTACGGCAATACCCAACACAGTCTCGGCTTGGTCAAAGACCATGAAACCGAGGTTTTGAGTTAGCGCATTTAGGTTGGCCAATTCCATCCCGAAACGGATGTCCGGTTTATCATTTCCATAGCGCTCCATCGCCTCTGCATAAGTCATGCGCGGCACACTATCAATTTCAACACCTTTCACGTCTTTCAACAAGTGAAGCAACAATCCCTCGAACGTATTCAAGATATCTTCTTGCTCTACAAAGGCCATCTCACAGTCAATCTGTGTAAACTCCGGCTGACGGTCTGCACGCAAATCCTCGTCACGGAAACAACGCGTAATCTGGTAGTATTTGTCGTACCCGCTCACCATCAAGAGCTGCTTAAAGGTCTGCGGGCTCTGCGGCAATGCGTAGAACTTGCCCTCTTGCATGCGCGAAGGCACTACAAAATCACGTGCGCCCTCTGGCGTAGATTTGATCAAGAACGGGGTTTCAATATCCATAAAACCTTGCTCGTCCAAATACTTGCGTACCTCGATGTTCACTCGGTTACGCAGCGCCAAATTGCGCTGTAACGGACCGCGACGTAAATCCAAGTAGCGGTACTTCATGCGAAGCTCTTCGCCACCGTCGCTCTCTTCTTCAATAGTAAAAGGAGGCGTATTTGCTGCGTTCAATACGACGAGTTTGGCACTCTTAATCTCCACATCACCGGTAGGCATGTTGGCATTCTTGCTGTGACGCTCGATCACCTCACCTTCAATTTGCACCACCCACTCGCGACCTAAACTACGTGCTGCTTTTAATAGCTCAGCGCTCCATTCCTCATTAAACGCTACTTGCGTAATACCGTAGCGGTCACGTAAGTCTAAAAAGGTCATGCCGCCCAATTCACGCGAGCGCTGAACCCATCCGGCAAGGGTTACTGTTTGTCCTATGTGTGATGCGCGCAATTCGCCGCAAGTATGAGATCTGTACATCTTTGGTGGTGTTTGAACCGCAAAAATAGCCAAACTTGTGGGCCAATTCCCTATTTTGCGTAGAAGATGATAGACCTTAACGATCACAATGTTTATATGCGTGCTGCTTTAGCGGAAGCACAGGTTGCTGCAGAAGCAGGAGAGGTGCCTGTTGGAGCTGTAATTGTTGCCGCTGGGCGGATCATAGCACGCAGCCATAATCTAACAGAATTGCTCGTAGACGTAACGGCACATGCTGAAATTCAAGCCATTACTGCAGCAAGCAACTATTTAGGTAATAAATACCTTCAAAAATGTACGCTCTATGTTACACTTGAGCCCTGTCCCATGTGCGCGGGAGCCTTATTTTGGTCACAAATGGGTCACGTAGTGTTCGGCGCGAGTGACGAGAAACGAGGCTATCAAAAACACGGCGGACCATTGCATCCGAAAACTAAAATGACCAGTGGAATTCTCGCGGATGAATGTGCCCAATTACTCACTGATTTCTTTGCAAACAAACGACACTAAACCACGCCATGATTCTCAGCACAATAGATATAATTGTTCTCGTCGTACTGCTACTTTCAACCGTTTTGATTGGGCTGTATTTTGGAAGAAGCAAAAAGAAAACATTAAGCGAATACTTTCTGGGCGGCCGCTCCTTACCCTGGTACATAGCGGGAATCTCCATGGTCGCTACAACCTTTGCCGCGGATACCCCTTTGGCGGTGACTGAACTTGTAGGGCAGTACGGAATTAGCGGTAACTGGCTGTGGTGGAACTTACTGGCCGGAGGGATGTTGACTACGGTCTTCTTTGCCCGTATGTGGCGTCGCTCTGGACTTACTACTGAAGTTGAATTTATTGAATTTAGATACTCCGGACGTCCTGCCGCTTTGCTTCGTGGGTTTAAAGCCGTTTACTTGGGCGGCATCATGAATGTGCTGATCATGGGCTGGGTCAATGTTGCTATGATTACGCTCCTAGAAGGGTTCTTTGGGATGACCCACGAGTCGGCCTTTATTTGGACAGGTGCCGCACTGTTGATTGTGGTCTTTTACGTAAGTTTTTCCGGGCTAAAAGGCGTGGTTTATACTGATGTATTCCAATTCGTCTTAGCCATGTCGGGCTCCATTGCCCTCGCTTATTACGTTCTAAAAGCCCCTGAAGTGGGCGGTCTTGCAGGCCTTCGCGCGTCGCTTCCTGAAGAGACGTTCTCCTTTCTTCCTTCCGTAGGGGATGGAGGTAGTGGTGGCCGTTACCAAATCTCATTAGCCTCTTTCCTTGCTTTCTTCGGAATGGTATGGTGGACCTCTTGGTACCCGGGAGCGGAACCTGGGGGAGGCGGTTACAGCGCGCAACGTATGCTCTCAACTAAGGACGAGCGCAGTTCTTTTTTAGCGAGCGCGCTATTCCAAATTGGCCACTACGCAGTGCGTCCTTGGCCATGGATTATCGTCGCATTAAGTGCGATCGCTTTGTATGGCGGACAGCACAATCTCGCTGAAGAAACACCCGGTTTCATTAACTACGAATGCCTTACGGGCATCTATGACTGTGAGCCGTTAAACGCTGCGCAGCAGGCTGAATACGAACAATGGGTCGCCACATGGGAACCCGTTTATGGAGACCGCCTTCCGGAAGCACTAAAGTACCAGCAAGATTATAGATTCGGCTATATTTTTATCATGCGCGACTACCTTCCAAAAGGGGTTTTAGGCATGTTATTGGCTTCATTCTTCGCCGCTTATATGTCTACCATGTCCACCCAATTAAATTGGGGAGCCTCCTATTTGATCAATGACTTCTATTTGCGTTTTCTCCGTCCTAATGCCCCGAGACGATTAAGCCTTCGTATTTCTAGAGCAGTAACGCTGCTGCTTGCGGTCTTCGGCTTATTAATAACTTCTCAAATGAACAGCATCGCTGGCGTTTGGCAGTTTATCATGGAATGTGGAGCGGGGTTAGGTTTGGTGCTGATTTTACGTTGGTACTGGTGGCGCATCAATGCATGGGCGGAAATTACCGCGACTGTAGCCCCGTTTATCGCCTATGCCATCGCACATTACGGATTAGCCTGGGCGTTCCCAAACAGCTTTTTCTTCACCGTTGGCTTTACTACCCTCGCATGGCTCTTAACGATGTACATGACTTCACCAGAATCCAGCAGTACACTGGTCGAGTTTTACGCTACTGTGCGACCTGGCGGCGCTTGGAAGCCTGTTGCTTGGAAAGTTGCGGACAACCCAGAAATGAAAGACGGACCCTCCACTCCAGTGCTTTTATTGTACTGGGTAGGTGGTATTGCCGCTGTCTACGGTGCGTTGTTCCTTGTAGGCGCACTCTTGTTTAAATGGTAAAGTAGCAATCAAAAAAAAATCCCCCGGGCGCGCTGCGCCCGGGGGATTGTATTTCTTGAAAAATCGTCGGCTTAGAGCGTACGCTTGACCTCTGTAAATCCAAAGGCTTCCACGATATCTCCAACCTTGATATCATTGAACTTTTCAATATTAAGACCACATTCGAAACCTTGACGAACTTCTTTTGCGTCGTCCTTGAAGCGCTTAAGTGAACCAAGTTTCCCCGTGTACACTACAACCCCATCGCGGATGATACGAATATCATTACTGCGCTCAATTACGCCGTCAGTAACCATACAACCTGCGATCGTTCCAACTTTCGAAATCTTAAACGTTTCTCGAATCTCAGCTGAACCTTTGATCTCTTCTTTGACCTCTGCGGAAAGCATGCCCTCCATGGCGTCGCGAACTTCATTGATCGCGTCATAGATGATCGAATACATGCGGATTTCCACTTCTTCCTTCTCAGCAAGCTTACGTGCTTGAGCAGAAGGACGAACTTGGAAACCAACAACAATGGCTTGAGAAGCAGTAGCTAACAATACATCACTTTCCGAAATCTGACCCACACCCTTATGGATGATGTTCACTTGAATTTCCTCAGTAGTTAATTTCTGTAATGAATCCGAAAGCGCTTCGACCGAACCGTCCACATCACCTTTAAGGATGATATTGAGCTCTTGGAAATCTCCAACCTTTAATCGGCGACCAATTTCCTCTAGCGTCATCTGCTTCTGCGAACGAACACTTTGCTCACGCTGCAGCTGCAGACGCTTTTGTGCAATTTGCTTCGCCTCTCTTTCGTCTTCCATGATGATGAAACGATCACCGGAAGTTGGTGCACCGTCCAAACCTAAAAGGTTTACTGGAGTGGATGGACCCGCCACTTTGATACGGTTGCCGCGCTCATCGAGCATTGCTTTCACCTTACCACTATGTTGTCCGGCGAGCACATAATCGCCCACTTTCATGGTTCCCGATTGAATCAATGCCGTACACATGTACCCGCGTCCTTTATCCAACGACGCTTCAACGATGGTACCGCTTGCATTTTTATTTGGGTTCGCTTTCAAATCAAGCATATCTGCTTCCAGAATAACCTTATCCAGGAGCTCCTCGATATTCAAACCTGATTTTGCAGAAATCTCTTGACACTGAACATTACCGCCCCAATCTTCAACGAGGACGTTTTCTTGTGCCAATTGCTCTTTAATCTTGTTTGGATTTGCAACCTCACGGTCAATCTTGTTGATGGCAATAACGATGGGAACACCTGCCGCTTGAGCGTGCGAGATGGCTTCTCTCGTCTGTGGCATGACCGCATCATCAGCAGCTACTACGATAATGGCAATATCCGTTACCTGAGCACCACGAGCACGCATTGCCGTAAAGGCTTCGTGACCCGGAGTATCCAAGAAGGTAATGGTCTGACCAGTATGTACTTTTACACTGTAGGCACCGATATGCTGTGTAATACCACCTGCTTCACCTGCGATAACGTTAGCTTTTCGCACGTAATCCAATAAAGATGTCTTTCCATGATCAACGTGGCCCATTACAGTCACGATTGGCGAACGTGGTTTTAAATCTTCTGCTTTATCTTCTTCTTCAAGGAAGGTTTCCGTGACTTCCTCATCGACGAAATTGACACTAAAACCAAACTCCTCAGCCACCATTTCGAGCATCTCTGCATCCAAACGTTGGTTCATGGTTACCATAACACCGACGCCCATCAATGAACCAATAACTTCGTTCACTGAGGCGTCCATCATGTTCGCGAGCTCAGTAACAGTAACAAATTCTGTTACCTGTAATACCTTGCTGTCTTCAGCTGCTTGAATGTCGGCGAGCTCTTCTCTTTCACGACGTTCTGCACGCTTGTCACGACGAATTTTAGCGCCCTTATTCTTCTTACCTGAAGTGAGCTTTTCAAGGGTCTCCTTGATTTGCTTTTGAATTTGTTCGTCTGTTAACTCCTGCTTTGCAACAACAGGTTGTTTGCGACCGCGACCTGGTCCTTGTCCAGGACCTTTTTTCTGAGGACCGCGTGTATTGTTACGGTTTTTTGGGTCGTTTTGCGCTGGAGTAGCTGCTCCAGGTCCCTGCTTCTTAATTCTTGCTCGCTTCTTTTTGTTCTCTTTAGGCTTTTCGACGGGAAGCACGATTTTCTCTCCTGTAAACTTAGGACCATCAATCTTGACATACTTCGTCTTGATTTCTTGGTCTACAGGTGTGGGTGGTGTTTCCTCTTTTACTGGTGCCTTCTCAACTGGCTTTGGAGCATTGTGTGCCCCTGCGCCAGACGACTTTTTCGTAGGTGCCACTTTGGTCGGCTTCTTAGACGCTTCCTTTTTCTTTGGCTTCTGAGCGTCCAGATCAATTTTACCCATGACCTTGAGTCCAGCAGCATCTGGAGTACTAGCTTCTTGGGGTTCAACGGGTGCCGCCTTCGGTGCTTCTGGAGCTGCTGCTTCTGGGGTTGACTCTTCTGCAGTCGCAGGAGTTTCCGCCGCTACTGGCTCAGGTTTTTCCGGAGCAGCCTCAACAGCAGGAACTGCCTCAACAGTAGGAGCTTCTTCAGCTGGCTTAGGCGCAACTTCAGCCACAGGTGCCTCAGCTGTATCCTTCGTTCCTCTGAGGATTTCTTTTTCCTCTTTTACTTGTTGACTCACCTCTTCAGAACGCTTCTTCCGCGCAAGGTCGTCGGCAAATGCCGTCATCAAAACCTCGTACTGATCGTTCGTGATTTTATGGTTACGGTTGTTCGGAATTTCATGGCCGTGTTTGGCCAATTCCTCTACCGCACGGTCTAAGGAAATGTTAAGCTCTTTTGTCGCTTTACTTAATCTGACGCTACTCATAGAGTGTCTTTAGGTGTTTTCTTTATTCTTCGTCTTCGAATTCTTTCTGAAGTACTTTTATGATGTGCTCTGCTGTTTCGGTTTCCAAATCAGCACGTGAAACCAACTCTGCTTTCGTTAATTTCAACACGCTTTTCGCAGTATCACACCCAATCTTTTTCAATTCAGCGATAACCCATGCTTCAATCTCATCAGAGAATTGATCCAATTCGATATCGTCTTCAATTTCAATGTCGTCACGGTATACATCGATCTCCATGCTTACCAATTTACTGGCAAGACGGATGTTTGTACCGCCACGTCCAATAGCTAAGCTTACTTGATCCGGTGCTAAAAAGGCTTCAACGCGACCCGCTTCCTCATCAATATTTAGGCTGGTCACTTTCGCAGGGCTCAGTGCACGCTGGATGTATAACTGTAAATTTGTCGTGTAATTAATTACATCAATATTTTCGTTGCGCAACTCACGAACGATGGAATGGATACGTGATCCCTTCATACCGACACAGGCTCCTACAGGGTCAATTCTATCGTCGTACGATTCTACCGCAACCTTTGCTTTTTCACCTGGAATACGAACCACACCTTTGATGGTGATTAGGCCGTCGTATACCTCAGGAATTTCTTGTTCGAACAACTTCGCCAAGAAACGCTCGTCTGTCCGCGACATGATCACAACAGGCTTTGTACCGCGGAATACCACTTCCTTGACTACCGCGCGGATGGAATCCCCCTTGCGGAAAAATTCACGCTCGCCAATCATTTGGTCTTTTGGTAAAATGAGTTCGTTTCCTTCATCATCGTAGACAATCACTTCACGGTGACGCACGTGGTGCACTTCACCTGTAATGATCTCACCTTCCAAATCTTTGTAACGTTTGAACAATTCAGAGCTGTCGTGCTCTTGAATGCGACTGACTAAGTTTTGACGGAACGCCAAAATGAATCGGCGGCCCAAATCAATCAATTTGACCTCTTCAGAAACTTCTTCGCCTACTTCATAATCTGGCTCAATTTTCAACGCTGCACTGAGTTCGATTTCCATGTTATCGTCCTCAACAGCACCGTCTTCAACTACCGTACGGTTACGCCAAATCTCCAAATCCCCTTTATCGGGGTTAACAATCACATCAAAGTTCTCATCGTCTTCGTACTTTTTACGCAACTGATTGCGAAAGGCCTCTTCGATGAATGCCATGAGTGTAATTCTGTCGATATTTTTCTCCTCCTTAAACGCGAGGAAGCTCTCAATAATCGCCTGATTTTCCATTGTTTATATCTGAATAATCCTATTTAAACTTAATTGCCACTTTTGCTTCGGTAAGCGCCGTGAATTCAATTTTTAATTCTTTGTTGGGTTCGCTCTTCTTTTTCTGTGGCACGCTGAGCACAATGTACTCTTCGGCAACTTCAATGAGTTGACCTTCGTCTTCCCGATCGTCGTACTTCACTTTCAAAAAGCGTCCTTCATTCTTTTTGTATTGACGCCAAATTTTTAAGGGCCGATTCAAATCTGGGCTACTCACCGTCAAATTAAAATCTTCTTCATCGCGATCCAGTAAAGACTCCATCTTGCGATTGATCATCTTAATCTGCTCCATCGTTAGTCCGGAATCCGCATCAACGTAAGCCACAATAACATTATTTGGTTTGATTTCAAGATCAACCAAAAAGGCGTCGTTTTCCTCTACCGCCGTTGTCAATGCTGTCGCTACTTTATCGTATTCCATAAATTACCGCCAATAAAAGAGGGGACTCGAGGTCCCCCTTTTGTACGTCAAAAAGTTTCGACAAATATAGCGATTTATTTTATTGACAGCACATTGTGAATAACCACAAGCCTAAATACTTACGTTTTTTCGATTTTGAGTGATTAATACGCTCTCAATCGATGCAGATTAAGCATTTTTACTACCTTAGAAGTTCGCTTACATGTTAAATATGAACAAAACCATTAGTATTCTCGTAGTGGACGACCACCCTATTGTACGAGACGGCATTAAAACCATGCTGGAAATGGGCAAGTTTGAATCGTATTCGTTCCAAGTTAAGGAAGCCGGAAACATTCTAGACGCCCTAAAATTGGTCGATCAACAGTCTTTTCATCTGATCATTACGGATTCCCAATTGGGCAAACATTCGGGTGCTGATCTCATTAAATCAATCTTGCGCCTGGCCCCAGAGCAATCCGTTTTAGGGTTCTCTGAAACTGATGATATGAACGTAGTTGAGCAAATGCTCAAAGCTGGAGCTAAAGGTTTCATTAGAAAGAGTGTTGATACAAGCGAGCTCATTAAAGCCATCACGGCCATTATTGACGGCAGATTGTATTACGCCCTAGATATTGCAAATTCGCTCATTGAACGCAGAATTTTAGGCAAGACTTTCGCTGAATTTCACAGCAATAACCCTGCTGTAGCGCGCTTGAGTAAGCGGGAGATTGAAATACTCAAATTCATCTCCGACCAATTAACCAATGAAGAAATCGCGAAAAAGTTATTCTTGTCAAAACGCACGATCGACAATCACCGCCAAAACATCTTGAATAAATTGGGAATGAATAATACTGCTGGTTTGGTTCGGTTCGCTGTAGAGAACGGCCTTCTGCACTAATTCCTCATATTCTATTATAAATGTAAAGCGCGCCCAATGGGCGCGCTTTTTTTTGCCAAAAAAATCCCCCGCGGCCTGCGGCCGCGGGGGATTAGATATTAATTAAAAAGGCGCTGTTTACTCAACGACAACCTTTAATGTTTTCGTGGCGCCATTTGCATCAGCGATGTTTACATAGTACATGCCGCTAACCATGTTGTTGCGCTCTAAAGTGATATTGCCTTGTACGTTATCGAAACCAGCAACCACACGGCCAGTGATGTCGAATACACGAACTGAATAACGACCTACATTCCCTAAGGCAATGGTTGCGCTTTCGTTCATAGGGTTAGGACGAATGCTTACACCAGAAAGCGCATCTTCTTCGACAGCGATGAATGAACACTGACCAAAGATGTGTTGTACCGTATCTGCACTACCTGAACGAGCGAAAAAGCGATTGTATCCACCTACACCATTATCTACCCCACAAGCCATAGGTACCGGCTCGTGATTTGAAGTATTGGTTGGATCTCCGTTTGAGAAACGGTACTCCATTGTGCCTGGACAGTAGTTTGCTTCAGTAGCAATGTATTGACCAGGGACAGAATGGGGAACCATAGCTACAGCATTTGCATCCCATTGCGTAAACGCACCCATCAAATAAATAGTGTCCGCTGGCGTAAATGCCGCTTGCGTAAAGTCAACAATGAACGTGACATCGGCCGTAGCTGGAACGGCAGTACAAGGGCCGTACGTATCGTTACCGAAACAACGGGTTGCCACTACTGAATCAGAGCTAACGGTAATGATTTTGTTACCACCGCCTTCCCAGTTGGTATTGCCGTTTTCATGGAAACGTGCCTTGAACTGAAAATCACCTGAATCAACATCGTTGTATGTGATTGACCAAACACCGTCGCCATCAGGATCAGACATAAGCTCTCCGCCCCACCCATTGATAGGACCGGCAAGTGTTACTGAGTCTACTGTTCCACAAGCTGCGATTGAACTTACGTCAACGTTGACAGTAATATCGTAGGTAGATACTACCATACAAGGGCCACACATTGTATAACATACCTCGTAAACACCGCTAACAGTATCTGTGTAAAAACGATTGTCACCTTGATTAATACCCGCTGTCGATGCCTGACATGTAGAAGGTACAGACTCAACATCGCTCCAAGTATTCCCGTTTAAAAACTTAAAGTAGGTAGAATCCGATTTACCTACATAAGCAATGTAGCGGTATACGCCGTCAAAGTTGACCATCTGTGTTTTAGCAGGATCCCAGCCTTGAAAGTTACCTGCAACGTGCGCAGAATCTGCGCTTAGTGTTTGCAACGAGTAATCTACTTTAAACTGAATAGCTTTCTGTCCTGCAGGAGCAGCACCAGCAAACATAACAGCTGGGAGCGTGGTATCTGAAGAGATTACCGCCCAACGGTTACCGTTACCGTTTGTCCCAACGTTTACGGCAGAAGGAACGCTTTCGTCGTCGCCCCAAGCATTACCGTTGAGGAACTTGTATTCCAATTGGCCACCAGAAACGCTAACCGTAGTAGCATAAACAGAAGTTGACCCGACTTGTGTTAAAGAAGTCGTAGATGGCGACCAGCTCTGGAAAGAACCTGCCACGTGTACACCATTAGAATTCACAGATGCAGATCCTAGATCTACCTGGAAGGTAACGCTGTACGTTTGAGCAAATGCAGTTACGCCCATGAAGAGGACAGCTGCTAAAGCGTAGAGTTTTTTCATAATTATGATAGATTGATTATTAAATGTACTTCGTACTCCTCAAAGTTAGTCTAAAGAAATACAGCTGTTAAGCCAGTTTTGGCCGGTTTTTAACCATATTATTGCATATTTCCGCAAGAAATGAAGAAATCTGCTCTTATAACCGTTTTCCTCACTACGCTGCTCGTTGCCAGTTTCTCAGTAAAAGGGCAAACGATGCAGCGCATGGACCCGCCGAACTGGTGGATCGACCACCCCTTAGATACGGTGGAGATTTTACTGCAAGGCGAGGGGCTATTGAAGTGGGCGGCACAGGTTGAGAAACCGGTGGGCAAGGTGCTTCAAACCACACATTACGGCGACCGCTATTCACTGGTGAAGCTGTGGATCCGGTCGGGTTTTAAGGAAGACGGTTTCAATATTACCCTCGGACCCAAGGATTTTTTCTTCCCGCTCCTTGAGCGCAGTGGCCACCAGCCGCAGGGTTTGAGCGACCAAGATTTGGTGTACTTGATTACCCCGGACAGGTTCCACAACGGCGACCCTTCGAACGATGATGTGCCGGGCATGCGCGAGCGAGGCGTAGATCGTTCAGAACCCTATACCCGTCATGGCGGAGATTTGCAGGGCGTACAGATGGGGCTCGATTATATTGAAAGTTTGGGCGCTACGGCGCTTTGGCTCAACCCCGTGTTAGAAAACGACATGATGCGCGACAGCTACCACGGATATGCCATCACGGACCATTATCGCGTGGATCCTAGGTACGGTGGGGATGATGCGTTGAGGGAATTGGCCACAGAACTTCATCAAAGAGAGATGAAGCACATCATGGATATCGTGTACAATCATTGGGGCGTCGAGCATTATTTGCACCGCAATTTGCCAGATTCCGGGATGGTGCATTTCAATCCAGACGGCAGCATTCCCTATTCGAATTTTAGGTTTTCCGCCTTGGCCGATCCGCATGCTTTGGCGCAGGATAAACAGGCCTTTGAGCACGGTTGGTTTGCGGGAGCGATGCCCGATCTTGATCAAACGCATCCGTTGACCGCATCGTACTTGCGTTATTCGACACTGTGGTACATCGAGATGTTTGAGGTCGACGCTTTGCGCTGCGATACCTACGCGTTTTCGGACCGAATGTTTTTACGGAAGATGAACCAATTACTCAAGCGGCTCTACCCCAACATTTTCATTTTTGGAGAGACTTGGTCCTACAGCGAAGCGTCGCAGGCCTACTTCGCTCCTAATAAGATGTACGAGGGGCATTTTTCTCTTAATGATGCGGTGACGGACTTTACCCTGTGGCGCGCCATTCACAAGATGTACAGCGCAGTGGAGCACGAGCAATTTGGTTGGAATACCGGCGCGGGGGAGTTGTATTATAGATTAGTGA
>ERZ651776.3332-NODE-3332-length-16127-cov-5.555140_pt1 | contig 16127 bp, 13 predicted proteins | sample MGYA00514761_ERZ651776 | MGnify/ENA metagenome assembly ERZ651776 | reverse complement strand
ATCCGCAGCGCTAACGCTACTGAGCCCTATACCACTCACGCCCGCTTCCGTTACCCAGCTAGAAAGGGGCAGGGGCCAGTCTATCGTCTATCAGTTGAGAGCGTTGGAGGCATTCTCCTTGTCACGCACTGAACAGACGCCACCTCGCCGCCGCCGTCTACTTCGATCCGCAGCGCTAACGCTACTGAGCCCTATACCACTCACGCCCGCTTCCGTTACCCAGCTAGAAAGGGGCAGGGGCCCAGAATCTCAAAGCGCTAAGAGAGAGGGAATGCCACAGAAGTCAAGGAGGAGAAAACTCAAAGACTGCACTGAAAAATCCCGGCATCAGGGGTTGGTTTGATTGAAAGTACTCTGTCGACGAAAAACAACTTGGAATTCATAACTCTGGATCAATCAATCACCTTACCCTCGACTCTGTCATCTTCGTCATCGACAATTAAATGTGAAGATGCTCAACAAGGACAGCATAGGAGCGATCAACGTGGCTCAGTGCTGAGACGAGAGAAGGAAAGAAGTTCTGGAAAATAAGTGGAAGCTACGTGACGAAGGTCGGAGTTTAGCCAGCAAAAGGTCTTCAATTTCTTTGGTAGAAACCAAGAATAAAGTCGGAATGCAACAGTACTCAACTTCCCACCCGACCCCCACACCCCACAAAGTCTCCTATCACGAACCGTGTGGCTAGCCATGGACAGTACAGCAACGTCGTCGGCTACGGCAGGGTCGGTAAGGATCACTTAAAACCTGTCTGTAGGCAAAGTTTCAGCTTTTTTTTCAATCCATTTTAAAATCAGGCCCAACTTGGTCAACGGCGATTGTGCGCAAATCTACTGTCCCCTCTTCCAATGTTTTGCCATCTTCATCGAATTCAAAATCAGCTAGCCTCAATTCTTTTACTTCCTTTGCAGCATCATCACCATCATCATCGTCATCTTCCAATTCGTCGATGTCTGTGTCATCGCTTACAACCCGCTCCCTCAGACCTTCAAGCACACTATTCAACATATCTCCGTCGCCCCCGAAACCGACATCTTCTTTCACAGAGTCGTAGACACTCCTATCAACCTTGGAGAGATCGAATCCCCCACGCACATCTTTCACCATATCATCAACATACTCCTCCACATCGAGGTCTTCATCTTCACTTCCATCGAGCGATCGGTACCTCCTCGAAAAAGTTGTTTCGTTCACAAAAACTCCGAACCAGTCGTCGTCTCCTACAGAAGAAAAACCTTTCTTAAGCGGCTCCTTAGTAAGCAATAGAACAAGCTCCCTGCCATCCCCATTGTCGTCATCATTTGACTCAATGCTCCACAAACAACCGTAGGTGTCTACCCGTCCGTTGAGTTCTGCCTTGTCGACGACTAGGTCGCCGATCTTCAGAGTCATTTGATTTGTAGTCGTCTCAAACTTTATTTCCCTGGCGCTCACAGTTTTGGCAAGGGGAATGCGGATTGTCATGGTGGTCATCTCTTCTGAATATGTGTAATTCAGCGGAGAAAAGTATGCCGTACCAGAACCTATAGCGGCGAGCTGTATCGGCGGACGAGTCCTGCGGAACGTCGAAAGTGGTGTGAAGAAAGGGTGAAAAGGTACAGCCAAAGGAAGTGAAATGAAGAAAATGAGAAACAGCATCATTTTTGATCCAGTAACACTAAACCGTGTAGGTGCAGTCTTTCACCGCTAGGCAGGGTTTGAGATTTGAGTAGATTAGACGGCTGAAATGTAGTAAAGCTCAAGAAGTGGTGCTTTGGGGCTGTGCTTTTAATTTTTGCCGACGACCGACGACCCTCAATAATAAGCAATAACGAATCTATTGGCACATAATAACAAACCAAACGCATTTCTCCTTCCTTCTTTCTTTCTTTCTTTCTTTCTTTCTTTCCGAAGTGTTCTACTTTACTCATTACTATTTTAAATCTCGTTCGTTTCCTTAATGAGAAAATCGACAAATAACTCCCTGGCATTATCTCCCGTTAGTTCGAGCTGCGTTCCGTCGGGATTAATCGGGGGGGCGATGAAGTTTTTTATCTTTCCGCCCCCGATAATAGAGTTCCTCCGATCAACCTCCTCGACAATTGCCTTCTCCTCATCGTTGAAATTCAGCATAGACATGATGATCTCAAAGACCATTCGTTGTTCCTTCTCCTTCCCCCTGATTGATTTTGAGTACCAATCAACGATGACGTTTTTTATACAGTCTCGGTCAATGCTATCCGATGCATCGCGATTAAGTCTGGCTAAAGCCTCGGTGAGCTTTTTCTGCATAGCGATTGATGATTTTATAAGCTCCTCCTCTCTCTCCTTACAACGCTCAATCTCCTCCATCAATTTTGAAACGACGCGCTCTCCCTCTTCCTCCGCCTTTTTTATCAGACGTTTGCTCTCTTCCTGCGCCCCTTCAAGATTAAGTTTGGCCACCGCCTTCTCGGCCTCCATTTCCTCTACATAAAAAAACGGGTCAGTTCCAAATCCTCAAAATCTTTTCTCATTGCTACTCCCTCCTCTTGCTGTCCCGCTATCTCCGATTTATTCTCGCCTGAGGTGACTTCCCGATCCCCGTCAACTCACCTAAGAAATCAGCTTCCCGCATCTCTCCCTCGACCCTGCGCTCTTCCTGAAAGCCTTCGAGGCAAGAAACAAGCCCCAGCTTTTCGTTGTTTGCCTCGTCGAGCTTCTTTTTTGAAATGGACAGGTCAACTTCGAGCTGCTCAATGCGCTTGTCGCGATCGGCGACTTCAGCTCTCAACCGCTCTACCTCGTTTGCCCGCTCGTCGCTCGTCTTCTCGATGCTTTCGTTGCGACGTCGCTCGTCCTCAAGCTTCTCTTCCTCCATTCTCAGCTGCATGCGAATTCCATCCATGTCCTTGGCATTTTCCTCACTCTCCTGAAGACTCTTACAGAGCTCTCTGTACTCATCACGCTCCCTCGCTACTCGCTCGTATTCGTCCGCCTGAAAGGTCGAAGCTGATAATTTGTTTTGCAGTTGCTGGACGCTTCCCCTAGCGGACGCCAGTTCTGCAGTGGCTCGCTCCTCGCTAGCCTGGAGATTCACTATCTGGCGACTTAGCTCTGAATTGAGGCGCTCTAGCTGCTGCACACGGACACTGTCTCCGGGCGTCTGTAGTAATGCGGCGGGAGCAGGAGCGGCCCTCAGGGCCTGGATTTCGACCTTAAGATTATCGACATCGCTTTCCTTTTCCCGCAGCATTGTCGACATCTGCTGAAGTGTCGATTTCGACCGGTCCTCCATGGAGGCCATCTCGGACTGCAAATCGGCGATTCGCTGCTTGTAGATTGCAGTGTCGTGCGACGCAGTAGGGAACGTTGCGACAGTAGAATTTGAAACCTTCGTCGTCGCAGCCGTTGCCAAGGCAGGAGAAGTACCAGAGGATTGGAGAGGTTGAGAGGAGCGGTGAGGAGTATACGAGGGGAGAGGTTTGCGTTGACTGTAGCTTTCATTCTTTCGTGAAGGTGGATCATCTTCATCGGAGCTCACGTCAGCAGGCCGAGGCGGTAGATCTAGCTGGCTGCCGCTTTCGAACGCCCCCACCTCCTCCCCCTCATCGTCCTCCTCCTCGTAATCCTCATCCTCCATCGGCGGAGCCACAATATCAATTAGACCAGCCCCCTTCTCAAGAATTTTGTTCGTCAAGCCAGGGGCCACTTGGTTGCCTAATTCACTGAGCTGGCCCCACATTATAGGAAGCAAAGTTCGATCGATTTGAGAGAGTTATCAACCTTGAAAGTTCAAGAGATGAGACTAGCAAACGTGAAAAGCTGATGCCAGCAGTTGTAACGCGGTCGTTTTCAAGAAATAAACTGGTGGCAGGCAGTACGTTACGGTAGGCGTTGGTAATAGAAACACCAGCAGCACGATGTCTTTGGTAGGGGATGGGTTTTATTTGCTTTCTTTGCTCAAAAAAATGCTCAAAACATCAGCAGCAACAGACACAGGTTCTGCTGGGCATCGTAATTCACAACATCCGCCCTTCATTTTCGCGCTAGTCACCCAAAAATAAGCCAACAAAAAATCCGGCTTTCCTAAACACTGCAAACCTCTCTTGAGCAGGGCGAGCACACTTCCTGCTGCACACCCGCTGAACACTTGCTGCACAACCATCATCCCCTGCATGGATCGATGAAGGAGCGCAGTTTGACACAGCAAATCGCCGGAGTGGCGGGAAACGTGTTGGAATGGTATGATTTTGCTGTATTTGGGTTTTTCGGGGATATAATCGGGGAGGTGTTTTTTCCTCCGCAGGAGGGCCACGCGGCGATGGTTGAAAGTTTCGCTGTGTTTGGGGGGGCGTTTTTGATGCGCCCCGTTGGTGGGGTGATGTTAGGGTACATCGGAGACAAGTATGGGCGCAAGCGTGCACTAGAGCTTTCCATCTTTCTAATGGCATTCCCTACATTTACAATGGGCTGCTTGCCGGGATACGACTCGGTGGGATGGGTTTCGATTTTACTACTTGCAATCACGCGGATGCTCCAGGGCATGAGCGTGGGCGGACAGCTCATGTCGAGCGCGGTGTTTACAGTAGAGGCCGCACCTAGGCACAAGTGGGGGCAAGCGGGGTCATATGTAATGGCATCAGCGAATTTTGGAACCCTTTTGGGTGGTCTCGTCGCGTATGCTCTTCGTGAATCACTGACCGAAGAGCAGTTGAAATCATGGGGGTGGCGCGTTCCTTTCTGGAGCGGCATCATTGTTGCAGTTTTTGGAATCTACATTAAATACTATGTTGAGGAAGAGAGTCACCTCTCGTCTGCATCGGAAATTTCTCCGTCCGAATCAGAATCAGCTCCAACCGCCCAATCTACGGGCGGCGATCTCCCCCAGGATAGCTCTTTAGACGTGGTCGAAGCACGAAAGGCTCTCCCCCCTCTCCCAGCTTCAGCCCCGAACAACAACAGACGCGCCTCCGGGGATAATAAATTCAACCCTATTCACGACGCGCTCTTCGTCAATGGAATCAACACGTTGTGCTGCGCCTTGGTCCCCATGTTGTGGTGTTGTGGCTTTTATCTTGGATTCGTTTGGCTGGCCGTGTTCATGGTCGATCTCGTAGACCCCCCAATCGAGAATGGCTTCTTCATAAATTCGTGGAGTTTGCTCATTGGCGTTTGTTTGACATTCCCTGTGGGAGGTATTCTGTCAGACATGTACGGGCGAAAGCGGGTGATGACTATCGGAGGGCTCGGGCTTATGCTTTGGGCACCGATTGCCATTTATGTTATCTCGGCGGGGGGCAACTCGTGGGGCTCGTTCTTCGCTCAGGTTTCGATGGGGTTGATTATGTCTTTGTACGGTTCGCCCATGCTGACACTCATGATGGAGAGCTTTCCTCCCGAAAGTAGGTTGACGTCAATTTCTATCGGATACAATATATCGCAAGCACTGATTGGAGGAATGACGCCGTCGGTCGCGACCCTCTTAGTGGACAAGGTCGGTCTCGTTTCTCCTGGTTTCTACTTATCCATCATCTGCTGGTTAAGTTTAATTGGCCTTTGGCTGATGCCGGAAGGTCAGTGGTCGGCGCAGGGGGCGGGGTATAATAGTCGAGGGGGGGGAGAAAGGCGGGCCAGTGATACAAGGGGACTGCTAAATGGCGAGGAGGTTGGCGGGCTAGAGATGTCGCGGTTGAGCAGCTCAGAGGAGAGGCCTGCTTCCGACAGCATAGCTTCAATATAACAGATTAAAAAAATATACATTTTTCGTTGCTTCGGCAAAAATAACGGCCACTTCTACCCGGCCTTCTCTTCTTCTTCTCTTTATTCTTTCGCTTTACTTTAGGTCTTTGACCCCGCGCTTCCCTCCTCTTTTCGCCCTTTTTTCTTCCTTCTCCCTCTTTCGCTTCTCCCGCTCTGCCAAAGCTGCCTTGGGGACAAATGAATATTCGCGTATGGCCCCTTCCCTTCCAAATTTTCGGGTGATTGGCCCATTTGTCTCTCCCCCGCTCCTCAACTCCTTAATTCGCTTGCCGAGTTCGCGGTCACCCTCAGCGTCCCGGGCCTTTATTTCCTTCTGAGCACTGACGGATCCGACGCCAAGCCCAACAGCATTGTCACCAAAATCGTCATTCGCTTCCAATAGGCGAGGTTTCTTTTTCTTCTTCTGCTTCGTTTTTTCCGCACTGCCCCCGCGCTTCTTCTTTGCATCCATCTCCTTCATTGCACCATACCTCTCTCCGCGAACCTTCGCGCCCCTAAAACCGTCCTCAATCGAGCTGTCGCTTTCTTCGCCGTCGCTATTGTCGTCCTCGTCTTCTTCGTCTTTGCCCCAGGTCTCGACCTCTGCGAAACCGGCAACGTCGCCGTCGCTGTTTTCGTCCTCGTCCACTTCCACTTCCCCCTCACCATCACTGTCCATGTCCTCGTCATTCCCTCCCAGCTTTGCCTTGCTATTGACACCCGAGGGATTTCGTAATTTAAAGTCTTCATTCTCTTCGTCGATGGCAAAGTCATCGCGTTCGAACAGCCCCTTGAACCTATCGTCGGCCAGAAGCGCCTTGGCTGCGTCCTTCTCCTTCTTGTTCTTCTTCCCCTTGCTCTTTTCCTGCAGTCTCTCAGCAAGGTCACTGTTGACAGCAGCTTTCTTGGTCACTCCCTTGGGCGAGATGCGACTCGCGCGCTTCTGCTCGATCTTTTCCTGGATCTTCTTTTTACTGTATTCTTCGTATTCGAACGGTTTTGCCACCGAACGCACGCTGCCATACAAGTTCTGGTCGATGAAAAAACCATGCATATAGCCCCGGAGCAGGGGCGTTCCGATTAAATTCGAAATTCCGAGTTCTTCAACTTCCTCTCGGCTCAAAAATTTATAATCCTCGTACACGCTCACCTCCTTGTTCCCAGCACCCTCGTTATCATTGTCATGCTCCTCCAATTCCTCCGTGATTCCCTCCAGAAACGAGCACCACTGCGGCGCGGGCCCAAGACTTGGCGCGAAAAATGCTTGCACTCGTGACTGCTCCCCGGCTGCGAGCACCAATCCGCAAGATTTCCCACTGGGATCCGCTGTATCCCCGGAAAGGCTGAAGTGGGTGAATGGGGATGCGGCAGGGATATTGCAAATGAGACTGCCGACACCACCGCCACCGCCTGCACCAACACCGATCTCATCGTCGTCCGCGAAAGTAGAGCTCCCTCCACCACCGGCGCCACGCCAAACCTTGATTACTTTCTCGTCCATTGAGAGGATTCCCCCGCAGCCCTCGTGAAACTCGATGCAAGAAACAGGCAAGCCGTACTGGTGCTCCTTCACATGCAGCTCGTTCCTTGACCTCACGTCGTATAGCGCAACGCAACCTTGTGATGTCCCAGCCGCAAGATTCAGGCCATTGAAACTCATCGCACACGATGTCACTCCCTCAACATCCCCGTCATTGACAACAGCAAAGCCATAATTCTTAGTCGCAACCTTGACATCCAAACCCTTCATTGCATCCACCGACCCGCCCGCACGCGCATCGTAGAAGTTCACAATTCCCTCGTCTCCTCCCGCAACCAACATCCGGTGCGTCGGCGAGAGCTTTATGGAATTTACGGCCCCCTGATTAGTGGACTGCAAATGAGGAATGAAGCGCCCCTCCGATACATCGATGCGATAGACGTTCCCATCTACACCGCCACAAAGAACCCTGCAGGTTTCCTTCTCATACTCGATGCATCGGCAGAAAACAGGTAATCTAACGGTATAATGGAGGCCGTATGGCGCATGGAATTCGACTGTCCTGTCGCTCCGCAGCACGGCAAACTTCCCGTATCCACCATCCAGAAACACAAAATCGACCCCCAGGGCGTCTAACCGCCGCTCAAACTTCATACCCATGTCCTTCAGCTCAAACATCTTTATCTGAGGGGGATAGTGTCCCATTGCCAGGATGAACTCACCGCAAAGCGAGGGTTTAACAATGTTACTGCCTGTCGGAAAGCTGAAATCCTGCAGGAGCTCAACCCGGTGACGAAACGAGGCTGATCTCTTCGACAAATTTCGCCGTGCGCGCTCTCCAAGCCATGATGGAAGGGGTCGCGACGTACACAAGGGGTAGATTTTTTGGTTTGAAGTCGTGGGGAGGGAATCCATGTTGTCGTGGAGTCACCACAGAGGTCCACTAATTGCAAGAATATCCTTCCTTTTTTCCTAAATATGTTGTCCCGACGAATGGTTAAGATTGAGTATCACGGGAAAGGGCGCAAAAAAAATTCGTCACTAAAATGATTGAATTTCACCTCCATTTTCGCTGGAAGCCACAGAAACAGAAGAACGATATGGATGTCCTGTCAATAACGCTTTTTTTCACTTGAAACTTCCCAAAAACGCCTAAAAAATTACTTGTTGACTGACGGGCAATCTGAAAACGATTTAACAAACACGGAATAACACGAAACGTCTCACCGGAGAAAAATTCTGCAATCACGCCTTCCTCCCCTTCCAATCCAATCCAATTCACGTGATGTCACAGGAGCATTCTGCGAGCATTCTCTTCGCGGCCATCGATGATGATGAAGCACCTGGAAGTCAAGCACACCAAGAAAACGCCAGTATCACTACCCCAACGGTGTGCCTCCCAACACCGTTCCCCACTGTCCCACGACCCCCTTTGACGTATTGTGACTTTACTGCATCTTCTCCTCCTCTTCCTCAGATTGAAAATGCGATTGCATCCTTGACGCCCCTCTATGCCAACACACACACCACAGCAAGTTATGGAGGCGCAACAAGTACAAGTCTGCGTGAGGAGGCCCGCCGGTTGGTCGCCGAAGCGACTGGTGCGAAGTATGGGTACGGACGAGGAGGGTATCGCGAGGAAGACTGCGTTTTGTTCTGTGGTGAAGGTAGCACTAGGGGTTTACAGGTGTTTGTGGAAGCGGTTGGAAAGGGAGTCATTGGTGGCCCTCAATCAATGCCAGTGGGTACTATAGCCGTGTTTACCAGTGAAGTTGAGCATCACAGCAACTTACTGCCGTGGAGGGAATCACCTCACGTGTCCTCTGTATCGACATTAGACCGTGATGCCGACGGATCTGTCGTCGACGTGAAAAAGCTCGAGAAGACACTGACGAAGAAAAAATATTCTGGCGACAACGTTGTGAGGGTCGTTAGCGTCAGCCTCGCTTCTAATGTGACAGGACAGTTGACAAATGTCTCGGCGATCGTAAAGACAATAAAGCGGTTGAACGACGCCCTCCCAGGAAATTCGCCTCGCATTGAACTCGTCGTTGATGGCGCGACTGGTTTCCCGTATGTCGACTTCAAAATGTGTGAAACAATTAGCGCTTTCGTTTTCAGCGGACATAAATGCGCCGGGGGTGGTGGTGGAACGCCGGGCGTGCTCATCGTCAAAAAGAGAGTTCTTGAGGGGCTCCTGGACGCCAACACAAAGCGCGATAAGCAGCTGCAGCCAACTCCACCGTCTGGTGGCGGTGGCGGCACTGTTTTTTACGTGACTGAGAATTCGCATCGGTACTTGACGCGCAAGGTTGAGCGCTTTGAAGGTGGAACCCCAGCAATTGTCGCATCGTGGCGGCTGGGTCTGTGTATGATTTTACGGAGATCGAAGCTCGATTTTCCAGGCGAGGAGGAAGCCAATAGGATTGTGAGCGATGTATTGTCGTCGACACCCAGCATCGTAACGCTGGGCTCGCAGTACCACTCGGCATCGAAACTCCCGATCTTTCCTTTTCTTGTCCGCTGCGGATCAAGGTTCCTTCACTACAATTTTATTTGCTCCCTCCTGTCTGACCTCTTTGGCATTCAGACTCGTGGCGGTTGCGTATGCTCTGGGCCTTTTTCACAGAAATTGCTTGGCATCGACGCGGCTGGGAATTCTGAAGTCGAGAACTCACTGCTGGCGAAGTGGGAAGTTTTACGTCCGGGTTTCACTCGCTTTAGCACGCCGGCATCCATGCGCACTCTAGAGCGAGATTATATTTTGCGCGCAATTAAGTGGGTAGGAGAATTCGGCTGGGCGATGCTCGTTCTCTACCGTGTTGACCATCGTACAGGCGATTGGCGTCACAACTTACGGAGAGGAAGACCGCTCGGAAGCGAACGGAAGTGGCTGAGCAAAATCGATCTTAGCTGCCAAAGTAACAGTGTTGACGATATCGGTCGGACGCTGAGCGACGAGGAGCTTGCAACCATCCATGAAAATGTCTTCAAGTCAGCCGAAACAATTTTGGACGACATCTGGAATGACACTGGTGCTGTTGTCAGTAGAGCTTGTGCGGCAAGTGCTGACGAAGGAATAGACGGGAAGTTTGAGCACCTACGCTGGTTTGTTTACGGGTCTGAAGTGGCCGAAATTATTCGCGAGAGGAGGCGCAGCGGAGCAGATGACAGGACGACCCTCATCTCCAAAGATATTAATGGCATTGTTAAGCCTCCGGATTGTGTCAAAGGAGGGAGAGAAACGACTTCAGCGAGGCGAGATCCGAACGGTGTATTTCCTTTTATGCAGGCAGAAGGGCATCAGGGTGAGGCAAGTGTTGCTGAAATTCGAGAAGGTTACAAAGATGGTGAAATCGATGACGAGTGTATCGTTTTTATGGACAATGATTGGGTGCCAATCGCGGAGTTTCTGGAAGAGTTTGACGACGAATCGGTTTCACCGCCTGCCCTTGTTCCCCCCCCGACTCCCGCTTCAACTCCTCCTCCAACACCTGCCCCCCTCACACCAACTGCACCGGCGCCATCATCGAATCAGATGAAAAAGAAACTCCAACCTCCCAAAAAACTGTTGAAATCGGTCTCTCAGGCAATCCTGCAATGGAATATGATCGAAAACGGCGATCGATTGCTACTAGGCCTATCTGGTGGCAAAGACTCGCTTACCCTGCTCCACTGTTTGCTAGCGATCAAGAAAAAAGCGCCCGTCAATTTCACTATCGCCTGCTGCACTATAGACCCGCTTACGCCCTCGTTTGATCCCTCCCCTCTAATTCCTTACGTGGAGAGTCTGGGGATCGAGTACCATTACATTCGGAGCAACATAGTTGAGAAAGCCGCCACGGCTGGAAAAGACGGGGGCGAGGTCGATTCACTCTGTGCATTTTGCGCTCGACTGAAGCGTGGCAGTTTGTACTCATGCGCACGCGAGCACAAGTACAACAAGCTCGTGCTCGCGCAGCACTTGGACGATATTTGCGAAAGTTTCTTAATGAGCATCTTCAATAATGGTCTCTGTCGCACAATGAAGGCTAACTATGAAGTTGATGAAGGCGGTTTGAATGTGATACGACCGCTTGTCTACGCGCGCGAATCACAGTGCCGTGATTTCGCCAAGCAAGCTAATCTTCCTGTAATCAATGAAAATTGCCCTGCTTGCTTTGAAGAACCGAAGGAGCGAGCACGCGTTAAAAAACTGCTTTCGAAAGAGGAGGGGCTGAATTCGAGTATATTTGACAACATGAGGCGTGCTCTCACGTCCACAATGCATCAAGACTTCGTACCCGTTGTCAGAGCGCTCGAAACAGAGGTCCGAGAACGAGGCCGAAAGGAGAACCGTGTGCGGTACACACACGATGAAAACAACAACATTGTCGCAGATGACCGCGACTGGACGCCTACAGCTAACAATAAAAACCGAAAGGATGCCAGCGGCAACCCTGTGGAAGAGAAAAAGGAGGTTTCAGTGGGATTGATCAGCGAGTATAGTGATGCGGAATTGGCAGCTGAAGTAGAGCGAAGGCGTCTTGAAAAGCTCCTCGCCAGTAGTAAGAAAGCCAGTGGTCCAGTCTGTTCCGGGGGGAAATGTGAAATTTTCGAATAAATAGTTAAGAACTAAATGATAAAGAACGTAGCGTTGTTTGCAGCAGGCAAAAAAACTTCCTAAAGTTCAATTCTCACTATTAAAAAATATACATTGTGACAGCTCGACAGCTCACTCGCTTGACCGCTCTTCCAAATTGTTTGCGGTGAATTTGAAGATCATCTTCTGGCTCATCCCGATCCTGCTAAGGTCACTAGAGTGCTCAAACGGCCCATTTGTGAGCTCTTCGATTATGGCCTTTGCCTTGGCTGGTCCAATACCGACAAGAGTTATGAGCTTGTCGTAGTCTCCCGAGTTCAGGACGGTAATTACGTCCCCGCCATTTCCACTCTTCGTCTGCTTGGTGGTCGAAGGGGGGGGGGGAGGCACATTCATTTCAGCTGTCGTTTCACCTAGCACAACTCGAGAAGGCGTGGGGGCGAGATTTGTCTTTTTGGGAGTCGAAATATTCCTCGAAGACGTGGAGTTTTCGTCGTTAATAATTTGCCTCTCCTCCACAGGCTTGGGCACTTCGACCTGTTCCTGAGCGACTGCTGCCTCGTCTTCCTCGACTTCCTCTTCGGCCTCCTGGACCACGACGCGCGAGGGAGTTCCCGACAGCTTTGTCGCCTTGGGAGTGGAAGCCTTCACCGTCGCAACCGGGGCAACGGCAGGCTCGTCGACTTCCATTTTCTCTCCCTCGGTCTCCTCGGTCTCTTCGGCTTCTTCCGTAGCCTCCTGAACTACGACGCGCGAGGGAGTTCCCGACAACTTTGTCGCCATGGGGGTACCGCTAATCTTTGTCTCGACGGCCACTTTCTCCTTCTCGACCTCAACTTCCTCGGAAGCAACAATTCTCATTGGTGTACCTGACAATTTTGTTGCAATTGGAGTAGAGCTTATCTTCTCGGTGACAACCTCTTCTGCGCAAACGTCCTCTTCCTGGTTCACCCTCTGTGGTGCTGCGCTAATATTAGTTGACCTTGGCGTCGAAGCGATCTTCTCGGTGGCCTCTTTTTCCACTTCCTCGTCAACCTCCATCTTGGCAACCCGCATCGGACCCACCGCCATATTACCCCCCACGGTCTTCGCCGTAGGACTGAATAGCGCTTGGTTCAAAATGTCGGCCATCTGAACCTTTTCGGGGTCCTTCGCCGCGTCCTCGATCATCTCGTTGAGAGATTTGATCTTCCCAGCGATCTTTTCATTCTTGGGCAAAAGCGACGCGGCAACGCCCATGTGTTTGACCGCACTGTCCAACCTTCCAGCCTTCTCGGCAACATTCGCGTTTCCGACTGCCCCCTTCGCCGCGGCCTTGGATACCGGCGTGAGTTGGCTGATTTTAGACGGGTTCTCGACGACTTTCTCGATTTTCTGCTTCTTGGAAGCGGGAGGCTCCTCCGCCGCCACCATCGTGCCTCTCTTAACGGGCGCAGCAGTGGTAGTAGCAATTGGGGCAGCTACGCTTGTGAACTCAGTGCCTCCTCCCTTGCCCTTTGCCTTGTGCGCAAACTGAACGGTCTTGTAATCGACTTGGAACCTCTCTTCCTCGCCGCAGAGAGTGCAGATCAAACAGCTCTCAGAACTGACACTGTCCATCATCAGCTTTCCTAGCTTACTATCCCTAAAGGGGATTATTTTAGCGCCGCTGTTGATGCTCTGAATAAGCTGCCCAAGTTCGAACAAGCTCTTGTTGATGTAGTTGCTCTCCTCCATCCTGATCCCAATGTTCTCGTTCGTCCTGTTATTCTCAGCACAAGCCAGATCAAAGATGTTAATCTTCGCCGAACCCGCAAAGAGGGTGATAATTACGTGACCACGGTTGCGAACAGAGCCAGAGCTATTAATCGAGGTGTTCATTCGAGTTGAGTCGTCCATCTGATTGTCGATCGTTGCACTGCTGCGAACTTTCACAACATGTTTGACGACTTCGTCCAGCTCCTCTTTCCCTCCAACACTCGTCATCGTCGCCTTCAAGACGCCAACATTCGCTGCACTAGCACTGATTTTCAGGTCCTCCCTTACAAAGTTCTTCTGTACAGGTTTGTTGAAGTCACTCAGAAGATCATGAACTTGGTTATTGTAGATCTCCAGCGCACGGACGGTGACGTTGCTGTCCCCTCCGGCGATGGCTGCAAAGCTCTTCGCCGGGAGATCGCCGGCTAAGCATGTCTCCTCCTCCGCGTTGCGGAAGTTGATTATCGAATGTCTACCGTTGGCAGCAGGCATCACAGGCACTGAGTACTCATTTCCGAAAGTCAGACCACCAAATCGGTAACTAAAAGTCGACGAAGTCAGTGGATTCACCAGACGCAGCTTGCATGGCTCCGGCCTGGTGAGAGTGCTCGTCACTTCAGGGCATTTCAGGATTATTTTCATATTCCGTTTGAATAATAATTCTCAGAATGAAAGCTCAATTTAAAGTGTAAAAATAAGAAACTCGCCCGTGTGTCCACAAAAGACTATCACTGGTGCTGCGGCGCGAAAAGGAGGTATAAGAGTATGTCTCTGATTTTCTCCAGATTTCAGATTTACGGTCCGTTTTCTTTTTCCGAAGATTCCGAGTCATCTTATTATTCTTATTTCAACACCATTGAATACGTTTCGCGAGCGAAAAAAGCGCCAGATAGTCGTGATAATAAGACTTTCGAAAGTCTCTTTATTAAAAAAGTGATATTAACGTATATTCGTTAATATTCAGCCCGATTCACTGTTTCTGTCGATGCGATCTGCAACCTCTTTCCTGTCTCTTCTCGCGCTCCGTCCCTCTTCTGCCTTCCTACTCCCCAACTTTACTGCATCATTTACCTCATCGGCACTTAAAATGTCGTCGCCTGTTGTCCAAGGAGACGAATCTATCATGGCCCCAAAAGCCCATGGAACATCTGCAAATCCAGTGCAGCAAGGTGAGGAAGAAGGAAGTCTATTGATACTATTTGTTTCGTCTGTTAGCGCCCATCGTTGCAGCCTTTCCTTTAAAAGCTCCCTCTCTTCAAGTGGTACCAATCCCAGCCTCTATTTCCTTTTTTTCTCCAGAAACCTTTCAACCTTTGAATGCTGACTCACGACGCCTCTTTATTTGCACCGCCCACGAATGTCAGATCTCAAATGGGGCTGCTCTGTTGAGACAGCTGACCGAATTTGCTCCTTCAACCGCCATTACGCTGAGCACTCTGGCTACTGGACGTCTACACGGTACTTGAATGAAATCGACAAGGAGAGCCCCCAAGAGTATTATGACAGTGTAACCGGAAAGCTGCTCTTCACAGCACCGATTGGTCGCACATTTGAGGAGTACAAAAAAGAGTCCATGGCCCACGGATGGCCTTCGTTTCGCGACTCTGAGGTGAATTGGGATAATGTTCGCGTTCTTCCGGATGGTGAGGCTGTGTCTGTTGATGGTACGCACCTTGGCCACAACCTTCCAGACGGAAAAGGCAACAGGTACTGTATCAACCTGGTTTGCGTAGCGGGCAACAAGAAAGAATAATTATCGTAACAACGTGTGCAAAACTACAAAGCGAAGCGGCTGAATTTTTTTTTGGTTTGGGAAGCTTCCCTTTTTGTGCTATGCTATCAAATCAATCAATCAAAACATGGTTATGAAAAAAGAGTGTCGCGTCTAATAATGTGTTCCTCAATGGCTTATCAAACTCATTAAAGTCTCATCATCGCACACGCATCAAAGCAGATCCCAATCAGTCATAGTCCGCATCCTTGCTCCAGGGACCATCCTTGTCGTCATCCCCCCCCTTGGCACCACCGTTTTTGCTCTCCGCGCTGTTACTGTCCCCATTTTTGCTCTCTGCCTTAGCACCACCGGCACCCTTGCTCTCGTACCGCCCCTCGTAGCTCCTCTTGCTCTGTGCCCTGTCTTCAATTGTGTACCTGTAGCTCGCTTTGTTGTGCATGACAAGCTCATCGCCCACAAAGTAAAAGCTGTCACTAACTGTTTCAAAAGGAGAGTCGATCATGTCATTGATAAGCGAGTCCTCAAGAGGTGGGAGTGCGTACACGCTGTCCCAGGTGTTCGTTGAGTTAGGGATGCAGAATCCAAAGGTAAAGTCGTAACTTTTCACGAGCTTGTTCCGGAAATAGTGACGCTCAATCATTCGGAAATCCTGGAGGGGCTCAGCGCCAATGCGAAACACGAGAGAAGTGCTGATGAGAGGAAGGCGGAGCACGTCCTCGCTGAATGTGTATTTGATCCGGCTTGCTGCTGATAAAGCGTCTTTCGGACGCTGGTCTTGCCCGGGAAGCATTCGGGGTCGACGTCGAAAATGGAACGACAGCGAATATTAATATTAGCAGCGGATAAACTCCCCGAGGCCATCGAATACAGTTAGTCCGTTCAATTTTCAGTGATAA